>Ga0315282_10007107_pt1 | contig 18505 bp, 16 predicted proteins | sample YL17G07_20_MG_FD_203693 | JGI IMG/M metagenome (GOLD analysis project Ga0315282, IMG submission 203693) | Sediment microbial communities from Yellowstone Lake, YNP, Wyoming, USA - YL17G07_20 | ecosystem: Environmental > Aquatic > Freshwater > Lake > Sediment | place: USA: Wyoming | collected...
ACAACCCGCGGCTGATGTCGGCGACCGAGGCGGCCAAGCTGCGGCGCTCGGTGGCGCAGTGGGGGATGGTGGAGCCGATAGTGGTGCGCAAGGCAGACAACACCATCATCGGTGGCCACCAGCGGCTGGAGGCAGCGAAGGCATTGGGCCTCAAGACGATTCCAGTCGTTTATGTTGACGTGAGCGAAGCGGAAGCCAAGGCCCTCAACCTGGCGTTGAACAAGATCCAGGGAGAGTGGGACCTGCCCAAGCTGGGCGAGCTGCTGGAGGAACTCCGCGACCTCCCAGGCCTGGACGAGACCCTCAGCGGCTTCGATGAGAGCGAACTGGAGGAATTGCTGGCCGAACTCGAGCGGCAGCAGCAGAGGCCGCCCTTCGAGGAGTCCTTCGATCTGGCCGCCGAGATGCTTCAGGCGCAGCGGGAAGCGGCGCCGACTCGGGTGCAGCCCGGGCAGGTTTGGGTCCTCGGTGGCCATCGCTTGCTCTGCGGCGACAGCCTCGCACCGGGGGCGCTGGAGCGGCTCTGCGAGGGTGAGCCGGTGGACATGGTGCTGACCGATCCGCCCTATGGCATCGAGTACCAATCCAACCTGCCCAAGGCCGGACGCAAGAAGAAGCCCATCGCCAGCGATGGCGTCGCTGACTTCGAGCACCTCCTGGCGCGGGCGCTACCAGCCATCAAGGCGGTAATGAAGCCGGGCGCCGTGCTCTACTGGTTCGCGGGCGGAGGCGGCCCCACGCCGGCGTTGGCCAAGGCCTTGCTGGCCATCGCCGACCACTTCGAGCTGCAAAACACGCTGGTCTGGGACAAGCAGACGCCGGGGCTCAATTGGCGCTGGCGCTACTCCTGGGAGGCCATCATCGAGGCCTCCGTGGGCGAGGCGCGCATCTGGCACGGCGGCACCGACAAGCGCAATGTCCTGCGCTACGAGAAAGCCATCCCACAGGCCGACAACCATCCGACGCCCAAGCCCGTGCCCTTGCTGGAGGAACTGATCGCCGCCGCCTGTCCCACGCGCGGCCGCATCCTGGACCCCTTCGCCGGCTCCGGCTCCACCCTCATCGCCGCCGAGCGTCTGGGCCGCACCTGCCTCGCCGCCGAACTGGAGCCCCGCTACTGCGACATCATCCTGGCCCGCTGGGAGGCGCTGAGCGGACAGAAGGCGGAACTGGCCACTCGATCGGGCAATGTGGAGGCGGGATAGAAGCAATGGGCAGTCGCCGCCGTTCCGGCAACCGCAACCGCGCCGGACAATGGCGGCAGAGCACAACCTGGATAGCACCGCCAAACGCGTCAGGACGACAGTATGCGCGGTCGGGATTGGCAACGGCGCCAAAGCGGACGCACTCCCAGTGTGGCACCGACCGTCTCGCACACGCGTGAGGGAGCGAGCATCGAGAGACCGCGTGTCGGATCCAGCGGCGGCCCTCTGCTGCGGGCCGCGAGGCCAGCGGGGCAAGAGGGCCGCCGTAACCGCAAAAGCGGCCTTGACTTTGGGAGCTAGCTGCTCTACGCTAGCTGCGTCTGCCGGGCAGGATTGCCCGTGGGCTGCTGGCCGAACAGTGGCTCAGGGAAGCCGGCCTCGCGAAGGGCGATCATTACGCAGGCTGCTAGTCACGGCAGCGCAGCCCGGAAAGGTCGTGCGAGCGCATGAACAGGAGCCAGGACTGGTTTCGGCAGGCAGAGCGCGAGCTTGAGCAGGCGGGGTGGAGCTTGAAAGGGGGATACCCCGAGCTGGCCTGTTTCCTCTCACAGCAGGCTGCGGAGAAGGCGGTCAAGGCGCTGTGCCAAGAGCGGAAGGTGGAGGCCTGGGGCCACATGATCACGCGGCTGTTGCACACGCTCTCGGACGAGGTGGTGGCTGAACCGCAGGTCCTTTCCGCGGCCAAGGCTTTGGACCGACACTACATACCGGCGAGGTACCCGAATGGCTTTGAGACCGGGACTCCGGCGGACTACTACACGACAGAGGATGCCGAGGACGCGATCACCGATGCACAACAGATCATTGAGTTCTGCAAGCAGTATCTATAGAAGGCGCAGCGCGATCCTGGAGGCGCTGCGAAGGCTTGCTCGGGAGGCGGTGAGGCGCCACCCTGAGCTCGAGCGCGTCACCCTGTTCGGTTCGCTGGCTCGGGGTGACCACGGCCTCTACTCTGATGCCGACTTGCTGCTGGTCCTCAAGGACAGCGAGTTCGCGCGCCACTTCGATCGCATCCCTCAGTTCATAGACGACTTCCTCCAAGCACCAGTGCCGGTGGACCTCTTCCCCTACACCGAGAACGAGTTGCAGCGGATGAGAAGCGAGGGCAACCCACTGATCACCCGGATCCTCGCGGAGGGTGTGGTGGTTGCTGGTGGCGAGGACTGTGAGGAGGGTAGGTAGGCGCACTGGCCTGGCCGCCGAGATTGAGCCCCGCTATGGCTAGGCTGGCCCCGCGGGCCAGCCGCCATGGCGGCCCGGAGGGCTCAGCCACTGCGACATCATCCTGGCGCGCTGGGAGGCGCTGAGTGGCGGGCGAGCCAAGCTGGGGCCACAGGGCTAAGGCGCGAGGGCGGGAGCAACCGCTATCCCTCCCGATGGCAGGAAAGCAGGAGACATGACCCGCGCAGGCGGAAGGAGCCGTCGCGAACGGGCGGAGGGTGGTCCGCACGAACCGCCCAGGTAATGGCCGGCAGGGCGGCCCTTGCGACGCGGGCGACACGTTGGCGCAGGTAAATTTTCCGTAACATGCAGAGGGGGGGAGAAGGCTTGACACCCCGGGCGAAGTGGCGTATCATATTTGATACCCTGGCTTGGGAGACTTCTGCCATGCGCGGTAGAGTATTGCCTCTCTGCATCATAGTCCTCTTAGTTCCGGTAGGCCTGGCTTTCGCGGACCCCGACCCCGCGCCGCCGTTCGACTCCACCATCATTGACCCGACTGCGTACGACTTGACCGTGGTGGAGACGCAAGTGGGGACACAATTGAACCCGCTCTGGCAGTATGAGTACACTGTCACGTTCAACGGAGGGGACTACGCGATCGACCAGGCCACCGACGACAGCACCATTCGCACGGATGGATTCGTGATCTACGCAAACACCGCCAAGAAGATGCCCGATGGGTCGGCGGTCGTCTCGTCCAGTGATTCGTGGCGACTCGGCTCCACCGTGCCGCTGTGGGGGCCGGGCATAACCGACGGGGCCAACCCCTTCTGGGAGTGGAAGTGGGGGCCCGACCCGTACCACATCGAGCTAATCCCCGGCGACACGGCGAGGTTCACTGTCTGGACCAAGATACCCCTGGACCTGGACGACCCGGCCCACACAGCCTTCCACATTAAGTGGGAGGGCGGCAGCGCGTGGATCAACAACACGCCTGAACTCCCACCGTCGCTGCTCACGATGGTCAGCTTCGGAGGGCTGGCCTTACTGCGCCGGCGGCGTGGGTAGGCACGGTTGCCTGGCGGCCGGAGTCCCGTAGTCTCCGGGGGCTCTGGCAGGCCGCGAGTAAACGTGTGGACGGTACGCCCTGACGGTATGCTGCTTTCCGGGGCGTGCGAGGGTGTGCATTCCGGGCTGTTCGACCGTGTGGCGCCGCGGACCGGCGGCGTGGAATGGCCCCGGGAGGGTCAACAGTGCGTCACTGCCTTGGGCTCGCTGTGCCTCTCCTCATTGGTTGCCTCCTTTGCTGGTCACCCGCGTGGGGCGATGTCGGCCAGTGCGAAGAGGTGCGACCCGACCAGCTCCCCGGCGACAACACCGATTACAGCGACGCCCCCAGTCCCTATCCGGATGCATCGGCCTGCTGCCAATACTGGGAATCGCTCGGGGCCAGTTGGAGCCATGAGACGAGTCCCAGGGAGCCGAATCTGGACACGTTCGACGACGGCGTCTCCTGGGACCCGACGAAGGTGGTGCCGGGGAACACGTTCGATCTCACGGTCATAGTCACCGCTGACCACACTCTCCCTTGCGTGGGGTATTGGACAGAGGACGTCGGCGTGTGGGTTGACTGGAACCAGGACGGCGACTTCACCGACGCGGGCGAGCAGATTGTGACCTATACTGGCAAGGCCTATGAGGGCCAGAACACGTGGGTTTTTCCAGTCACGGTCCCCTCCGACGCCGAGTTGGGGACTACCTGGCTGCGGGCCCGGAATGACTGGCATTGGGCGTGGGGCACAGTGGGGCCCGACGGCTGTCGGTTGTTCGGCGAGGTGGAAGACTACCCGATCACCGTAACGCCGGAGCTGTCCACGGGAAGCCTGCTGTTGCTGGGTATCGCCGGCCTCGGACTCCGACGGCGCAGACGGACGAGTTGACGCGCACGCCGACTCAGGTATCTGTGGGATTGTGTCTTGTCGAGCCCCGGCAATGCTGAGCCGGGGCTCGCGCGCTTTCGCCTGGGGCAGGATAACGGCTCCCCGGTTGGGAAGTCATCGGCAGCATGTCACCAGCAGAGCGGGTTGCTGCGGCGTTTGCACAACAGACGGCCGACAAGGTCCCCGTCTACATTGCGGGCATATCGTCACGTGTCGCGTCGGCGCTGCTTGGCCAGGAGGCGTGGACGAGTGAGGGCACGCTGCGCTTCCAGGAGGCGGCTGCGCTCTGGGAGGGCGAGTCGGCACATGAGGAGTTCCTCGAACGCAGTCGCCGGGACAGGGCCGCGCTGGCAGAGGCCCTTGATCTCGACCTCGTCCGGGTGACACGCTGGCGCTGCAACGAACGGCCGACCGCGCGGCTAGATGACCACACGTTTCGCTACGGTGACCCTGAGGGCCAGTGGCGGGTCATGCGCTTTGACCCCAGCACGGAGCGTTACGAACTGACCGATCGCGGCGCAAGGCCCGAGCCCACGTTTGACGACATCGAGGCGGAGGTCAACCGCATCGAGGAATCCATCCTAACGGACGACCCGGAGCCCGAGGACTACCCGGAGGAACTGGCAGCAGTGGCAGCCTTCGGGGACGAGCGGGCGGTGCAGATCGCCCCCTTCAGCGTCGGCATACCCTTGGAAGCCGTCTGGTTGCGGGCCCTGGAGGAGCGGCGCGATCTGGTCAGCCGTTACCTCAGCGCCAGCGCACAGCGGGCCGCCCGCACGGTTCAGATCCTGTCTGAGCGGGGGGCGAAGTACTTCCTGAACCGCTGCGACTTCGCGGATGAACGAGGGCCTGTCTACTCGCGTGTGATCTTCAAGGAGCAGATGGTGCCCATCCTTCAGCGCATCTCGCTGGCCTGCCTGGCCACCGACACCTTCCACTGCTTTGCCAGTCGGGGGAACCTGCGCCCAGTCGCCCGGGAGCTGTTCGGCGAGTCCGACCTCCAGTGCTGCTGCGACATAGATCATACCGCGCAAGTCGACCTAGGGCGCATCCGCAAGCGCTTCCCCTACGTGACATTGATGGGCGGCATCTCCAGCGAGACCCTTTGCACAGGCGACCGTAAGCGCGTTGTGAAGGAGACCATGACTGCGCTCAAGGCCGCGAAGAAGCGGGGTGGTATTGTGGTGGGCGTGTCCAGCGAGATTCCGCCGAATACGTCGGTTGAGAATGTGGAGGCGATGCTGGAGACACTGCGGGAGCACCGCTAGCTCTGCGGGATGAGCCCCTTGCGGATGCCAGACGCCTCATGCCGATTCCACAGCGGCCTCCAGGCCTGCTACGGCGTAGCCAGGTCGGAGAATCTCGCGAGAAGGCTTGACAAACGTGGGCCGGTGCGGATATATTGAGATGCCATCTCGGGGCTATTCCTGTGTGGGGCCCAGCAGCGGCCGCAGTCTCATTCACAGCATTACGTCGCAACAGCGAACGGATCAGGAGGCACGGGACCCGTGAGGGATGGCATTGGTATCTACTGGGCCCTAGCGGCGAAGGCTCTCTTCGTCGCCTGTCTGGTTTCCCCCCCCTCTCTTGCATGGTGTAGCGGTGATTCGTCTTCGGCGGCGGCTCCGCTGCTGCCCGCGCCCGGTCCCAGACTAGCACAGGCGGCTGAGGCCCAGGCACCTCCGACCCATGCGGAGGCAGGTGTGGTCTCAGCGACCGTGGCGCTAGTGCCCGGCGACCGAGTCGCGATCACCGTACTCGATGAGCCGCTGTGGACCGGCGAATTCACGGTCCGCGAGGACGGCAAGCTGGTGCTCCCTCGCCTGACGCCGATAGATGCAGCCGGGCTGACCATCACGCAGCTTACGACTCGGGTGACCGAAGCGCTGAAGGGCTATGTCATCGAGCCAGCCGTGACGATAGCTCTGACAGTACCCGTGGCCCGGATGGTGGCTGCGCTGGGCGCCGTAGCCCGGCCGGGCTCGTACGCTCTGGCCACCTCGCCAACGCTTCTGACCTTGCTCGCCGCAGCTGGTGGCGTGGCGCCCGAAGGTGACATCGAAAAGGCCGTGATTGTCCGGGGGCAAGAGCGCATTGCCGTGTTCACGCCCGGAGCGGAACCAGCCATCCCCATGGACATGGTTCTGCGGCCGAATGACGCGCTCTACGTGCCGCCGCGCCTGGCAAAGGCTGTGTTTGTTCTGGGGGCCGTGGGCAAGCCGGGGCCATTGGCCATTACGCAGGCGGACGAAGCAGCCATGGGCGTGCTCCTGGCAGGAGGGCCGACGGCGGACGCGGACCTGGCGAATGCTTTCATCCTCCGGCATGGCGTGCGCATACCTGTGGACTTAGCCGTGGTGCTCGCGCCCAAGCCGGGCGAACCTGCGCCCCAAGCGGGCACGCCGCTGCAAGCGGGCGACGTGCTCATTGTGCCAGGCATACGTGAGCGCAGCGTATTCGTGGTTGGCGGCGTGAGGGCGCCGGGCCCGCAGCTACACATGCAGGCGGATCGGGCGTCAAAGGCGCTCGCCATGGCCGGCGGCGCCACGCCCGCGGGAGACCTGGCTAGCGCCTTCGTGTTGCGTGCGGGACAGCGCTTGCCGGTGGACCTGGCGCAGGTGCTCGGGCAGGGCAAGGCCGACGCGGATGTGCTGCTTCAGCCTGGCGACGCGGTCGTGGTGCCCGAAGTGCCGTCCGCCTTCCACCTCGTCGGTGCAGTGACCACACCGGGCGTCTATCAGTTGCAGCAAGCCAGCACGGTCCTTGACGCTCTAGCTTTGAGCGGCGGGCTCACCGCCGATGCCGATCTGTGGCACGCGTATCTCGTCCGCGGGGATGAGAGCACCCCGCTGAATCTCTATGCCCTGGTCGAAGGGAACGATCTCTCGCAGAATCAGCCCCTGCGGCCCGGTGACACACTGGTCATCCCGCGCTTGAAGGAGCAAGTCTACGTGATGGGGGCGGTCGGCACTCCCGGGCCACAGCCGATCCGCCCCGGCGACACGCTGATGGACATCCTCGGCCGTGCCGGGGGCATCGCCCCCACCGCACAGGTCAAGGGAATCCTCGTCTACCGCAGGTCAACGCTGCGGCCGAACGAAGCGCGCGTGCAGTTGATCAACCTGGCGACAGGCCGCACGAAAGAGGAACTGAGACGCGCCGTCCAAGCAGCCAAAGGCGGGGAGAAGGTTGAGTTCGTCGAAGGCGGCAACTCATATCAGGCGCGGGCCGGCGACGTGATCTTCGTACCGGCGCGCAGAGAGGCTTACCGAGCCGAGGTCCTCAGCGAGTTGATCCGCATCCTCGGCTACGCCGCAGTCGCTCTAGTGACTCGTCGTTAACGGACCGCGCCCTCCCCGACACCGGGGCCAAGCCAGGCCAACGCTCATGGAACTTCTCGAGTATTACTATCTCATTCGCCAGCGCATCTGGATCGTGATCCTCGGGATCTCGACGGCGCTGGCTGTCGTATTGGTCTACCAGCTTCTTCCGCCAGCGGAGAGACAGGCGACGGGTCGCTTGCAGGTCTATGAGGGCGGCAACGATGTGCTGGTCTATAGGGCGGGCGAGCTGGCTGCCCGCCCGGCCGAGAACTTCTGGCGGAGTTTTGAGACCTTGATCGAAAGCCGGGAGATCCTCGACGGCGCAGCGACAAGGGCTGGCCTGACTGGGCCAGAGATCAGGGCGCGGCTCAAACCCCTCCAGGCCGAACAGCCGTCGCCAGGTAACTTGATGGATGTGACCGCCGGCGCGCCCACCGCCGAGCAGGCGCGGGCGCTCACACAGGCGGCCATGGAGTACGTGAGCGAGTACTGGAACCTCCAACGCATAGCAAACGCAGAGCAGATGCGCGGGGCGATCGTCGGGCTTCGCGGGGAACAGGTGCAGCGCCTGGAAGCTGCGCAAAAGCACGTTGACGAAGTCCGAGGCAAGGGCCTGTCGCCCACGCAGGAGCTGGCGCGGGCGGAGGGGGACCTGGCGGTTTCCACCAGCCAGATTGACACGGCCCAAGAGGCCGTAGTGGTGGCCGGGGATCGCCTCCGCGCCACAGAGGAAATCGTCGCGGCGGAGGCGGCCCGCCCCCCGGAACAGCGGGCCTTTGGGGCGGCCGCCGGCAACCCGCTGCGAGCGCAGATCCTGAACCTGCGGGTTCAGCTTGCGAGCACGCTGGCCAGACGGACCCCGGAACACCCGGAGGTCAAGGACCTGGAGGCGCAGATCAAGCAGCTCGAGTCAGCCCTGGGCGAGTCCGCACAGGGAACCGAAGGAGCCCCAACTGCACCGCCGGTCCTAAGCCGAGAAGTGTTGGATGCGCGGCTTGCGCTCGACGAAGCCAAGGCCCGCTTGGCCCAGCTTCAGCAGCGCGCAGACGCTCTGCGCAGCAGCTTGCCTGCGCTGCGCAAGCAGGCTGCGGAGTTCGGCGATGCGGACCTGAACGTGACGCAGGCGAAGCAGGCCGTCGAGATGATGGACGCGCAGTCGGCGACTGTGGATCGCGAGATCGCACGGCTCCGCGCTCAGCTTAGAGTCCCCCCCAAAGCCACGGGCGAGACCTCGCGGGACGTGGTGATCGTGGATGACGCACGCGTTCTGCCCTCGCCCAAGACCTGGCCCAGGTTCTTCCTGTTCGTCTGCGTGGCGATTCTCGGCGGCGGCATTCTCAGCTCCGTGGTAATCCTGGGGCTACACTATACCAGCGTGGTGTTCACGAACGAGGTCGAAGCCGGAGCAATGCTGCGAGCGCGGATTCTGGGTGCTATTCCGCGCAGCGACCTGCCGGCTGAGCAGGCAGGCCCGCCGCTCCAGGTGCGGTAAGCAATGCTGGAACCCCTTGAGCCAGTACACGAGGACGTGGCGCCGGCACGAGCGGAGGCGCCACCGGTCGTTGCATATGAAGCCGTGCTGGGCCTGCAGCCACCGGAGTGTCTCTACACGGACGCCTACCGGGCCATGCGGACGGCGCTGATGGCCCTCTGCGAGCGGGAGCCGTTCCGGCGGGTGCTCATCACCAGCAGCCAACCCGCCGAAGGCAAGAGCGTAGTGTGCCTGAACCTGGGCAGCGCCCTGGCCCGGGCGCAGAAGCAGGTGCTGGTGATAGACGCCGATTTCCGCCGGCCCGCGCTGCACCGTCTGCTGGACATCCCGCCCGGCCCGGGATTCGTCGAGGCCTGTCGGGGACAGGCCCAGCCGCTGGCCGTGATTCGCCGCACCAACATCGAGGGGCTAGCGGTGGTGCCGGTCGGGGAGGAGTTGAGCGACGCCGCGGACGTGGCCAGTTCGCCGCAGACCTCGGTTGTGCTCGACCAGATGGATCAGGGCTTTGACTTCGTTCTGATTGACTCGGCGCCTGTTCTCACGTACGCTGCCTCGCTGCAACTGGCCACGCTGGCCGACGGGGTTCTCCTCGTGGCCCGAGCGCGCGGCAACGCCGGCTACGTGCGCCGTGCCTTGTCCAGCCTCCAGGACGTCGGCGCCAGGGTTCTCGGCATTGCGGTCAACGACATCCTGCCCGAGGATCGCGCCGAGCACACCGTCCTCTACCACTACTACAGCTACGGTCGGGAAACACAGGGCAGCCCCGCTCCGTAGTCCCCCGCTCAGCCTTTCCCGCCTCCTGAAAGCTTTGTCAGGTGTTGGCTGCGTGGTCGAGAAAGCGCAGTGGCGCGTTCGCGTGGCTGCATACCTAGCCGCTTGGCTCGGCCACCAGCTCACCCGTCCTGCCGCGCGAACTGAGGAAGTCGGCCAAGAGGATCAAGCAAGTGAGGGCCGCCAGGTAGACGATGATGTCTGTGAAGCCGTGGATGAGGGCATCGAGGGCGAACTTGGCGCCGAAGAACTCGGACGCCAGGACGACCGCGAGTAGGCGGACGATGTTGGCGACGAGGACGATGGGGGGAATCAGAAGCAGAAGAACCAGTTTGAGATCTAGCCTCATGCGCAGCACTTGCACGACGGTGCAGCCGATGAGTAGGAGAGCGAGAAGCGAGTTGAAGCCGCTGCACTCCTGCGCGACAAGGAAGCGGGTGGAGGGTGTGGTGAGGGTCACCCCGTTCGCCGAGGTCGCCACGCCGATAACCGAACTCAGCAGAGCAGTGGCATGGGCGGAGACCACCTGCATGGGCATAGCGGCTATGCCGATCATGTGTCGGGGCACCGGTACGAGGAAGGCCGTCAGCAAGGTAGGGCCCGCGATGTGCCTGAAGGCAGGCCAGCCGAGCCACGCCCAGCCCAGGGCAAAGAGCAACAGGGGGAAGGAGAAGCCAACGATGACATTGGCGCCGACGCGCAGGCCGAGCAGGTAGATCAGCGCGGCCCCGGCGACCGCAGCCAGGCCCGCCCACGACCCAGGCTTGGCTTCTGTGGTGAGCTTCTGCCGCTGTCGCCAGATGAGCCACCCCACGAGCGGCAGCACCAATAAGCAGTGCTGATACTCCTTCTCCCGTACCCAACGCCCTACGAAGTACGCGCCGACATCACGGTAGAGGAGATACAGGAGGGCACCCGCTAGCGCCCCCAAGAGCACCCAGACGAAGCGGGAAGCGCGGTACTGTGGTTGAACCATACCTGCCAACGCGGCACCCATGTAGCTCGGATCGCCCACACGCTTCTCCCCGCCTTCATGCGCGACCTGCGGTGCCCTCTGCAAACTTGAGCCCTGGGCGGGCCGCGTCGCCTCCATCGCGGCCCGCCCGTGAGTGCTAGCCCGACCTCCTGCGGCGGCATGCGAAGCCCAGCGGCGCGGCGCACCCGAGCAGCAGCAGCACGCAGGGCTCTGGCGTGGGTCCAGTCGTCGTCCCACTGTTGCTGGCGCCTAGGTCCTGGGTCCGCCACTTGATGGTGCCGGGTGGGCCGGATCCCACCAGTGTCAGCTGGGTGACGGTGCCGTTGTACGCCTTCGCTTTGCGCTGGTCCGTGATGCCGATCGTCCAGTAGCAGTACTCGCCCAGCACTGTCGAGGAGCCGGTTCCCGCGGCAGTGGTCGCACCGTAGCCATTCGCCGCAGCGCCGGCAGTCGTAGTGCCAGAGGACGACACATACAGGCTGTTCGGGAACAACAGGAAGACTTCCCGCACAGGGTCGTCCTGTGGCGAGTTGGCCTGGATCACGTCGTAGTAGTAGGTCCAGGTACCGGCGCCGTTGTCCACCGAGCTGGTCAGGCTGACCGTGACGTCGAACGAGGCCAGTGCTGGGCTCGCGCCCACCACCAGCAGGGCAATCAGGCCTACCACAATGGGGCTTGCTCGTATCTGTCTCAATCGTCCACCTCCCTTCGTAACCCGACGTACCCGTTGCGGCAGCCTGAGGGAGGCGGCGCCGCCGCTCCGGGGTAGTGACCGGCGCTCGACAGAGCGCCGCGGGGTTGTCAATAGGTCTGCATCAACCATTGGTGTAGTGCCCTAGCCTGGCGTTCTCTCACGCACGAGGCCGCGGAGTTCCGACCTCATCAGTATGAATTCGTCGCCTTGCATCGGCATGATCCCAGGCCATCGAGCCATGACCGTGGCTGCCGCGTCGCGGTCGCCGCGCATGGCTCGCACCCAGGAGTCTCTTCCGCCCATGGCGGCCCGTTGACGCGACAGGTAGATGACGTGGATAGTTGAGAACACCGGGAACCTTGCCCCGAGCAGCTCCAGGTCCTTGACGTCATTGGGCAGCAGCAAGGCCGGACACTCGCCGTACCATGCCACATGCCAAGGGCGGTCGCTGGCGACACGGAGGTCCCGTACCTGCGTAGACAATGATCTGATCACGCCCGGGTTCACGGTTGCCGGGTCGGCGGAACGCGGCCCCAGCCCCACGCTCGCAGCGTACGGGAAGATCAGAACGAGCATGATGGCTGCGCTGGCCGCCCAGATGAGCGGCCGCCGAACTAGTCGCTCTCGCGCGAGCCCCAGCAGCGTGGCCACGGCCAGCCCTGTGGCCACGGCCGTCACGATCCTCAGCGCTTCCTCCGCGAAGTCGGTCAAGCACAAGGCAACTGCCTGAAGCACCAAGAGCACCCCCAGCATGCGCCAGACGACGCGCTCCTCGGGTGACCGCTTGGTGGCCAGGAAGCCACCCCAAAGGACGAGTGGGAACAGGTAGATGTTGATCACTTGCGGGATCTGCCGGTACAGCACTGTCAGTCCGTTGATGAACTTGAGCGCCATCTGCCCGGGATGGGCTAGCGCAAAGACCAGGGCGCTCGGCACCTGATCTACGGCCCACAGAACCGAGTAGCCGGGGAAGGCCTTCGTGTGCATCAGCAAGGCCGCTTGGCGCAGCGGCGGCAGCGGCGTGCCGAGCGCCCGCACGTTGCGGGCAAACCAGGGCGCCGCGACGATCAGCCCACACGCCAGGAAGACGCCGAGCGCTTTCCAGCGATGGGGACCTGAGAGCGCCAGCACCGCAACAAGGCCAGCGCCCAGCAGGGCGTAGCTGGCGACAGCGCCCGTCAGGTACGCCAATCCCGCGGCAACGCCAAGGCCTGCGGACCACACCATGGGCGCGGCGCCCAGCCGGCGCAACGCGGTGAGCGGCCCAGCCTCTTCACGTGTTCCCGTGGTGTCCGCGGCTACCATTCTGGCCGCGGTGAGCACGCCTAGCGTGATGAACAGCCCCGCCGTCGTCACGGGCGTGGCGGTCAGAGCCTGACCGACGGCTTCCATGCTGATCAGATAGGCCAGGACGCCCAGGATGGCGATGCGCCGGTCGTATAGCAGCTTCAGCAGTGCAAAGAGCGCCCAAGCGGTGAGAAGATGGAGGAAGCCGTTACAGAGGGCCACGGTATTGTCGCTGACGCCGCGCGCCAGGAAAAGCCCGGCCAGGATCAGCGGGTAAAGCGGCCCCTGGCGGATGTCCGCGCCGTGCGTGTCGCCGCTCACCATGGCCAGGGGGTAGAAGACGTCTGTGGCGAGCTTGTGGTAGTGCACGGCGTGCAGGCCGATCTGCGCGCAGTCCACGGCGTCGTCAGACACCAGTACCCCGAACCGTTGGGAGTACAGGTGCAGGAAGGCAGCGGTGCCGACGCCGGCGAGAACCACGCCTAGCGTCAGCGCGCGTGCAAGCGCGTTCAAGCGCGCCCGCACGTCACGCACTCCGGCTGCAGCCGCCGGCCTCACTGCTTGTGTTGGCGCCTCAGGCAAGTCGTTACCCCGCTTCTCATGCGTTTGCGCCCAGTCGGCCCGACTCCTGCTGCGCCAGCTTGGCGAGCATCGGGCCGAGAGCCTGAGCGAAGTCCACTAGCGCTGTGCGAGTTGAGGCCTCGTCCTGTGCAGCATCCGTCGTCGCGTACAACTCGATCCAGAGGGGCGGGCGGGAGGCCAAGATCAGGTCGGTCCAGCCGCCGAATTCCGCGCCGGCCAAGTCGTGTGCCTGGCGTCGCGAAGACACAAACCAGGCCAGGGCGAGCTGACGTTTGCCACCCTGGTGCAGCCTCTCGAGCCGGAAAAGCATGGGTCTGCCGAGAGAGGCAATCTCAGGGCCGCTGACGACCTCGTGGTTGCCCCGCACCCATCCCTGTGCTTCGAGGGCCACGGAATAGTCACGCAGGCCGCCCAGGCGCGTGGCCGTAGCAACAAGATTCGCCGCGATCTGCTGGCTTTTGGCGTTCCGGTAGAGCCGGGACTGCTTGATAACTGCCCCCCCTGCGTCCAGTTCGGGCTTGTCCGCCTTCGTACAGGTCCAACCCGCTGCGCTCCCCAGATGGGCGTCGAACGCGACTGACCGGACGTCAACCTTGCGCTCCGCGTCGTGAGCCACTGCGACAGTGCCGGCCACAAGCGCCAACGCAAGCACCCGGATTGTCCAGGCCTTAACGGTCATGTGTCCTTAGCCTACTCGGCCCCATTCCGTCGAATCACTGCCGGCACGGTGCGCAGCAGAATCGAGAGATCGAACCAGAAGCTGCGCCTGGCCAGATACTCCATGTCCTTGTCCAGCATGAACTGGCAATCGGTTTCCTTGCGGCCGTTGATCTGCCAGAGCCCGGTAAGTCCCGGCCGCACCGCCAGCCGGAGGAGGGCCCGTTCGTCGGCGATAGGCCTCGATATGGGCCGCGGTCCGACCAGACTCATCTCGCCGCGCACGATGTTGACCAACTGCGGCAGTTCGTCGAGACTGGTGCGCCGCAGGACGCGGCCGACCCCGGTTACCCGCGGGTCGTCCGGTATGCGCAGGAGGCTGTGATCCGGCTCCCGGTTCAGCGGCAGGACCTCAGGCAGCCGATCTTCTGCGTCCTGCGTCATGGTGCGGAACTTGAGCATCCAGAAGGGCCGCCCGCGCAGCCCGGGACGGCGCTGTTTGAAGACGACCGGCCCCGATGAGCCGACTCTGATGGCGACTGCTATGATGCCGAGCAGCGGCGCGAGAGCAATCAGGCCGAGCACAGCGACCCCAAGGTCGAATGCCCGCTTTGCAGCAACGTACGCAAGGCTGACCTCCCTGGCGGGCATGCACAGAACATCGGCCCGCACCAGTCGAGCGCCGACACCGGTCGCCGCGGGCCGGCTGGTCACCTGGGTAGCGTCGGTGGACACCACCTGAACTCACCCCCCGCGTTGCGCTTCAGGGCCCGTTGCCAGCGCGGCAGCTGGCGCACTACGTCGTTCCCCTCCCCCGTCGGGCACGAGCCCCGCGCGCTTCTCGGAAACCAGGTTCTCATACAAAGCCTCGTAGTGGTCCGTTGTCACATCCCACGTCCGGTGTCGGCACACGTGCTCCCTGGCAGCAAGCCCTGTCGCCTGCACTCGTGCCGGATCAGCCAGCAGCGCCTGGAGCTTAGCCGCCAGGTCGTCTACGTCGCCGGCGCGGAAGGTGAAGCCATGTCCATCGAGCGCCTCCAGGTGCGCCGCAATGTCGCTGGCCAGAACGCACGTGCCATGACTCATGGCCTCCAACACCGATAGAGGCAGCCCTTCGAGATTCGACGGCTGGCAGTAAAGGTAGGCGTGGCCGAACAGCTCCTGGAGAAGGCGCCCCTGCACGAATCCAGGAAACAAGACTTGGTCATTGGCCAGTCGCCGCAGCTCGTCCACGTAGCGGCTCTTGTGGGGACACGAGCCCGCGATCACGAGACGCTTGTCGGTCCTCGCCTTCTGGTGGGCTTCGATCAGGTAGTGAAGCCCCTTCTCCGGCGTCAGCCGCCCCGCGCAGAACAGGTAGCCTCTGGGGGCGAGGCCGAGACCGTATAGCTCCTGCGGTGGAGGAGTGTCCGTCGGGTTGACGCCAGACGGGATGACCTCAGGACGAGATCCTGCAACACGCGCGCACTCGTCCGCTACGCTGTGCGACACTGCAACCCAGTTGGCTGCCCACTTGGCAGCGGCACGGGTACCAGCGCGGAGGAAAGACTTGGCCGCCCAACCCCACTTCTCGCGATCCCAATCGGCCCCATGCGCGGTTACCACGATAGTATGCCCGTTGCGCCAGCGGGCAAGTGGGCTGAACACAGCCGGCCCGACGCCGTGGAAATGCAGGATATCGAACCGCCGGGGGAGGGCATCACACAGGGACGTGAGGGTGTGCGTTATCGTATCAAGGTGCTTGCCGCGTACGCCACGCACTACGACACGCTCCATGCCGCGATAGGGGCCGCGGGAGCCGTTCAGGTAGTGCGGGCGGCAGTAGACCGTGACCTCGTGACCTCGCTCGACCAGGCGCGCGCCCACCTCCTCGACGTAGCGGGCAATCCCGCCAATCGTCGGCACAGCCTTCACTCCGAGCATGGCGATCCGCATCGTCTTCCCGCCGCTTCCCACGCGCGCCAGGTCGGCCGCAGACGGCCCACTACGTCCCTGTGGCCGCTGGCCAGGTCATCGCGCGCTCGTTCCCCCCGGGGGCCACGGCGCGCCGCGCCTCGCCCGCCGGCACAGTCATCGTCGGTGCCGGGGCTAGCGTGGGCGTCACAGTGACACAGATAGAGCCTCGTCCTTGGAGCGCTTTCTGAGCGCATTCGAACCGCCCGACGTCCTGGTAGAAGCCGACAATGGCCCCGCCTGAGCCTGCCAGCTTCGCTGGGAGTCCGTGCTCCCGCGCCAGCGCGATCATCTCCAAGTTCTGCGCACCGAGAGCCTCCTCCCCGTACACTTTGCGCCGCAGGTCGAAGTTCTCGTTCATGCGCGCGGCAAGCGCCTCATAGTCCCGCGACCAAAGCACAGCGTAGCCCTCTTGAGCCAGAGCAGCGAACTTCCTCATTGCCTCAATGACTTGGGGGTCGCCTTGCTCAAAGCGCTGGCGAATCGGCGCGTGGATACGACTGGAGTCGCTCGGCCGGGGTGTGAAGGCGATGTACAGCGGCGGCAACAGCGTCAGTTCCATGGGCTGGTAGTAGCCGTGGCCCTGTGCCGCCATCAGTATGGGCGAGAAGTCCATGTAGATGAGGCCGCCGTAGACCTGGACCACGCGGTCCTGGAGACCTGCCGCTATGCCCAGCTCGTCGGTCTCAGCCTGCAGCACAAGGTTGGGCTGGATTGGCTTGGGCAGCTCGTCGTCGCTGACCTGATAGAAGTCTACCAGGCACTTGAGCGCGGCCGTCACAATGGCGCTTGAGCCCGCCAGGCCGACCTGGCGGGGAATCGTCGTGTCGTACTCCAGCGTGAAGTTGCGCCGGGGGAGCCCGATGCCGGCCGCCTCGCAGTAGTCAAAGAAGCACTTGCATGTGGCCCAGAGCAGCCGCAAACCGCCGTAGTACCCGTTGAGCTGGGCAAGTTGATGGAGGTCGGCCAGGCTGGCGAAGACCATGGGATCGTGCAGACGATGCGGTCGAAGGGTGACCTCAGGGCTCTCCCAGATGCGTACCGTCGCGCCGTACTCGGCCACCAGACACGAGATGGTTTTGCCTCCGAACCCGTCGGATGGGTTGCCAAGCAAACCCACCCGGGCTGGAACTCGGTGGCAGATGGTCAACATACAGCCCTCCTGAGCGCCTGCCAGGCGGCTTCCGGCCGCCAAGTCGAGCCGTTCAGTCCGTCCTCTCGCACCACGCGAGCAACCCACTCCCGGCTGCCACCCCTCAGGGCCGTCGCAGGGCTTGCCGCCCCCGCTTTTGAGCGGCCGGCTGGGGCCGTCACAAGCCACTGCATCGCCGTCGCCCTGGCCCGGCTTGCGCCCGGTACGGAGCCCGCCAAGTGGCCGTCCTGTAAGCCGGCGTACCCTTGCTCCGGCAGAATCGCGAAAAAGGGGGACTCAGACCGCCCTAAGGCCTTGACAACGGGCGGTGCAGGGGGTATAAAGCAAAGTAGGCAGAGACCCAAGCCAGGGATTTATCTGCCCAGGAACCAGGGAGCGGTCCCTCTCTGGTTCCTTCTACTTTTACCTACCTGCTCGTCCCCTCCCTAACACCCAATCTGGCCGGCACATGCGCCGACGCAACTGCTCACGCCTACGAGATCGCACCACCCGAGGGAATCCGTCGAGAGGGTCCCTCCCTTGGACCCCACAGGTACGCGCCGTACCTCTGCGACACCCACAGGGCGCGCCCACGGGTACTTCTACTTCGGGCCGAGGCTCGTGCACCAATCGGGGGTTCGAAGAATGCCGTCTACAGCCCTGGTTCCAGAGTCACTGCAGCCTCACACGTGACCCCAAGCTTACCTCGCCCCCCGATTCCTGTCAAGCCCACGGCGTCTAACGTTATGTAAACATTTGTTAACGTGCATGCCCAAGCGAAGCCGGACGCGCCCGGGCCGCAGCCGCAGCGAACATGCCGCGCGCCCGGGTGCTCCCCGCCAGAGCCGGCACCGGTCCCTGGGAGGCACCTTTTGCCCGAAGGCAATGAGCCGCACCTGCGGGAAACGTTCGCGTATGATCTGTGGCGTCTCGTCCGAGGAGGTGTCGACGACGATTGCCTCGTCCGCTAGTCGAGTCTGGCGCATCAGCGAACTCAGGCACTGGCCGATCGTCTTGGCACTATTGCAGCTAGGTACGATCACGCTCATCAACATCGTTGTGTCTCCTCTGACTCACCTGCGCGAGCGCTTCGCCCACGACCCCTAGCAAGGCTTCTGCGCCACCCGCGTCGGCGGTGACCAGTTCGAATCCCGAACGCTCACAATGAACCCCGCTACGAACAGCCTCTTGGTGCCGGTCTGCTGAGCTACCCTCAGAAGGTGTGTAAAAGGGAAAGGCGGTAACCTCCTGGCAATCAACGAGCGAGCGATCAGCTCGCCAAGGAGGCTACCACCATGGGACAGCATAGCACGGCCCAGGAGCGGGCGC
>Ga0315282_10007108_pt1 | contig 18502 bp, 16 predicted proteins | sample YL17G07_20_MG_FD_203693 | JGI IMG/M metagenome (GOLD analysis project Ga0315282, IMG submission 203693) | Sediment microbial communities from Yellowstone Lake, YNP, Wyoming, USA - YL17G07_20 | ecosystem: Environmental > Aquatic > Freshwater > Lake > Sediment | place: USA: Wyoming | collected...
TTAATGGACCAAGGGTCCCGCTCGTCCCGTTCTCGAACGTCACCTGGAAATGGCCGTTATTGTCGGAGGCGACAAACGGCTGTCCTTGGTAGCCGGTGCCGCTGGCGATGGAGAACGCGGCGCCAATTGGTACGCCGATGGAGTCGTAGAGTCTTCCGTAGACATCGATATTGGAGCTTGCGTCGCATTTGCTCCAGACGATGAGGAAGCGGTCGCTGAGGTCATCGAAGGCGACGCAGGGGCTGCGACAGGGGTAGTACTGACCGCTGCTGTAGATCGGGTCGTCCACGACGACGGGTGAGTAGACGAAATGGTCGGAGGCGCGTACGACCGTGGCATGGATACCAATCGCGTAGCGTGCCACGGTGGGGTTCTCCTCCCAGGCGACAAGATAGTATGCCGGTGGGGTGCTGTAGGCGACGCTAGGGTTCTCGGCATGCACCGCGGTGGTCGGGCTGATGATGATGTCCCCGGAGCCATGAGGCGGGACCGGATTGCCCCCCTGGCCGTTATAGAGCCGTCCATGAATCTCTCGATGAAGGAGTCGGTGGCTCTCGTCGCTTGAGGTCTCTGGCGGGAGGCCCTCCGCCCAGGTGACGAGAAACTGGTTGACGCCATGGGCGACGGCGGGGCCCCAGCAGCCTTCTGTTGCTCCGACGTAGGAGATGCGCACATCGTTGTCCGTGACTTTAGTCCAGGTGAGGAGCGAGCTGCTACCATCGGAGGCGAGGGAATTGCGGTAGAACAGGTAAATTATGGTCACGCCATGGGGCAGGCTGGGGATCTTGACGAGAACCGTGGCGGAGACCGTGTCGATTTTTACGATGCGGTTATAGAGGAGCGGGACGCCGCTGGCTGAGGCGAATCGTAGGTCATCGAAGTCCGGCTGCATGCTGCTGTCGTAGGGGATGACCATGCGGATAATGGCATTGGAGACGGTCGAGCCGGTGTTGTTGACGGAGATTGGGCGCAGGCGCTGCCAGGCGGGGTACGCGGCCCAGGCGGGATAGGTGTACTGCATGGAAACGGCCCCATCTTGCACTTGGATGCCACTTGAGAGGGTGGCGTCGATGAGGCTGGTGTCGAGGAACTCATCCTGCCATGTGTAGGTCGAGAACCCGAGGGGAGCGGGCCTGGATGAGGGCTGTGCGGATAGTGTTGCGGCCAGGCCGCCGGTCAACATGAGGACGAGGATGACTCCGGAGAGGATTTTTCTTCGCATAGCATGCGCGCTCCTTATCTTCCAATGCATTGTTTTTCTTTTTTTTAGTACTGCCATCCGTTTCGTTGGTACCAAACGGAGTTGAGCATGACGGCCGCATTCCAGGACGACCACCAGTTCACTGGCAGGGTCCCGGCGACCCAGACTCGTGGGATGAGGTAGTTGGTGTCCCAGGAGACATTGAAGTCCGCCTGCAGGAAGCTACTGGTGGAGGCGTTGAACCCGTATTGGTAGTTGCCCTGGTCGTTCGGGTCGAAGAAGATCTTGAGGCCCGCGGCGTCGCCGAGGGGTTGGCCGAAGGTGTTGACACGCAGGTAGCCGATGCTGCTAAAGTCCCAGCGGACGGAGAGGTGTCGGCTGGCGGCGAACGAGAGGTATCCGAGGATCTGGAATCGGGGGGTCTGGACGTCGGCGAAGGTGACGACAACGGGTTTGTTGATGGCGAGGTCCACGGCGCCGCCGCCACCCATCTGCCAGGATCCCTGAATGGTAAGATAGTCTCCAGGCAGGTCGACTGCGAGGGCCAGGTTTGAGAGCCGCACGAGACGGCCAGACCATCGGAAGTTCTGGATTTGTCCGTTGTTGTTGTCCCAGGAGAGGCAGAAGTGGTCGTCGGTCTGAATGCCAACCGTGATGTTGATGATATTATGGTTGTTATCCGTAACGGAGAGTGTGTCCGTCAGGAGCTGGTCGCCATCGGTGGTCAGGTTGATGACGGCGTGGGGATCGTCCGTGGTCGCCAAGTCCCAGTAGAGGTCAGTCATCGGGTTTTTCAGCTCCAGGCTGTTGCGCAGTGTCCAGCCGATGTATGTGATGCTGGTGGAGAAGGTTGGGGCCCCGCCTGAGGGGTCTCTGGTGAAGACGAGGTGGCCTTGCCGGTTTGTCCGGTTGACCGCCCAGGTGAGGGAGACCTGGGGGTTGGTCAGGGTCATGTCGTGGGCGAAGGTCCAGCCCTGGTAGGAGACCGCGGTGTGGTACTGGAGGGTCGCATTGGTATCCCTGGTGATGGAGATGCTCCCGGTGCCTTGGTCGACGTTGATGTCCCAGGCGAGGGTGAGGAACTGGTTGGCGAGGATGAAGGATTTGGTGACGGTGAAATGGTCATAGGTCATGGTGAGGGTGACGTTGCGTGCCTCATCGAGGCCTCTATAGACGCTGATGTTCCCCTTGCCACCGAAGAGGTCGATGGCGCTTTCAACGCGGAAGATGCGGGGGAAATGGGTGATGTTCACGAGGGGCTCGGGGAGGTCCGCCTGGGTGATGATGAGGCCCGCGATCTCGCTGGTCATGTTGATGTCCAGGAAGCTGGTGAAGGAGTGGTTGCTGAGGGCGTTGAAGTCGATGCCCCAGGTGGTGTGGATGCGGGTGGGGAGGCTCTCTGCCTCAATGGTGAGGAGGTTTCCGTTCTGCTCGGAGTCGAGGGCGTAGGAGATGTCGTAGGTGCGGTCGCTTTCGTAGAGGAATTCCCGGGAGCCGAGCACGGTGAGGTCGAAGGCCATGTTCTGTGGGAGCGGGTTGATGTGGAAGGTCTGGATGATGTCGTCGAGCGCTCCGCCCTCGGCACGGAAAGCGATGGTGGTGGGGACGCCGGCGCTGCGGCCGAAGTCGTAGGATATCTTGGCTTCCCGTGGGATGGAGGTGATGGTCAGGTCCGTGGCGGGGGTGAAGGCGACGGAGAACTCGCGGAAGAACTTCTCCTGTCCGTTTCCGTCCACGGTCTGGTACCGGGTGAAGTAGGTGACCTGGGATTGTTCGTCGATGTTTTCAGGCTGGAGTCGGAGGCGGAAGACGCGGGGGTCGGAGAGGTTCTCGCGGCCGAAGTAGAAGGTGGTGTTGACGTGGTTGAGCCCCGGGGTGGTGCCAGAGGTGGATCGGTATCCCATGGAGGAGCTGAAGTAGGAGATGTTTTTCTCAGGGATGACTCCCCCAGAGAGCAGGCCGAAGGGGAAACGGACTTCGAGGGAGACTTCGTAGGCTTTCGTGGTGTCCGCGGTCGTGGTCAGGCCGCAGGCGATCTGGACGACGTTATGGGTGCTGTTCATGATCGTAGTGCGGGAGAACCGGAGGTTCAGGGTCGTGTCCGCCTGGTGTTGGAGGGGGACGGTGTAGGTGCTCTCTACGCCGCTGGTGAGCATGGAGCCGAACTCGGTGAGGCCGATGTTCAGAGGCGTGGAGATGGTCTGGCCGTTGTCGTATTTGGTGTTGACCCAGACGCCGAAGTCATCACGGCCGATCTTGAGGTAGAAGACCTTGACGGCGTCGCTGGCGATCTCGTGTTCCTGGCTGTCGTAGCCGATGGCCTTGATGGTGTAGATGCCGGTGTCGACGGGCAGGCTGGTCCCGGTGCCGTCCAGGGTCGAGTAATCCCAGGCCGTGACGTTCCATCCGGTGATCTTCCGGGTGGCGATGAACTGAGCGTGGTCGATGCCGTCGGCGACGGTCTCCACGGTGAGGTGGCGGCCGATGACGATGGCGCTCTGGGGCAGGTGGGCGAGCTTGAGGGGTCTGAGGTTAAAAACGTAGGCGTAGCCCGGGACTGGACTTGAGATATGGATGCTGGGTGTTTGAAGGGATGCGGGAGGGGTCGGCGTACGGGTCGTGGTGGCGACCGACGTGGCCTCCTGCGGTGTTTGGTTGATGGGTGCCGCGCAGATGGGCGGCAGGCAGAGTAAGGCTGCTAACAGGATGGGTCCTAACCATGGGTTTTTCATGAGTTTCATCTCTAGTTCACTTCCCCCTGTGACGTAACGTCTAGTAATTGTTCCGGATATATATTACTGAAGCCCCTATTTAACTGTTGTTCCTGGCTATGGCGTTCCCTGGGGCCGTTGCGGTCGTATTTCCACGGGCGTGCCAGTCCAATGGCTTCGACGGGATAAAAATTCGATGCGCGAAATTTATTTTCGATACTTTTAAATATCACTTCAATATATCTTTTAACTTATAAAAACTATTTCGTAAAATCTGAAAAAGACAATAGGGGGATATTATACCTATGAAACATAATCTATCGAAATGGACAGCACTATTAGTGTTTGTTGGGCTGATGATCACAGGGAGCGTGAGCTTGACCGCACAGACGTCTTCGGAAATGACAGTCGGAAACCTCCAAACCGCCGGCCATGTTGCACTGCCGACGAGAATCTCCATGCAGCAGTGTCTACCCTTAGGCGGAGAAGCAATCACCGACGGCGACTACAACGAGACACATCCCACGCTAGCCGCCAACGCGGCGGGTGATCTCTTCGCCGGCTACGAAACCTACGTCGCTGACTACGATGGCAACTTCCCCGTGTTCGCCTCGAACGCCGACTGGACCCAGGGAATGTTCTGGCAGGAGGCCCAAGACTTCACCTACCCACAGGCCGACTACAAAACTGGCGCCTTCTACGCCACCATAACCCCGACCCCTGATCTCTCCGGGCAAGTCTGGCTCATTGACGCCACGGACCCCGCCAACCCACTAGGAATGACCTGGGACTGGAGCGACCAGAACTTCAACGCCTTCCAGAGCCTGCACATCGGCACCTACGTCCACGAAGGCCCCGACGGTGACCCCGGCGACTGGAACTTCGGATGCATCGCCTTCACCGGATACAACGGGTACTCCACCCCGACCATCAACGGCTGCCCCTTCATCCTGTACCAGGACACCCCTGATGGATACGCCCTGATCTCCTGGCTCAACAACGCTGACAACAGCGAGCACGCGGCCAACGACATCGACCTCGTCAAGAACCAGTCCTACTCCGTCTACGACCGCAACGCCGGATCCTACTATCAACTCCTCGTCCGCAAGGATGACTTCGGCACCTGGAAATACCAGGCCACCTACGACTACTGGTACCACCCCAGCGGCGCCGTCAAGCAGATTACGGACACCGCCAACATCAAGTTCCCTGACGTCGTCGCCAACAACAACACCGTGCTGGTCGTCGCGATGAACGACAAGGCAGGCAACCAGGACATCATCTGCTACCGCTCGACCAACGGGTTCTCCACCAACACCCCGATCACCGTCGCGAACTCCGGCGAAGATGAGCTCTACCCACAGATCAACCTGATCGGCAACACCGCGGTCTGCACCTACATCAAGGGCACCCAGACCTATTACAAGGTCAGTACGGACGCGGGACTCAACTGGGGCAGTGAGCAGCTCGCCAACGAAGACGACTTGATTACACCTGTGGAGTACGGCGCGACCGACACCTGCGCTGCCGGAATGAACTTCTTCTCGTGCTGGCAGGATGGCCGCGGCGCGAACATCGACATCTACTACAACGCCTTCTTCCAGACAACCGCACCCCGCATCGAACTCGGCACCATCAGCGGCGGCATCGGCAAGGTCACCGCCCAGGTCAAGAACACCGGCACGGGCGCAGCCACCAACGTCGCATGGAGCATCACTGTCACCGGCGGCATCCTGCACAAGATCAACGTCACGAGCACCGGGATAATCCCCACGTTAGCCGCAAACACTGACACAACGGTGAAGACCGACAAGTTCCTCTTCGGACTCGGCGCCATCAGCGTCCACGTCACGGCAGCCGATGCCCAAACCACAAAAACAGGGAAACAGCTCCTCTTCCTCACCAGGATATAAACCGAGAGGACTCCTTCCCTCCCCCCTTTTTTTTATTTTTTCTTTTTCTCCCAGACACCCACCCGCCGTTTCCCCTTATAAAAGCTTTTTTATATCAATACTTTTAAATAACCTTCCCGGATAAATTAATATCGATTTCTATGCGTAAAAAAACTCTTCTCCTCTCAATAGCCGTTGTCATGCTCCTCCTGACCTCGGCGATGCCCATGGTACCCGCGGCCCACGACGAATCCTATCCCCAGCCCCATTTCACCGTCGCCTCGACATTCATCCCGGATTTCCCGACCGCAATCGCCGTCTCCGACGCCAGCCCGTTCTACTCCCTCATCGCCACCCCGCTCGCGCTGCACTACAGCCCCCTGGGGGAGCGCGTCATCCTCCCCCTGTACGTCAAGGACTTTAACCATCCCTCAACCGCGGTCCAGCGGGCGGAGAAGATGATCGGTCTCTACGCGGACTACATCGTCGGCGGCGCCAGCCCCAAACGCGCCTCGCTCGCCGCGGCCGTACTCCTCTGGAAACACAGCAACACCGCAGTCCTGCTCTCTGAGGATCAGATGGGATACGAGTTCGGCGTCTCCATAGCCCCCATCGCCTCCTACCTCAGCATCCCGATCCTGGTCACCTCCCAGGTGGATGCGGACGTCATCGAAGTCCTCGACTACCTCGGAGTCCGCAACCTCTACGTCTGCGGAGACCTCTCCTGCCCCGGCGCCTACACCATCGCCCGCTTCACCAGCGCTCCGGAAATCCTGGCCGAGACCCAGGCCATCATCCACGCCCGGTTCGGCACCACCACCAACTACGTCGTCATCACCAACCCCTTGGACACCCATGAGCCAGCCGTACTGAACAGCACGCGCTTCGAGTTCAACGGCACGGTGACCTCCTCGCTGACGCTCCCCACCCAGCTAATAAATATGGTCGTGCACGGATCCTCCAACGACCACATCATCGAAATCCCCCAGGATTACAAGTACGCGGTCATCAACTTCGACCTACGGAACCTCGATTCCGATAACGTGCAGCTGCTCGGCGACCGCATCATGTTCATGCTGAAGGACTCTGACAACCAAACCTACTTCTACGGTTCTACCGCCGGCGGCATCCCCATAATCGACCCCGAGGGCACCATCGTCGAAGACCGCGTACACTTCGAGACCGTCATGTACAACAAACCAGGGACGTACCGCGTCACGGTCTACGGGGCCTGGTTTGCTCAGAAGACCGGCTCCTACAACCTCAGGGTGCGCATCGACAGCGTCGACTCCCCCCTGGTTCCCCTCATGTCTAACCTCTCCTCCGTCGCGCCCTATCTCGCCGCGTACCATCAAGGCGTGGTCTTCGCGAACACTTCCTTTGCCTTCGCTGCCGACGACAATGTCCTCTACAATGGGAGCACCTGCCCCGGCGTCAGCCAACCCGGTGGCAACTTTGCCCTCGGACCAGCCTCGAACGAGCATACCAAGGCGATTCATGACACCCTTAACATCCTCTTGGCCTCACTGGCAGGCATCGACCCCAACGACCTGGCGGCCCTGCGAGCCTATTACCTCGCGCATCCTGCGTACCTCGCAGTCGTCGCCGACCCCACCATGGTCCCGATGTACTTCTACCATAACCCGGACGGAGAGGCGACCACGCACAACGGCGCGATCATGGGCTTCTACGTCCCCAGTGACTTCTACCTTGCGGACATCGATCCTCGTCTGGATGACCCGGAGAACGATACCTACTCGTACTGGCCGATCCAGGAGAACGTCATCAGTCGCGTCACCGGGGTCGACGCACAGGATCTCAGCGCGCTGCTCGCCCGAACCTTCTACTATGATACCATTATTGCGGGCCTGGGAGACTGGAAGAACAATAGCCTCGTGCAGACCGGCTGCGGGCTGGAGTTCCAGAACCTGCCGCTCTTTACGAAGATCGAATCCATTATGTACGGCGGCCGGGGGGAGCCGACGAAGTTCCCCACGGGGGAGAGCTGGTTCATCAACAAGCGGATTAACAAGGATATGGCCCAGGGTGGGTACAATGCCCAGAGTACATTCTGGCTGCAGTCTCAGCGCGAGGGGTTCACCGGTGCAGGCCTGGACCGAATTAAGGATACAGGGCTGCTCAACCATCTGCTATTCCCCAAGAGTCTTGTGTCTCTGCTGAGCTCCAGTCAAAAGATCAAGGGCGGTCAGATTCAGCTGAACAGCAGCCTGATTTTCGCCTTTGCCCATGGGTTCTTCAACCTCTATGAGTTCGGGGATGTCTTCATCGACTCCCGAGGGTTCCCTGGCGTGACTACGTGGGCCCGGATTTATCCCAAGGTCCGCAGCAGCCTGTCAGACAAGGGAGCCTATGACTTGCGGGAGGTCGAGAACATGGAGTATGGTCCGGCCGTCATCTTCGTGGAAAGCTGTATTACGGCCCGGACAGATGGGATGCTTGCGGAGAACGTCCTGTCCCAGGCGTACATCCATGCTGGTGTGAACGCCTATATCGGTTCCACGCGGGTGACGGCGGATCCCGGGTACCTCGAGCCCCGGCCGTTCACGAATGGGTTGGGATTCGGGCTTCTTGGACTGATTAAGACGGTGTTGGTGTACAGGCTGAAGCATACGTTCCCGGACCTGCATTTCGGCGCGGCGATCGCGGAGAACACGATTCTCGGCCTGATCCGGAACAATTCGGATATTGGCACGGCGTTACGGGACTCCAAGAACGCGTATCTCATCGCGGATGCGAACTCGACATTCTATTGGACACCGCCATTGTCGCTGACCACAGATTGTCAGGAACTGAATGCCCTGCTGGCCTCTTCAATCGCCCCGCATCTGCAGAATGAGCGGACGAGGGTGTTGGACAAAAAGTATGTGGCCTTGCATGAGTTCGTCTTGTACGGCGACCCGGCGTTCAACCCGTATCAGCCCAGTAACGAAGGAGCCTCGTAGTCCGGCTCTCTTCCTTCTTTTTTCCCCTTTTTTTATTTAAGTTTTCGGAGGATGGCGCTGCGACAGGTGGCGCAGAGGCTTTGGGCGACTTCGTTCATCGAACTGAGTTTTTTACCACAGGCCCAGCAGAAGAAGGCGTCGTCCTGATGGTGCTGCCGGAAAGTGTTTTTGCAGTCCATGCAGATCCGTTGGTTGATTTCGTCCAGGGCGAAGAGCTGTTTGCCGCAGGACCAGCAGAAGACGGGGTTTTGTTCTTCGAGTTCGTCCCAGGTTTCAAGCTTCATCGCGGCTCGTAAGAGGCATCGGGTTCTGGCTATTTAAATTTCGGGCTCACTGGGTGAAAAGAGGCGATGGTGTATTATTGCCAGGTTTTTCGGATGCCGTTCTCGGTGATGTAGCCGCTGATGAGGTGGTGAGGGGTGATGTCGAAGGCCGGGTTTTTCACGGGGACCCAGTCGGGGATGATGCGTGCGCCGTGGGTTTCTTTGAGTTCGTTGCCGAGGCGTTCTTCGATGACGATTTGTGTGCCTTGCAGGAGGGTGGGGTCGTAGGTGTTCTCTGGGGCTGCGACGTAGAAGGGGATCTCGTTGTAGTGTGCGAGGACTGCTTTTTCGTAGGTGCCGATCTTGTTTGCGACGTCGCCGTTCTTAGCGATCCGGTCGGCGCCGACGATGACGAAGTCGATGTCGCCTTTGTTGAGGTAGTAGCCGGCGGCGTTGTCCGCGATGAGGGAGAAGGGGATGCCTTCGTGGAAGAGCTCCCAGGCGGTGAGGAGTCCTTGGAGTCGAGGGCGGGTTTCATCGGCGTAGACGTACATCTTCTTGTCTTGTCGGTGGGCTTCGCGTAGGACGGCGAGCGCGGTCCCGTGGTCGACCGTGGCGAGGGCTCCTGCGTTGCAATGAGTCAGAATGCGGGTGCCGTCGGAGATGAGCTGGGCGCCGTGTTCCCCTATTTTTTGGCATCGGCGGAGCAGTTCTTCGATGTATTGGTCCGCGGCGATGAACGGGTCTTCCCCTTTGTTGAGGGCGTGTGACATGTAGCGGACTGCGTAGAAGAGGTCGTGGGCGGTCGGTCGGGTTGATTCGAGGAGTTGTGCGGCGCGTTTTGGGTCGTGGCTGTTGAGGGCCATGCCGTACGCGGCTGCGGCGCCGATGGCGGGGGCGCCGCGGACGATCATGTCTTTGATGGCGAAGGCGACGTCGTCGACGGTCCGTGCGGTGTATATTTCGAAGGTGAATGGGAGGCGACGTTGGTCGATGAATCTGATCTGGTCGCCTTCCCGCCAGAGTGCTTTGTAGTCTTTCCCTTGGTATTTCATGGTGTTCACTTCGGGAGGTGGGTTTTGAGGAGCTGTTCGATGACCTTGGCGTTCACGCCGATGATGAGTATCCCGGTGGGGGTTCCGATGACTGGGGATTTCTGGAGTGCTCTCAGGAGGACTTTTGCCTTTTCAATCGTTTGGGTTGGGAGTGGGTCTGGGACCTTGGGGACGGTGTCCGGGAGCGCATCGTTGAGGCCGGGGTTGTTGACCTGGAGGGTGATGTTGATGTCGTGGCGTGCTTTTTGGATCATCCATTGGACCGGGGCGTCGGTGCAGGGGTCTTTGGGTCCGATGATCATCATGATGTCTTTGAGGGGGTTGTATTCGACGATCTCGACGATGTCTTCTTGTCTGAGGTTCTTTGCGTCTGCGTGTTCTGCGGTCACGAGGAGTCGTCTGCCGTAGTCGTAGCTGATGAGCACCCGGTCCGGGTCGGCGACGCCGAGGTCTCGGCAGCGGGATCCCAGGCGGCTCATCTCCGGGATGAGCGGGCAGTTGCTGGTCTCTCGGGTGATGACAAAGGTCTGTGGGATTCTGCCGAGGGTGTCTTTGCTGAACATATATGGCACGGTGATGGTCTGGCAGTATTTTATTCTTATCGCGGTGAAGGGGAAAACAAAAGGGATTGAGTGGGTGTCTTTAGAGGAGTAGTTGCATGCCGCCGCGTTCTGAGATTTCGATGGTATGAGGCTTGAGGGTGTGTTTGGTGGCGCGCATCTTGCGGATGGTGATTTTCCGGCGGTCCATGGTCGGGTCGAGGTCGAGGACGAAGATGCCGTCGACCATGAACTCGGAGATGGAGTCCCGGGAGAGGTCTCGGGAGCCTTCGGGGACTTCGGAGGTGACCAGGCAGGTGCACTGCTCGGATTTCAGGATGTTCATGAGTCGGCGGAGGTGGACGCGCATCGCTTGGATGGAGTTGAGGGGGAACGGGGAGTTCGACATGCTGTCGTCTGCGGGGATAATCTCGGTGCCTCGGCTGACGACCCAGATCGGCATCTCGGAGAGCGGGGTGAGGGAGTCGAGGACGAGGCGGGTGTAATTGGTGTTCTGGAGTTCTTCCTCGAGGTCGTGGTGCAGGGTGTGTTTCTCTGGGTTGAGGTAGAGGAATCGGAGTTGTCCGTTTTGGGCGGCGGCGTCGAAGTTGAAGCCGAGTTCCCGGGCCTGGGCCATGAGGTTGGGGATCCGGTCGTCTGAGGTCAGGAACAGGCATTTTTCTCCGGCGGCGATGCCGGCGTTGATGAACTGGAAGCAGAGGATGGTCTTGCCGGTGCCCGGCGTTCCTGAGACGAGGGTGATGGAGCCGCGGGGGAGTCCTCCATGCAGAAGCTCGTCGAGGCCTTTGATCCCGGTGTCGACCCGTGTTCCTCTCTGGGATATTGGTGACTCTAATCCTACTTTCTCCATGTGCATCTGTCCTCCTAGAACAGTCTCACTGGGTGCTAATCGAAAAGAAGCTTAAATAGGTTTTCGCCGTCGAGTTGTTTATCCTATAGTAAGGTTAGTTGTCTCGTCGGTTCGCGCAGATGAAATAAAGTGATTTGTCGACGAGTTCGAGGTCCCCAAACCGGTGTCTGCTCAGCTGTCGTGGTTTCTCGACGATCATGAATCTTGCCTCTCCCACTGCCGACAATTGGCTTGGCTTATTTAACACTTTCTTTTTGCGTGAGGCTTACCGGAAGGTACAAATAGAAACGGGTCTTACGGTGCATTTGCTATGCTCTTGCTTGACCTCCACGTCCATTCGTGTTACTCTGAGGATGGCGCGGGGACGCCGCAGGAGATCATGGCGGCCTTGCAGCGCCGTGGGCTTCACGGGGTCGCGATCACGGATCATAACACCCTGGAGGGCGGTCTGAAGGCCCAGGCGTGCGCGCCGAAGGATTTTATCGTCATCCCCGGCGTGGAGGTTTCCACGGCCGACGGTCATCTGCTCGCCCTCGATGTCACCGCGCCGGTCCCTCGCGGGCGGTCGATCCAAGAGACGATTAAAGCTGTGGCGGACCAGGGCGGCATCCCGGTCATCCCCCATGTCTACCGGCTCCTGTCCGGGATTCATGAGGAGAAGCTGTCGTCCATCTCCTCGAAGATTTCGGTTATCGAGGTGTTCAACGGCTGCAGTTTGCCGCGGACCAACGTCAAGTGCGCGCGGATTGCCCGTGCTCTGCATCTCGGGGGCACGGGGGGCAGCGACTCGCATATGCCGGCCTATGCGGGCTTTGCGTACACCACGGTCGACACGACGGATACACGGGTGGATTCTCTCGTGTCGGAGATCCAGAAAAAACACTGTTGGGGCGCGGGGCAGACCATCCCGTTGTCCTATCGCGGTGATCGGATGGCGTTGTCGATTCGACAGTTCTTCACCCGCGGGTTTCGGCGGATATAGCTCATCGAATTTCAAGTTTTACTTCAAGGCCGGTGGTTTGAACGTCTTGTAACTCGTTTTTTTGTATATAAAGGGCAGGAATATGCTTATTAGTTACTTTGACGATAATTATTCCGGAGGAATGCTATGAAGAAATTCATGGTCATCGGAGTTGTCCTGCTATTTCTTGGCACGAGTCTGTCTGCACTTGCGCAATCCAGCGACAGGCATGGAGCGTCACAAAGGTACACAACCCTATATGTGGGTGGATCGGGACCCGGGAATTATAGCAAGATTCAGGATGCAATCGATGCAGCCGCGTTTGGGGACACGGTGTTCGTCTATAGTCAAGGCTCGCCGTACATGGAAAACGTCGTCGTTAATCAGTCCATAATCTTAGAAGGCGAGGATAAGGATACGACTATCATCGACGCCGGTCAACGAGGGAACGGTACCGTGCTTCTCGCTAGTTGCGCTATCACCGGGTTCACCATTCGAAACACGTCCGGCAACTGGACTGCCTCCCTTGTCCTCATTTTATCTGATGGCAACACGATCGCTGACAACATCTTGAATGGCACAGTGAACGGTAACATGACGATGACCACCGGGATAACGATCCGTGGGGACGAGAACTTTATCGCGCGAAACATCATTACTGGAACTTGGCGCAGTATCGGCCTATACAACGCCTCGACTAACTACATTACCGACAATATCCTTAGCACCTCTGGTATTTACCTCGAAGGAAGCCCTAACGCGCAGATTCGAAACAACCGTTTTTCCGATATCCTGGCTAATGACCTCTATATATGTAAGAACTCGGGTAACTGTCTGGTCGTGAACAATTCCTTCAAGGCCGACCTCATGGAGGTCCACATATATGATTCTGAGAACGTAGTTGTTTTTGAAAACGCGTTCGAGGGGGGCTCAACAGGTGTCATCGTTTACTCGGATCAGGTAAACATCTCCAAGAACACATTCCGAAACGGCAATCACGGCATCGAGATCAATCGCGGCGATTATAACATTATTTATGGGAACAGATTCTGGAACAATGATTATGCCATTGTCTATACCGGCGGCGGCTCCCATGGGCGGGTGAGGCTCAACAACATCTCCAATTGCAGGGTCGGCATGGCCATCTCCATGGAGGTGACGGACAACCTCTTTACACGCAACGAACTTCGACACAACGACCTCGGGATTCAAACCGATATCTTTCGCAACGCGGTAACCATCACCGAAAACAACTTCGTTGAGAACAACCGCTCGCTTTTTTTCACCCTAATGAAACCGTTCCATGCCCAGACGCCGGGTAATCCCTGCATCGACGGGAACTACTACCAAGAGCTGCGCTTCGGATGGAAACTCATCTACGGCTTGAACTTACTCCTAAAAATACAGTTACCCAACCATTATCCCTTCTACATCATTCTTCCCTGGTTCATCTTCGACAAGCACCCTGCGAAAACCCCCTTTGAGATCAACACTCCATAAGGGAAGAATCGACAAAAAAGCTAGAGTCTTAAGGGAGAGAAAGAAAGGGCGGACGGCTTATTCCTTGAACTTCGCGTCGTACTGCCCCTTGTCGATGTCAGCGTTAATCTCTTTTGGTTTTTTACCCTCGACCGTGACACCCATGGACGTGCAGGTGCCGATGACCTCCTTGGCCTTTGCCTTGAGGTCTCTGCCCTGGATGTTGTCGTATTTCATCTTCGCGATCTTGACCGCCTGGTCGATGGTGAGGTTCCCGATCTTCTGCTTGGAGGGCGTGCCTGAGCCTTTCTCCGCGCCGACCTCACGAAGGATGAGTGACGCCGCGGGCGGCGTGCCGACCTCGATGGAGAACTCTTTGGTCTTGGGGTCGATGATAATCTTGACCGGGACTTTCATCCCTTGGAACTGCTTCGTTTTGTCGTTGATGGTGTTGATGACCTGCATGATGTTGACGCCCTTGGGGCCAAGGGCGGGTCCGAGCGGTGCGCCCGCGGACGCCTTGCCGCCGTCCACGAGGGCTTCAATGACTTCTGGCATGAACGTGGTTCCTCCTTATCTTTCCTCTCTTCTATCTTCTTCTTTGCGCTTGATGATCCGGACTTGGTCCCCGCGGACCGTAATCGGAATGGGGACCATGGATTCTAGCAGCTCAACCGTGATTTCTTCCTTGGCGTAGTCGATGTGGGTGATCTTCGCCTTCTCCCCGCGGAAAGGCCCGGCGATCATCTCGACGACGTCGCCTTCCGTGATCTTCGCGACCGCGGAGGTCGGCGTCAGGAAATGCTCGATCTGATCGATGGGGATGCTGCCCTCCAGCATGTTGCGGGCATACGAGATGGTCTTAATCGTGTTCTTGATCAGCTCCTCGTCGAACGCCTCGACGAAGATGTAGCCGCGCAGCTCCGGGGTGACCAGGATGGAGGCGATATCCAGCTTCCCCTTCTTCGCCCGGCTCGTCAGCAGGTCAGCGGTGTTCTGCTCCTTACCGACCTGGGTCTTGATGGAAAAGATGCTGGATTTGGGGGCCTCTTCAGTCGCCGTGTTCTCCATGTCGTCCTCCTCGTCTCATACGCTATTAATGAAAGAAACTCAGGATCCAGGGGGCGACGAGTTCACGGATCAAGTAGATGATAAAGCCGACCGCGCCGATGAGCAGGATCCCAAGGCCGGTGATCTTGACCGTGCGGCTGTACTCCTCCTCAGTGGGCTTTCTGGCCATTTTCAGGACACGTCCGTACTTACCCTTGCCGATGCGCGCATTGCGCTCCTCGATCTTCCGCTGAACCCGCCAGGCTCTATCTAGAAATCGCTCTTTCTCAACCACAGTATCACCTAAGGGTATTATAGGGGCAAGGGGAAAGAGCTATATAAAGGATTTGGCAGGGTTTAAGAGATGAAATCGATGCCGAACTCCGCCTCATCCTTGGATTTCGCGCTAGGCCCGAAGATCTGCTTGGACTTCACCCCGGTGACGACCAACATCGCCCGAATCGACTTCTTCATCGTCGGATCGATGGTCGTCCCCCAGATGATGCGCGCGTTCTTATCGATGCGCGTGTAGATCTCCTCGACGACCCGCTCCGCCTCGCGCAGCGTCATATCCGAGCCACCGATGACGTTGACCAAGGCGCCCGTCGCCTCCGTCACATCCACCTCCAGCAGAGGGGAGTTGATGGCCTCCGAGACCGCGTCCACGGCCTTGTTCTCGCCCTCGGCCTCACCCAGCCCGATGAGGGCGACCCCGCCGCGCTTCATCACCGTCTTCAAATCCGCGAAGTCGAGGTTCACCAGCCCAGGCATGGTGATCATCTCCGTGATCCCCTTGATGGACCGCATCAGGACCTCGTCCGCGACCTTGAACGCCGCGTTGATCGCCAGGTTCGGCACAATCTCCAGCAACTTGTCGTTGGGAATCACGATCACGGTGTCGCAAGTCTCCCGCAGGGCCTTCAACCCGGACTCGGCGTTGTCCCGGCGGATCTGCCCCTCGACGTTAAACGGCATCGTCACGACCCCGATGGTCAGCGCACCCGCCTCACGGGCGATCTGCGCGATGATCGGCGCGGACCCCGTCCCAGTCCCACCGCCCAGCCCGCAGGTAATGAACACCATGTCCGCCGGGACGATGCTGTTGCGGATGTCCTGCTCGCTTTCCTTCGCGGCCTCTTCGCCAATCTGCGGCAGCGACCCGGCACCCAGGCCACGGGTCAGATGCCGACCGATGAGGATTTTGTACGGGGAATTCGACAGGAGCAGATGCTGCGCATCGGTGTTGACGGAGATAAGGTCAGCGCCATTGATACCGGCCTCGAAGCAGCGGGAAATCGTGTTCGTCCCGGCACCACCGCAGCCCACGACCTTGATCGTCGTCGTGAGGCTCGCCAAAACCTCTTCGAGCTCTTCGTCCTTGACACCGGCGACCTTCATGGTGGTCTTCACACGCGCCTTGTCCTCAGATTGAGACGGGCCATTGTCACTAGCGGCAATCACATCTTCTACCATCTTTCGCATCAATTTCTGTCACCATCCTCCTTGATAAAACCCCTCGGAAATTTATTTGGAAGTTTCTATTATTGGTAAAAGCTTAGCGCTTCTTAAATATTTCCTCTAACCCACAAGATCAAGAGAAAAATCGATGACGGACACCGAGTGCGTCAGCGCCCCCACCGAGATGCGATCCGCGAACCGCGCATACCGCGCGACGGACTCCCTCGTGATGCCACCGGAGACCTCAATCAGAATCCCCGGATTAATCAAACGGATCTTCGCCGCAACCCCCGCCCCCGTCCGAGGATCCATGTTGTCCAGCATGATACAGGCGACGCCGAGCCGTGCCGCGGTCAGCGCATCCTCCTCGGTTTCCACCTCAACCTCGACCGGCATCCCAGGCCGCGCCCGCTGCACCGCAGCGACCGCCTTCTCCACGGACCCCGACGCATGCAGATGATTGTCCTTGATGAGGATCGCATCGTACAGCCCCATGCGATGAGGCTCCCCGCCACCAATCACCACCGCCTTCTTCTCAAAAACACGAAAGCCAGGGGTCGTCTTCCGCGTCGCCGCGACCCTCACCTTGGGGTTCACGGCATGGCAGAGGTCGCAGAGCGCCTTGGTCTGCGTCGCAATCCCACTCATCCGCCCCAAGAAGTTCAACGCCAGACGCTCCGCCTTCAGGATACTGCGAACCGGCCCAGACACAGTCGCCACCAAGGTCTTCACCGCGACCACATCCCCATCACGATACCGTGCAGACAACGAAGCCCCGGCCCGAGAAAACACCAGAGACGCCTCCTCAAGACCAGCGAGCACGCAGGCCTGCTTCACCCACAGCTCCGCCGATGCCCTCTGCGTCGTAAACAACGCATCAGACGTGATATCCCCCTGGGTGCCCAAATCCTCCTCGAAGAACCGGTCGATCGCGTCCATACTGTCACCTTTTATATGGGTCTTTTGTTTTAAGGTTTTGGTTTTTCCCTATGAAGCTTGGAATCATCGGATGTGGCGCCATCGGCACCGACGTCGGCCTCGCCGCCGACCAGATGCCCGGCATCGAAGCACTCTTCCTCTACGACAAGGACCCCGCGGCCATGCACCGCCTCGCCAGCCAATGCACCAAGGCAACCATCGCTCATAGCATCCAGGAACTCCTCCCCAACGTCGACACGGTCTTCGAGGCGGCCTCCCAGGAGGCAGTCGTCATGTACGCCCCGGAGATCCTCGCCGCGGGAAAAAACCTGGTCATGATGAGCATCGGCAGCCTCTTCGACAACGGCCTCCTCAAACGCCTGGAAGACACGGCGCGACAACAGCACTGCCGCATCTACCTACCCTCCGGTGCCGTCTGCGGCATCGATGGGATCTTCGCCGCCCACATGGCACAGCTCGACAGTGTCACCCTCGTCACCACCAAGCCCCCGGAGTCCCTTGGGGTCAAGGTCGACAAACGCACCGTAGTCTTCGAGGGCAACGCCCGCGAAGCCGTCAAAAAATACCCAAAGAACATCAACGTCGCCGCCTGCCTCTCCCTCGCCGGACTCGGCTTCGACCGCACCCGCGTCGAGATCGTCGCCGACCCGGTGTCCACGCGCATCGACCACCGGATCCTCGCCCACGGCCGTTTCGGCAGACTACGCGCCGAAGTCGAGAACATGCCTAATCCAAATAACCCAAAATCCAGCTACATGGCATCCCTCTCAGCCATCGCGGTCCTGCGAAAAATCCTCGATCCAATCCAGATCCTGTAACACCGTTCATAATAAATAACGAAACCGGTACACTATTTCTTCTCCTTCTCGTCACCCACAACGACCTCCTCAAAGTCTTCGAGCGCGAACCATGGGAAGAATAAAAAAAACCCCACCCCTCCATACCCACACCCAGATGACCTTCGAACTCAAAGCACGCTACGCCGTGATTGATTTAATCCTTTTTTAAAAGAAATTAATCTCTGTAGTATCCTGAATTAACTTTCTCCTGATTTTTCAAGTTGGTCATCTCACCCCACTCTTTTCTCCCTTTCCCTCGACTTTTCCAGGAACGCCTGATG
>Ga0315282_10007109_pt1 | contig 18500 bp, 18 predicted proteins | sample YL17G07_20_MG_FD_203693 | JGI IMG/M metagenome (GOLD analysis project Ga0315282, IMG submission 203693) | Sediment microbial communities from Yellowstone Lake, YNP, Wyoming, USA - YL17G07_20 | ecosystem: Environmental > Aquatic > Freshwater > Lake > Sediment | place: USA: Wyoming | collected...
CATCAAAACTTAAGCTTTACTTCCCTGCTTCGCTACAATCCTATGACTGGCTGAGTTTCGCTTCAGCAGCAGCAATAATACGCCTTGTTTCGTCAATCATGTCAGGACTTACTGAAACTGAGGTGATGCCCCATTTCACCAGATTCTCGGTAAGTTCTGGGTAGACTGAAGGTGCTTGTCCGCAGATGGAAGAGGTGATGCCCTTGCTGACCGAAACCTTAATGATTTTTTCTATAGCCATGAGCACTGCCTCATTTCTCTCATCAAATTGTGGGGCTAGCTTGGGGTTGTCTCTGTCTATCCCTAAAATCAATTGGGTTAAGTCGTTAGAACCGATAGAGACACCATCAATGCCAACGTCTATAAATTTGTCTATGAGAAAGACGTTTGATGGCACTTCAACCATCATCCACAATTTGAAATTGGGGAACTGATATAGTCCCTCAGCTACGAGGAACCTCTTTATCCTGGCCATTTCATCTACGAAACGGACGAAGGGAATCATGACATAGAGATTGTTATAGTACTGGCATACCTTTTTGATAGTCTCTATTTCAAGCCTGAAAACCTCGGTTTCCCGCATGTATCTGGAGCAGCCGCGGTACCCAATCATGGGGTTCTCCTCAAATTCCTCGTATTTTTCCCCACCACGCAAGTTTCTGTACTCGTTGGTTTTGAAATCGGTAGTTCGGTAAACTACAGGCCGAGGGTGGAAAGCTTTGGTAAAGGTGGTAATGCCTCGAGCCAGCATTTCCATAAACTGCTCTCCCTTCCCCTCGTGCAGCATGTATCGTGGGTGTCCACCAATCTGTGCAATCATAAACTCAGCTCTAAGCAAGCCAACCCCATCCACATCTCTCTTCGCCACAACCTCAGCTAATTCTGGCTCAGCTAGATTTACATAGACTCTGGTTCTCGTCTTAATTCGTTTCTGAGTAACAACTACAGGAGCGGTTCTTGTTGGCTCGGCTACTCTACCAGCGTAGACTTCTCCCCGGTAGCCATCCACAGTGATTTCTTGGCCATCACTTAGAACTTTAGTTGCCACCTCTGTGCCCACGATGCAAGGGACACCTAGCTCGCGACTGACGATGGCAGCGTGAGCAGTTCTACCGCCACGGTCAGTGACTATAGCCACAGCACGCTTCATCGCTGGCACAAAATCTGGAGTTGTCATTTCGGCTACCAGAATATCACCATTTTGCACTCTATCTATCTGTGAGGATTCAGGCACAATTCTAACTGGGCCAACGGCTATCCCTGGGCTAGCTGCAACGCCGGTTAAAATTGCTTGAGCTTCTATTTTAGGAAGTGTCTTAATCTTTTCTTTCGGTTTCAAAGTGGTCACAGGCCGGGTTTGAAGAATAAATAGCTGTGTTCCTTGTTTTGCCCACTCGATATCCTGTGGACTTTTGTATAAATCCTCAATCGTCTTGCTCAGTTTAGCTAAAGCAACTATGTCTTCGTCGGTTATCTTTTGCAGAGTTTGCTTTGATGATGGGACATGGACCTTAATGTTCGGTTCCAGTTCGCCTACTGGTGCCTTTGTATTCTTTAACAGTTGCCATTCCTGTTTGTGAATTTTCTTGTCAAGAATCTTAACTTTCCCCTTGTCCAGCAAATACTGGTCAGGAGTGACGTCACCAGAAACAATAGCTTCACCCAGCCCGTAAATTGCTTCAATGAGGATCTTCATTGTGTCGCTGCTCAGTGGCTCTACTGTGAATAGGACTCCTGATGCCTCCGATTGCACCATTATTTGCACTGGTACGGCAATACCCACCTTGAAGTGGTCAAAACCGTGCTGCTGTCTGTAGAATATAGCCCTGGGTTCAAACAGGGAACTCCAGCAGCCTTGTATTGCTGCCACTACCGCATCTTCTCCTTGAATGTTGAGAAAGGTGCGTTGTTGCCCGGCGAAAGAAGCCTCGGGCAAGTCTTCGGCTGTGGCTGAGGAACGGACTGCTACCAGTCCTTGGCCTAGTTTGCGATAAGCGTCTTTAATCTCCTTAACTATGTCAGGCGGCATAGGTACACTGGAAATTCTATCCTTAATTAGGCTGGATACTTCTTGAAGTTTTCTGCTATCGTTAACATTCAAATCTTCAAGGTATCGGCGGATTTCGTCTGTAATCTTGCTGGTTTTCAGGAATTTGAAATAGGTGTCTGCGGTGACGATGAAACCTGGTGGCACCGGTATCCGAGCATGAACCATCTCACCCAAGTTTGCCCCCTTGCCACCTACTAGAGGAATGTCATCCTTGGTTACTTCGTCAAACCAAACAATAACCTTTGTCCCTTGTTTCATACCTCTCCTTGTTGTTCGAATTGCCCTCTGTGGGAGTATTATACCATCTAAAATAAGGATGTTGAAGGCAGTGACACCACTTATAGCTCTCTTTGAGTGACATATTTTTGAGTGAGGGCGATTTCCTCTAAATGTTAAACAGGAAGGTTATTATATCGCCGTCTTGCACGATGTAGTTTTTGCCTTCGAGTCTGAGCAGGCCGTGTTTTCGGGCTTCAGCCAAGCTGCCGCATCTATCTAAATCGTTAAAACCTACAACTTCCGCCCGTATAAATCCCTTTTCGATGTCGGAATGGATTTTGCCAGCGGCTTTTAAGGCGGCTGTTCCTTTGGTGATTGTCCAGGCTTTTAATTCCTCGGAGACGGTGGTGAAGAAAGAGATTAGCCCCAGGAGTTGATAGGAAAGTCTGACGATGCGGTCAACTGCCGGCTCAGTCAGGCCCAGAGCATTGCGAAATTCTACAGCTTCATCATCGCTGAGTTGGGTTAATTCCATTTCTAACTTACCACATAAGGCAACTACTTCGAATTGAGAGTGGGAATAGGCTGAGCGTATCTCAGCTTCGAGGGAAGAAGCCTGTGTTAACTGGTTCTCTCCAATGTTGATGACTAATAGCATAGGTTTGGCAGTGAGAAACTGATAGTTGGCCAGGCTTCTAAATTCCTCAGCAGTTAAACCTTGCTGCCAGATCGGTACATCTTTTTCTAATTCTGATTTAATCTTTTGAAGTATAGTTTGCTCTTTCAGGAGCAGGTCGCGTTCGGATGGCTTAGCGCCCTTTAAAGAATCTTCAAGTCGCTTCAGTCTTCTATCAATTATGGTCAAATCGGAGAAGACAAGCTCCAAGTCCATGGTAGCTATATCGCGTTTTGGGTCGATACTACTGTCTACGTGTGGCACGTTTTCATCCTCAAAGGCTCGGACTACTTGGAGCAATGCATCAGCGTTACTTAGATAGTTCAGGAACTGGCCACCTATTCCCTCTCCCTTGCCTGAGCCTTTGGCTGCACCAGCAATATCAGCATATTTGACCTCAGCCGGCATTATCTTCTTCGGATGAAATATTCTATCCAGAACTTGTAATCTAGGTTCTGGCACCTTAGACACCCCAACGTTAGGAGTCACGACAGATGTAGCGTAAGCTTTAGTGTCAGCCTTTCCCTTGGTCAAGGCATTGAAAATTGTTGTCTTGCCGCTCTTGGGCAGCCCAATAATGCAGATTTCCAAGAATGCCCCCTTGTTTAAGAGAAATATAAGCCAGAAACGAATAAAATGCAAGGGATGGCTAGCTTTGTTCGTAGGCTTGTTGCTATTTTCTTTGATATGCTATAATATGCTCACTTTTGAACTTCGAGGGTAATACTAATGCCTAGTTATGAACTGGTGCTTATAATCAGTCCTGAAGTGGTTGATGAGGAAATGGCTGACTTTATAACCAAGCTGAGCGAGCTAGTTAATAAGGTCGGTGGGAGTGTAGATGAGGTAAATCAGTGGGGTAGAAGAAAGCTGGCTTATCCTATAAAGCGGTCTATGGAAGGGAATTATGTGTTGACTAAGGTTAAAATGAAGCCAGCTTTGACTAAGGAGCTAGAAGCGAATCTTCGGCTTTCCGGGAAGATTCTGCGTCATCTCTTGATAAGATCGGTGGATTAAGTTGTAAGGAGGTTGGCTATGGTGAGTTTGACCAAAATTATGCTTATTGGAAATCTTGGTAGTGATCCTGAAATGCGCTTTACACCGAGTGGCAACCCGGTGACGTCGTTCCGTGTTGCTACTAATCGTGTTTATACAACGTCTGACGGGGAGCGCAAGCAGGAAACTGAATGGTTCAGAGTAACTGCCTGGAGAAAGCAGGCTGAGAGTTGCAATCAGTTTCTGACTAAAGGAAAACTTGTTTATGTCGAGGGTAGTTTACGTACCAGAACCTGGGAAGACAAGGATGGTCAAAGGCGCACTACACTTGAAGTAAATGCTGATAGGGTATTGTTCCTTGACAGACAAGCTTTAGCTCCTCTACCCGCTGAAGAAGTTGCTATGGAGGCTGGTGAGGAGGAGGTGGGGCCTGAAGATCTACCCTTTTAGTGGCGCATCTTTTAAGAATTTAAGAAGGAGGCATAGATTAGAGTATGGTGGAAGGTGAGGGGATTAAAGAGACAAGAGAAAAGGGGCGTCGCTTTGTTTTCAAGCCCAAAGTTTGCCCCTTTTGTACTGACAAGGCTGAGATAGACTATAAGGACATCTCCAGATTGCGGCGCTATGTTTCTGACCGGGCTAGAATTGAGCCACGCCGTCGGACAGGCGTTTGTGCCAAGCACCAGCGACGATTAGCATTAGCCATAAAGAGGGCTCGCTACCTAGCTTTATTGCCTTATACTCCGGATCATACCAGTCCTAAGGGAGTCTCTGAAAATAAAGCATAGCTTTTAAGGAAGAGTAAAGTGCCTAAGAGAACATACCAACCTAAGAAAATCTCACGAAAACGTAAGCATGGCTTCCGGGCCAGGATGGCAACCCGAGGAGGGCGGAAGGTATTGAAGTCAAGGCGGCTCAAGGGGCGGTGGCAATTGACGCCAGTTTAGCAGCATGGCAAAAAAATGGGCTTTAACAAAGAGAGCCCAGTATTTGACCGTTTATAAATCAGGTAAAGCTTGGGTAGATAATCTCATAGTTATAAAGACATTACCTAACGAGCTTGAGTTTAGCCGGTATGGGTTTTCGGCAGCTAAGGAGATCGGCAAGGCGGTGGTTCGTAATCGAGTGCGGCGTTTGCTCAAAGAGATTGCTCGCGTAACAAACGTAAAACCAGGATGGGATATAGTGTTTATTGCTCGGCCAACTGCAGCGGTTGCTGACTATCATCAGCTCAAAAAGTCAATGGAAAAGCTGCTACTCCGAGCTCATTTAATAGATAAAGATGAAACGCTTCGTGTTGGAGTTAATTAAGCTGTATCAATCTACGGTATCACAGGTTACTCCACCTGCTTGTCGATTTGCTCCCACGTGTTCCCATTATGCTTACGAAGCAATTGAGAGATACGGATTGCTTAAAGGGAGCTGGCTAGCAGCTAGACGTTTAGCGCGTTGCCACCCATGGTCCATCGGTGGCTATGACCCAGTACCATAAATTCCTTAGCTTTTTGCTGTTAATGGTGAATGAGATGGCAGGTTTCTTTACAATCAAATCAAAGAATAAATTGAGCCTAATACTCTCCGTTATTATTCTGGGTCTAATCACTCTTGGTTGTGCTGGGCAAACATGGCAGGGGTGGTCGGGGTTTACTGCTTATGATGGCATTCTTTATTTCGGGGCGATGGATGGCAAAGTGTTGGCAATAAACCCTTCGGCTCGGAGTCAAGAGCTGCCTTTCCCCAGTGAAGGGGAGTGGGTTCTTCCTGTCAAAGCACCGGCTGCTCCAGGCGGAATGTGTGGTCCTCTGGGTTGTGCTCCGTCAGCACAGCCGACGACCATTTACAGCACGCCGGTAGTTGCTGGTAATCTAGTTTATGTTGCTACCTACGTCGGTGATAGTGGCAAAGTGATGGCTATAAATAGGTTGGCTCCTGGTTATGATAAAGAAGGCATCCCGTCATGGAACGAGGGAGAGTGGTTTTATCCACGAAAAGAAAATAAGTCTATTGGGGCTGTTGTTGGTGGTCCCATAGTGGTTGAAGACACTCTCTATGTCGGCAGCTCTGACGGTAAGCTCTATGCATTAGACGCGGTTAAGGGGAACGAAAGGTGGGAATTTGACACCGGGGGTAAGATATGGACATCTCCAGTAATTAAAGACAACGTTGTCTATGTTAGTAACTATGAGCACAAGTTTTTTGCTGTGGCCAGTATGGATGGTAGCCTTATATGGGAGATTGAATTGCCAGCAGCCGTTGCCTCGTCCCCGGTAGTTGCTGGAAATGATGTCTTTTTCGGCACTTTCGACAATCAGCTTTACGCTGTTGATGGTACCAATGGTAATGTGAAGTGGACGTTTGAGGGAAGTAACTGGTTCTGGTCAACACCAGTAGTTAAGGGTGATGTCGTTTATGCTGGTTGCCTCGACCATAACATCTATGCCATTGATGTCAGCACAGGTAAAGAGCTGTGGCGATTTACTGCTGATGGCCCGATTGTGTCCAATCCAGTTCTGGTGGATAATCTACTCGTAACGGTTTCAAAATCAGGGGAAATATATGTGCTTGAATCTGATAGCGGGGACTTGGTGCGGACTGTGGATATTGGGTACTCAGTAATGGCCCCGCTCTACGCCGAAGAAAACACGGTTTATGTTCATGCTAGAAATCGCTGTGTCTATGGCGTAGATGTTCAAAGTGGAGAGAAGGTCTGGGAGTTTCCTTATTCTGATATTAAGTAGAGCTAACTATGGCTGAACTGTGGAATACTATTATCCTTGAGCCGGTACTCAATAGCTTGATTGCTATGTGTACTGTGTTAGGTGGCAACTTTGGATTAGCCATCATCGTGCTTACGGTTGTTGTCCGCCTGATATTGTTCCCGCTTACCGTAAGACAGACGCAATCCACTAAAGCCATGCAGTCGCTGCAGCCGAAAATGCAAGAGATCCAGAAGAAATATGCCAAGAACCAGCAGAAGCTGCAGCAGGAGATGATGAAGCTTTATAAGGAAGCCGGGATAAACCCTCTGGGCTGTCTTTGGCCTATGCTTATCCAGTTGCCTATTTGGATTGCTCTGTACCAGTCTATTATGCAGGCCTTGGCGGCTACACCGGAGAACTTATTGAACCTGTCGCAGCATCTTTACTCCTGGGCGGCAGTTGGTCAGGCGGTGCCGTTGAATGAGCATTTCCTCTGGCTTCGATTGTCGCGGCCAGATCCCAATCTCATCTTGGCTATACTGGTGGGTGGCACCATGTGGGTGCAACAAAAGATGGTGACGCCACCTACAGCTGACCCAAGACAGCGGTCTATGACCAGCATGACTACAATGATGATGCCGTTGATGTTTGGTTTCTTTACTCTGTCTTTTCCCAGTGGCCTGGCTCTGTACTGGGTGGTTTCAAATATACTTGGCATCATAATCCAGTATTTCGTTAGTGGCGGCTGGGGCTATTTGAGGGCTCCTTCGGCTCCAAAGCCAGCGCCAGATCAAAAACTTGTGCCAGTCCAAAAAGCACCGCCAGTTGAACGAGCGTCCAAGATGGTGCAAAAAGCGACCGAAGAGTCTAAGGCGATAAAGAAGGCGTCTGAAGAGAAGAAGCGAGGTCTTTTTGGAAGATGAAAGAATTAGAAGTAAGCGCTAAGACAGTCGATGGAGCCATTCGTGTAGCACTGGAGCAATTGGGCTTAAGCGAAGACCAGGTGGAAGTGATTGTCTTAAAGAAAGGTAGGTCGGGGGTCTTGGGGATGGGGGCTGAGGAAGCCAAGATTAAGGTGAAACCTTTGCCTCTGTCTGGTGAGAAGGCCGATGTAGTTAAGGTGGCCAATGAGGTCATGGAGGCGCTTATTAAATTCATGAGAATAGCAGCCGATATCTCTGCAACCCAATCAGCCACCGGTGAATTGCCGGTGACGTTGAATATTGAGGGTGATGACCTTGGTGTTTTGATCGGTCGCCGTGGTCAGACCCTGGCTTCTCTGCAGTATATTGTCAGGCTGATAGTCGCTGGAAAGCTGAAGATGTGGGTGCCGATAAATGTTGATGTCGCTGGCTATAAGAAGCGTCGCTATGAGTCACTGCAGAGCTTGGCTTTGCGTTTGGCAGAGCAGGTGAAAAGGAACCGACGCTTAATAACCCTTGAGCCTATGCCAGCTGATGAGCGTCGGATTATTCATTTAGCTTTGGCTGACCATCCGGATGTCACTACCCAAAGTATGGGTGAAGGCGAAATGCGGAAGGTGGCTATTCTGTTGAAGAAGCATTAGGCATGTTCCGACCGGTAAGCAGCAAAGTCAATTTTCCCCAGTTAGAAAACAACATCCTCAGTTTCTGGAAAGAACACCATATCTTCGAAAAGAGCCTCGAGACTCGGCGTGGCGCAACGCAGTTCACCTTGTATGAGGGACCGCCAACAGCCAACGGCAGCCCAGGGATTCATCATGTGCTGTCCCGAGTGTTTAAGGACGTTATTCCCCGATACAAGACGATGAAAGGCTACTATGCTCCGCGCAAGGGTGGCTGGGACACTCATGGGCTTCCGGTGGAGCTAGAGATAGAGAAAATGCTCGGCTTTAGTAGCAAAGCTCAGATTGAGGAGTATGGGGTGGCTAAATTCAATGCGCATTGCCGAGAGAGTGTGTTCAGTTATCTTAAGGAATGGGAAGCTATGACTGAGCGCATCGGCTTCTGGCTGGATTTAGAGAACGCCTATAGAACCTTAGAAAATACCTATATTGAATCTTGCTGGTGGGCGCTGAAGCAATTGTGGGATAAAGGCTTGATTTACCAGGGCTATAAGGTTACCCCCCATTGCCCACGGTGCAGCACCTCTCTCAGCTCCCATGAGGTGGCTCTGGGCTATAGAGATGATGCTGAAGACCCTTCAGTTTACATAAAGTTCAAGCTCATCCCCAGTTCATTAAGTAAAGGAACAAAACTTCATTCTCTCCTGTCGTCGGCTTCTCAGACCAAGCCTGCCTTTTTCTTGGCTTGGACGACGACCCCGTGGACGCTGCCGGGTAATACAGCCTTGGCCGTTGCCTCGGAAGCGCATTACAGCATTATGGATGGGTCCGGGGATTATCTGATTTTGGCTACGGCGCTCGAGGGAAGAATCGGGCTTGAAGGTTATAAATCAGTAGCTACTGTCTACGGAAGAGACCTTGTTGGGCTTGAATATCAGCCATTATTCAACCCCCATGATTTTGGAGTGGAAAGAGGGCGTTTTGACATCCGTGCTGCTGAAGAGAATATGTCCTATGAAATGCTGACCCTGCAGCCAGTGAAGACAGATTTGACCTATCGCGTGATCTCCGGCGATTTCGTCTCTATGGAAGATGGTACCGGCATCGTTCATATTGCTCCAGCCTTTGGTGAGGTTGATTTCGAGGCCGGGAAGAGTGAAGGCTTGGATTTTGTCCAACCTGTGGATTTAGATGGTAAGATGACTGGCACTTATCGTTTTGCCGGTAAGTTCGTCAAGGACGCCGATCTTCTTGTCCTCGAAGACCTCAAATCGAAGGGATTGCTCTATCGTGGCGAGCGGATAGTGCATACTTACCCGTTCTGCTGGCGTTGTGAAGCGCCACTCCTCTACTATGCCAAAAGAACCTGGTACATCAGGACATCGTTTAAGAAAGAGGCACTTCTTTCTGGGAATGCCGAAATCAACTGGTATCCAGAGCACATAAAGTATGGTCGTTTTGGTAATTGGTTAGAGAACAATGTCGACTGGGCTTTCTCTCGAGAGCGATATTGGGGAACACCGTTGAATATCTGGAGCTGCTCAAACTGTGGCAGCTATGAGTGTATCGGTAGTTTAGACGAGCTAAAAGCCAAGCCGAACCTCGAAGGTCTGGTTGAGCCGATGGATTTGCACCGTCCTTTTGTTGATGACATTACTTTCTCTTGCTCCAAATGCAGTGGGAAAATGAAGCGGCAGACTGAGGTGATTGATTGCTGGTTTGACTCGGGGGCTATGCCCTTTGCCCAGTGGCATTATCCCTTTGAGAAGCAGGACGCTTTTAATCGAAGCTTCCCTGCCGACTACATTTCTGAGGCAGTTGACCAGACCCGCGGGTGGTTTTACAGCTTGCACGCCATATCCACCCTGCTTTTTGACCGCCCTTGCTTCAAGAACGTCATTTGCCTGGGGCATATCCTGGATGCCGAAGGTGAGAAGATGAGCAAGGCCAAGGGCAATGTGGTCGACCCATGGTCGGTGCTTGATAACTATGGGGCTGATGCTCTACGCTGGTATCTATTTACGGCTGCCCCGGCGGGCAATGTCCGCCGCTTTTCAAGCGATGTAGTGGCCGAAGTGTTGCGTAATTTTCTGCTTACTTTGTGGAATACCTATTCCTTTTTTGTCGTCTATGCTAACATCGATGGTTTTGACCCCAAATCAACAGGGACACCATCGCTTTCTGACTTGGACAAATGGATTATCTCCAGGCTGAACCAGCTTATAGCTGATGTAGATGAAGCTCTGGGCAATTATGACCCTACATCAGCAGGACGGAAGGTCGAGACTTTTGTAGATGAGCTTTCTAACTGGTATGTCAGGCGGAGCCGCCGCCGTTTCTGGAAAAGCCAGAGCGATGATGACAAACTGGCAGCTTATACCACGCTGTATGGTTGTCTTGTTACCTTGTCCAAGCTTTTAGCTCCTTTTACGCCCTTTGTTGCTGAAGAGATATACCGGAATCTGGTGTGCTCTGTTGATTCCAAAGCCGTGGAAAGCGTGCATCTGGCTGATTTTCCTGTTCCGGATCGAACTCAAGTAGACGAGGAACTGGTTGAAGCTACACGCTTGGCTATGACAGTGTGCAGCCTTGGACGTGCCGCTAGAGCTAAAGCTGGCATAAAAGTGCGCCAGCCCCTGTCCAAGGCATTGGTCAAAGTAAGGTCAGCCGGCGAAAAGAAGGCTTTGCAAAAGCTAACCTATCAGATATTAGACGAACTTAATGTCAAAGAAGTCGAATTTCGTGAGGGGGAAGAAGTTAGCGATAAACCTGGTTATGCTTCTGTTGTAGAGGGGGACTACTGGGTGGCAGTAGCTATCGAATTGTCGCCAGAGTTGGAGGCTGAAGGAATCGCCCGTGAGGTGGTACGGCGTTTACAGACCATGCGCCGCTCAGCGGGTATGGACATCGCTGACCATATCATTACTTATTATCAAGGTGGGGATTCAATTCAGCAGGTAATGACCAACTTTGCCGACTATATTAGGCAGGAAACGTTGTCCCGGAAGCTGATTCCAGCGGCATCTCCTGGTGGAAGCCATGCCGAGCAGTTTCGCATTTCCAATTACGAAATCTCACTCGGCATCGAAAAGGCAGCTTGAGAGGCTATTGCTGAAGTCAGCTGGCCTATCTATTTGGGGGCGGACTTTGTATCAAACGGGCAGAAGTCGTCTTTGTCTCGTTGCCTCGGACGAATGTTATCTTGACTTCCTCTCCAACTTTGGAGTTGTGTATAGCGTCTATTAGTTCCTCAGCCGTAGTTACCTCTTTGTCTTTGAAGCGGATGATTATATCAAACTGCTGTAAGCCTGCCTCTGCAGCCGGGCTGCCTGGGTCCACATATGTAATAGCTACTCCTTTATCTAAAGGCAGGCGGTTTGCCATGGCGACGTATTGGTCAACGGTATACAGCTGGACTCCAAGGTATGGCCGGGTTATATAGCCATTTCTGATTAACTGCTCTATGATTGGTATGGCTGTTTTGGTGCTTATGGCATAGCCCATACCCTCGACGCCAACGCCAGCGATTTTGGCGCTGGTGATGCCGATGACTTCTCCCTTCATATTCACCAAAGGCCCACCGCTGTTGCCAGGGTTAATGGCCGCCGAGGTTTCAATAAGGTCACCCAAAGTCTGACCTTGGTCTACATCTAGGGATACCTTCAGACCACTGACAGTGCCTTCTTTAGCCCTTATTCCCTGGCCTAAAGGATTGCCGATGGCTACTACCCAATCTCCGACTCTGAGCTGTGTTGAATCGCCCACGCTGGCAGCCGGCAAATTGGTGGCATTGATTTTAATTACTGCCAGGTCTGTTAACGGGTCTGTGTGTATATTCTTTGGGTCGGCCTCAAAGATTCTGCCGTCATTCAGTTCTACTGTTACCTTCTTGGCTCCCTCGACCACATGGTTATTGGTCACGATGATGCCGTCTTTGTCTATAATCCAGCCTGAGCCAGCGCCTTTTTGTGTTCGTGGCGTGCGAAAGATATCCAGAGCCACTACTTCAGTGCTTATGGCTACCACTGACGGGTAAACCTTGTCCACCACATCGGCAATGCTGGGCAGTGTTGGAGCTTCGGTCTTTAGGCGAGGCGGTGACCAGCTTGTGTCTATTGGTGACCCGGGTGTATTAGCGGCTGGCGTTTCATTTTCTGGGGGTGATGGTGCCGGGGTGATGGGCAGAGGCACTAAGCAGCCAGTCATGCCTACTACCAAACTCAACAGTAATAGGGCAATAATTAAGGGTTTCATTTACTCCTTCCTCCACTAAAAGCGTGTTAAATTTTAGCAAAAGCCCTATTTGCTGTCAAAAGTAGGCTTGATTCCTATGGTTAGCTGGGTCATAATGTGTGATTGGCAAACAAGGTAATAGACCAGTGCCACAAGTGATCAGGCTCAAGGCAAATCTGTAAGTCGGAGGCACGAAAAATGGAGGTGCGAATTCTGGGTGCTCACAGCACCGAGGCTGAGGGGCTGCGGCTGGCATCCTTTCTTATTGACAGTGTTCTGGCTTTAGATGCTGGTGGACTTACCTCGAGCCTCTCGCTGCCTGAGCAGCAGCAGGTGAGGGCAATTCTCCTGACGCATCACCATTTCGACCATACACGGGATTTGGTCACTTTTGGAGCTAACGGCGCTGCGTTCTCAGCCCCGGTAGATGTCTATGCCTTGAGCCAGACTCTTGACGTTGTTAACTCCTGCCTGCTTGATGGCAAGATGTATGCCGACTTCTCTAAATGGCCATCTAAGGAAAAGCCTTTTCTACAGCTAAAAGTTATTGAGCCATTCCAGAGGCAGAATATTCAGGGCTATGATGTGTTGCCTGTACCGGTGCAGCATACGGTGCCTTCTGTCGGCTACCAGGTCGCGTCTAAAGATGGCAAGAGCTTATTTTATACCGGCGATACTGGCCCGGGGCTGGCGGCTTGCTGGCAGTATATTTCACCTCAGTTGCTCATAATCGAGGTCTCCGGCATCAACAAGGCTCAGGACTTCCTCAAAAGCGTCGGGCACCTGTCGGCTCAGCTTCTCAAAGAGGAGCTTGTCCAGTTCCGCCAGGCGAAACGGTATTTGCCTCGTGTTGTAGTTATCCATATTCCGCCCCAATTTCAGAGGGGAGTCGAGCAGGAAGTTAAAGAAGTAGCTCAAGAATTGGGGATCAGCATCGATATTGGCTACGAAGGCATGAAAATTACCCTATAGATCCTGCAACCCCAAAAAGGTGCCCCAAATCCCAAGTTCTAAATCCGAAACAAGCTCAAAATTCAAATTCCCCAAATCTTGTCATCGCGGCAATCCCTGCCTAGCACCCACGTCTGCCTTTTGCCGAGATCGCCATGTCGCTCTCGCTCCTCGCGATGACAAAAGAAGGAATTGTCATTGCGAGCCCTTCGCCAGGTGTCATTCTGAACGTAGTGAAGAATCTCACGGGCTCAGGCTAAACTCCGCGTGGCAATCTAAAATTTAGATTTTGAGTTTAGATATTTGTGCTTTGTATTTGTTTGTGATTTGGTGCTTAGAACTTAAAGGTCTGCACTTCCCCCTCCCCGGTGGGAGTATTAGGGGGAAGGGGAAATGCAAACAGCTCCTTTGCTCTGGAAACTATGCTTCTACGTAATGTACCTCTGGCAGATGGGTCAAGGCTTCCTTCACCTTTTCCTCAGGGTAGTCGTAGTCTTGGAGCTTTCCTGATAGATATTCGTCATAAGCTGCCAGGTCAAAGTGCCCATGCCCACTTAGAGCTAGAAGAATGGTCTTGCTTTCGCCTGACTCTTTACACGCTAGAGCTTCGTCAATAACTACTTTAATGGCATGGTTTGGCTCCGGAGCAGGAACGATACCCTCAGTTCGTGCAAACTGCACACCGGCCTGGAAAGCTGCCACCTGGTGCACTGCCTTAGCCTCGACAAACCCGAGTTGATGAAGGTGGCAGATTATGGGTGCCATACCATGGTAGCGAAGCCCGCCGGCATGAATTGCGGGTGGTATGAATGTATGCCCCAGAGTATTCATTTTTACTATCGGTGCCATCCCCGCTATATCTCCGTAGTCCCAGGTGTATGGCCCCTTAGTCATGCTGGGGCAAGCCGTCGGCTCGACATTGATGATGCGGAGATTCGGCTTTTTGCCCTCGATTTTATCCTTGACGAAGGGTAAATACAGCCCGGCGAAGTTGCTGCCGCCGCCGATACAGCCGACGATGATGTCAGGGTAGGCATCCGCCTTTTCCATCGCCTTTTTGGCTTCTAGGCCGTTTACGGTTTGATGGAGCAAGACGCAGTTGATGACGCTGCCTATCGAGTAGTACGTGTCATCGCGGCCAAAAGCGTCCTCTATTGCCTCGCTGATAGCAATACCCAGGCTGCCCGGTGAATTCGGGTCTTCAGCCAGGATTTTCCGCCCTATTTCGGTATCCGGGCTTGGGCTGGGCACACACTTGGCTCCCCACGTCTCCATCAGGATGCGGCGGTACGGCTTCTGGTTATAGCTCACCTTGACCATATACACCTTTAACTCAATGCCGAAGAACATGCAGCCCATTGCTAGGGCACTGCCCCATTGCCCGGCGCCAGTCTCGGTAGTGATTCGCTTGATCCCGTCCTGTTTGGCATAGTAGGCTTGAGCCACGGCGGTGTTAGGCTTGTGGCTGCCAGCTTGGCTCGTTCCCTCATACTTGTAGAAAATCTTTGCAGGTGTGTCTAAAGCTTTCTCAAGCCGATACGCCCGATGCAATGCGGTGGGTCTCCAGGTGCGGTAAACCTCTTGCACTTCCTCGGGAATCTCGATGTAGCGCTCCTTGCTGAACTCCTGGTCTCTTAAAGCCGAGGCAAACAATGGGGGAGGCAGGATGGTAGGCTCCTTGGTGCCCGGGTGCAGCAGTGGTGGCAATGGCTTGGGCAAATCAGGCAAGATGTTGTACCATGATGTCGGCATTTCCTTTTCAGTCAAGATGATTTTGGTTTGTTTCATTTTTCCTCCTTTATTTTTAATAGCTAAGGAATTTGGCATAAAGCTAAGCTTATCATTGGCCCCCTAGGGGCCACATCTGTGACATTATTACCATCTCATAACCTCCTTCAAAAGTTCCCTAAAAACAGAAAGCCTCTCGCTTAAGGGGCGAGAGGCTTAGCTTCGCGGTGCCACCCTTATTGGTCTTGGCGACCATCTCATTCAGGTACGGCCCTATCTGCTAGAGCTATACCCTGGGTTCTGATAACGCTACCCTCTGCGTCAAAGCCTACTCGAGTTATTAAGCCAACCTTTCGGTTTGCGGCTCCCAGGTCCATTCAGCCTCTGCGCCAGCGTCAGCTTTCACCCACCTGACTCTCTGTAGCCTCGCTTAAAAGCTTACTAGTCCTGTTCCCAGCCTTTGCTCTATTCAGTTAATCATACATTTTACCATCTTTTTCGAACTTGTCAAGTTTTGTGTGAAAAATCACTTTCGCCCTATCAAAATTTTAGCTTTTGACTTTTGCATTTTGAATTTGTTTAGTATTTGGAGCTTAGGATTTGATATTTTGGGGTTATTGGGCTGAACCGGGGTTATTATTTTCTTTTGAGGTAGGCGTCTATTGAGGCGGCGGCGCGCTTGCCAGCGCCCATGGCGCTGATTACCGTGGCGGCGCCGGTGGCGACATCACCCCCTGCCCATACCCTGTCCTTTACCGTCTTGCCGCTTTCCTCATCAGCCACCACAGTACCGTTTTTCCTCGTCTCCAGTCCTCGCGTGGTTGATGGAATCAGAGGGTTGGGAGTAGTCCCCAACGCCACAACAGCCACATCAACCTCGATGGTGAACTCGCTGCCTTCTTTGACAATGGGGCGGCGTCTACCGCTGGCATCAGGTTCGCCAAGTTCCATCTCGTAGCACTCAACGGCGGTTATCCAGCCCTGGTCATTGCCTATGAACCGTTTAGGGTTGGTGAGTAACTTGAAGATAATCCCTTCCTCTTCGGCGTTCTCAACCTCCTCATGCCGCGCTGGCATCTCAACTCGGGACCGCCGGTAGACGATGTAAACGTTGTCGGCGCCAAGCCTTAAAGCGCAGCGGGCGGAGTCCATAGCTACATTGCCGCCGCCGATGACGGCTACGTTTTTTCCAATTTTTATCGGCGTGTCATATTCGGGGAAGAGATAGGCTTTCATTAAGTTCACGCGGGTAAGGAACTCGTTGGCTGAATAAACGCCGTTGAAGTTCTCACCAGGTATATCGAGGAACATGGGCAGTCCCGCACCGGTGCCCAGGAAGACGGCATTATAGCCGCTCCCCAGTAACTCGTCCACGGTAGCCAATTTGCCCATCACCGAGTCAAGCCTGATTTCCACCCCTAGAGACTTGACATAATCCACCTCGCCCTGGACAATAGCCTTGGGCAGCCTGAATTCTGGAATGCCGTACATCAACACTCCACCGGCAACATGTAGCGCCTCAAAGATAGTCACCTCATGTCCGAACTTGGCTAAATCGGCGGCACAGGTCAATCCGGCGGGCCCTGAGCCGATTATAGCCACTTTCTTGCTAGTTGGTGGTGGCAGGTTAGGAGATGAAGCCAGCCCGGAGCTATGTTCCCGTTCCCAGTCGGCTACATATCGTTCCAGGCGGCCGATGGCTATCGGCGCGCCCTTCTTGGCTAAGGCACATGCTTGCTCACACTGTGTCTCCTGTGGGCAAACTCGGCCGCAGATGCCCGGCAAGGCATTTTTGCCCTTCATTATCCTCACTGATTCGGGCATGTCATTGTCTCGTACCGCCTTGATGAATTCAGGGATATCCACATTTACCGGGCAGCCATCAACACAGGAATGCTTGGGGCATTGAATACAGCGGTTAGCTTCTTTAAGTGCCATCTCATGGGTGTAGCCCAGAGCCACCTCATTGAAGTTTCTTGCCCTGACCTTCGGGTCTTGGCGGGGCATGGCTAATCTATTTAAATCTAGCTTTGGTTTTGTTTTTTCCGCCACCTTTACTCTCCGATTTTAAGCATTTCTTCTTCTGTCATTCTTTCCTATACTGTCATTGCGAGGAGCGCCAGCGACGTGGCAATCTTGGTGGGGGGTGTAGTAAGATCCTTCGCTTCGCTCAGGATGACAAGAAAATGGGGCTCGGAATGGCAACAGGCAGGGTTTCTAAACATTAGCACCTCAAGCATCTTTACAGTGGTGGGCTTTCCACAGTTCCAGTGAGCGCCTTTCGTCATCACAGTAAATCCGCTGGCGGTTAAACAGAAGCCCCCAGTCAACCTGGTGTCCATCGAATTCTGGGCCGTTCACACAGACAAACTTGGTGACACCGCCTACAGAGACACGGCAACAGCCACACATTCCTGTGCCATCGACCATAATTGAATTAAGGCTAACAATAGTGGTGACTCCAAAAGGCTTCGTAGTTAAAGCGCAGAATTTCATCATTATGGCTGGGCCGATGGCAATAACGCGGCTGATTCGCTTATCCCTCTCCAGCGCCTCCTTCAAAGGCTCGGTTACCACACCTTTGCGGGCGTATGTGCCATCATCGGTGGTAACTATCAGTTCATCGCTCATGCTTCGCAGTCGTTCTTCCCAGAAAAGCAAGTCTTTGCTTCGAGCCCCCATTATCGTGATAATCTTGTTCCCGGCTTGTTTCAATGCCCTGGCAATTGGATATATCGGAGCTACACCCACACCGCCGCCAACACAGACCACGGTGCCGAAGTTCTCTATTTCCGAAGGCAAGCCCAGAGGGCCGATCAAATCCAATATATTGTCGCCAGCATTAAGACAGGCTAGTTTATATGTGGTAGTGCCCACTTGCATGGCTACAAGGCTGACCGTCCCCTCTTTGTCGTCCCAGTCGGCTAATGTAAGCGGAATGCGTTCGCCGACTTCATCAACACGAACGACAACAAATTGTCCTGCCTTAGCCTTTTTGGCTACTTCTGGCGCCTCGATTTTTATAAAGTCAACTACAGGACAGAGCTTCTCTTTAGCTACGATTTTATACATAACTGCCCCCGAAGTTAGACCAATTTATCTGCTTCATTCAAGACTGTACAAGCGTATTGGCAGATTTATGTTCTGGGCTGGCTACCATGCGGACTACGGCAAATCTCAGGTCACAGCCCATGCGCCGCTTAGCCTCTTCGCTTCCCACCTCATCGGTGAACCCAAGTTCAACCTGAGCGAAGTTGCCGATTCGCTTTGCCGGCACCTTTGAAGGTCGGTTATTTCCCCTTAACCCGCTCAATTCTTACAGCGCACACTTTGAATTCAGGAATTTTGGATATGGGATCTAGCGCCGGACTAGTCAGGATGTTCGCGGCGCTCTCAGCGAAG
>Ga0315282_10007110_pt1 | contig 18499 bp, 13 predicted proteins | sample YL17G07_20_MG_FD_203693 | JGI IMG/M metagenome (GOLD analysis project Ga0315282, IMG submission 203693) | Sediment microbial communities from Yellowstone Lake, YNP, Wyoming, USA - YL17G07_20 | ecosystem: Environmental > Aquatic > Freshwater > Lake > Sediment | place: USA: Wyoming | collected...
AGTTACTCTTTATGATGGCAGAACCGGCTTTCCCTTTCCAGAAAAAATTACCGTCGGTTACATTTATATGATGAAATTAATTCACATGGTTGAAGACAAAATTCACATGAGATCTATTGGTCCTTATTCTCTGATTACCCAGCAACCTTTGGGAGGAAAGGCTCAATTTGGCGGCCAGAGATTTGGAGAAATGGAGGTCTGGGCTTTGGAAGGTTATGGGGTGGCGAATACTTTGCAAGAAATGCTAACCATAAAATCTGATGATGTTCTAGGAAGAGCAGCTGCTTATGAGGCCATTTTGAAGGGAGAGGAAATTAAACCACCAAATGTTCCAGCTTCCTTTAACCTTTTGGTAGCAGAATTGAAGTCACTGGGGTTGAGTGTTGAAGTAAAAGAGAAACCCCACGACACAGATGAACGCAGATAATTTCGCGTGTTTCGCACGCTTACACAGATGAACACGGATCTGTGTAAATCAGTGTTCACATCGGTGTAAATCAGTGTATTTATGCGCGTCCAAGATTTAGAATCAATTCGAATAAAATTAGCCTCACCCGAGGAGATTTTAAGTTGGAGTCATGGTGAGGTGACAAAACCTGAAACCATAAATTACCGAACTCAAAGGGCGGAAAAAGACGGGCTTTTTTGTGAAAAAATTTTTGGTCCGGAAAAAGATTATGAATGTTATTGCGGAAAATATAAAAGAATTCGTTATAAAGGCATAATTTGTGACCGATGTGGAGTGGAAGTGACAAAGGCTCAGGTCAGACGTGAAAGGATGGGCCATATTAAGTTAGCAACTCCTTGTTCTCATATCTGGTTTTTAAGGGGAGTGCCTTCGAGAATAGGTCAGATATTGGACCTGCCAATGCAACAACTAGAGAGGGTAATTTATTTTGTTAACCATATTGTTACCAATGTTAATGAAGAAGCTAAAAAGAAGGTCTTAGAGGAGATTGAAAAAGAATACAAACAAAAACTCAAAACCATGCCCCGTACAATCTCGAAGAGATCTATAGGGGGTAAAAACTCCCCGAAGGAAAGCCTTCGGCTTCCTACGGGGCAGGCAAAACTTAAAAAGCCAAAATTACAGGAATTGAAAACGGCAAGAGATAAGGCTCGAGAAGAAGTTTTATCAATCAAGCCATTAAGAATTTTATCTGAAGTTGAATATAATACTTTGGCCCTGAAATATGGAGAGGTTTTTGAGGCTGGAACAGGAGCCGAAACTTTAAGAAAAATCTTTGAAAAAATTGATTTGAAAAAAGAAATTGAAAAATTAAAAAATGAGTTAGAAAAGATAACTCCGGCAAATCGAAGGAAAATTTTGCAAAGATTAAGAATTTTTCAGGGAATGGAAAGGGCAAAAATTAGACCGGAGTGGATGTTCATCACTGTTTTACCGGTGCTGCCACCTGATTTGCGGCCGATGGTTCAATTGGATGGTGGTCGTTATGCCTCTTCCGACTTAAATGATTTATACCGGAGAGTAATCAATAGGAATAATAGACTTAAATATCTTTTGGAAATCGGGGCTCCGGAAGTAATTGTCAGAAATGAAAAAAGGATGTTGCAAGAAGCGGTTGATTCCTTAATTGATAATGGGATGAGAAAGGGAACCACCACTCAAGCCACAACCGGAGGAAGGAGATTGTTGAAATCCCTGGCTGATATGCTCAAAGGAAAGCAGGGAAGATTTCGCCAAAATCTTTTGGGTAAGCGGGTTGATTATTCTGGTCGGTCAGTGATTGTGGTTGGGCCAGAATTAAAAATTAATCAGGTTGGAATTCCAAAGAAAATGGCTCTGGAGCTTTTTAAGCCATTTGTTATCAAGAAAATTTTAGACAAAGAACTGGCCTATAATGTAAGATCGGCCTCGAGACTTATTGATGAGGAAACCGATGAGGTCTGGGAAAACCTAGAGGAAGTGGTCAAGGATAAATTAGTTTTATTAAACAGAGCCCCGACTTTGCACCGACTTTCTATCCAGGCCTTCTATCCAATACTTATCGAGGGAGAATCAATCAGAGTTCATCCTATGATTTGTAAGGCCTTTAATGCTGATTTTGATGGCGACCAAATGGCCGTTCATTTACCCCTATCCGATATAGCCCAAAAAGAGGCCAAAGAAAAAATGCTGGCCAGTTCAAATTTGTTGAAACCGGCTACCGGTACGCCAATTGTCACTCTTTCTCAGGATATTGCTCTGGGCTGTTATTGGTTGACAAAGATTATTGAAGAGGCTCAGGCGGAAGTCCCCATATTTGGTTCGCCAGAAGAAGCCATTTTAGTCCAGGAGTTTGGAAAAATTGATTTAAGAACGAAAATTAAGGTCAGGTTTAAAAGTAAATTCATTGAAACCAGTGTCGGAAGGATTTTATTTAATCAAGCCTTACCAGATGATTTTCCTTTTCAAAATCAGCAAATTCGGGTAAAAGATCTGGAAAATATAAGTGGCCAAATTTTTGAAAAATATGATTCCCAAATTGTTGAAGAAACCTTAGACAAAATTAAGAACTTGGGGTTTGAGTATTCGACTTTGTCTGGAATTACCTGGGGCATGGATGACTTGATTATACCTCCTCAAAAATCAAAAATTATCGAAGAAGCTGAGAGAGAAATAGAGAATATTGAAAGCCATTTCAAAAAGGGACTTTTATCTAATGAAGAAAAGCGGGGAAAGGTGATTGAAGTCTGGAGTAAAGTAAAATTAGAAATTGAAAAATTAGTTCCCCAAACCCTGCCTAAAGATGGTCCCGTTTTTCAAATTATTGATGCCGGAGCCAGAGGTTCTTGGGCTCAGCCAGTTCAAATGACCGGGATGAAGGGTTTGGTGATTAATCCGGCCGGCCAAATTATTGAGTTACCGGTAAAGAGTTCTTTTAAAGAAGGATTTAATGTTCTGGAATACTTTATTTCAACTCACGGAGCCAGGAAGGGGACAGCTGATACTGCTCTTCGGACTTCGACTGCTGGCTATTTGACCCGTCGTTTAATCGATGTTGCCCACGAAGTAATAATTGAAGAAGAAGATTGCCGAGATGAGGTTGGAATTGAGATTTGGAGAAGAGATGCTGAAGAGATTGGCCAGAACTTTTTAGAGAAAATTGTTGGCAGAATATCTTTGGAGAAAATTTCCGGAATTTGTAAAAAAGGAGAGATTATTGATTGGGAAAAAGGGGCAAAAATAATTAAAAAAGGAACGGATCGGGTCAGGGTAAGATCTCCTTTGAGTTGTAAATCGGTTCGGGGGATTTGCCAAAAATGTTATGGTTGGGATTTTGGAAGGAATGAGTTAATTGAATTGGGTGAGGCGGTGGGAGTTGTGGCTGCTCAGGCAATCGGGGAACCCGGAACCCAATTGACAATGAGAACATTTCATACTGGTGGAGTGGCTGGTGGGGGTGATATCACCTTCGGTTTGCCCAGAGTTCAAGAAATTTTTGAAGCTCGCGTCCCTGGTGGAAAGGCAGAAATGACTCAGAGAGATGGAAAAGTAATAGAAATCACTCCAGAGAGAATAGTAAAAATAAAATCCAAAACCCAAAACCCCGGCTACCCGCATCGCGGGTGCAAAACTGAAGTTATGGAATATAAAATTCCGCCGACAGCAGCAATTTTAGTTGAAAAAGGGAAAACTGTTAAAAAAGGAGAACAACTTTGTGAAGGAAATCTAGACTTAAAAGATTTGTTTAAATTATCCGGCAAAGAAAAAACCTGTCACTATATACTAAAAGAAATCCAAAGAATTTATGTTTCTCAGGGAGCTCAAATCCATGATAAACATTTAGAAGTCATTATTCGTCAAATATTTTCCAGAGTAAAAATCAAAGACTCGGGTGACTCCGACTTTACTCCCGGCCAAATAGTAGAAAGAGCAAAATTTCTGGAGGAAAATAGCCGGCTAAGAAAAGAAGGGAAAAAAACAGCCAAAGCTATACCCATTTTGCTTGGAATTTCTCGAGTAGCTTTAACTACCGACTCATTTTTGTCGGCTGCTTCTTTTCAAGAAACCTCGAGGGTATTAATTAAAGCAGCCATTGAAGGAAGAGAGGATAAATTGAGAGGATTGAAAGAAAATGTAATAATTGGAAAATTGATACCAGCGGGTACCGGTTTTAAAAAGTAAAGAAAAGATGATATATTAAAATTGGGTAAATGGGATTTAGATACGAACCCCCTTAGAAATCACAGCACTAATGGGGTTCACAAAGTCGATTGTTAAAAAAAATTACAAGAATTTCTAACGGGGTGAAAAAAAGGAGAAATAAAAAAATAAAAAAAGTGGCTTTAAAAGAAAAAACCCCCCTCTTGGTTTTACCAGAAGAGACTAAAAAATGGATTTTCGGACTCGTCTTTTTTATTTTAGCTATTATTGTTTCTCTGAGTTTTTTTGAATTATCTGGAATAGCTGGTAAAGCCATCATGAATGGCCTTTCTCGGTTGATTGGTAACGGGGTCTTTGCCATTCCCCTGATTTTAATCTTGGGAGGTTTAGTGTTCTTTTTCACCCGCTATCAAAATTTTTTTGGGCCGTTAATTTTGGCTTCTCTACTTTTAATTTTAGGTATTTGTGGGATTATTGAGTGTTTAAAACCCAACCTTAAAGAAGGGGGATATCTAGGGTTAATTTCCCTGCCCTTCTTAAAACTTTTTGGTTTTTTGGTAAGTCAAATAATTTTAGGCGGGATAATTATTTGCGGAATTTTTATTTTTTGGCATCTTTTAACCCCGCCCTTTTTGAAAGGAGAGAAAAGGCTTGAAAAAGGAGAAGGATTAGAAGAAGAAAAAAGGTCTTTGATTACTCGAATATTTAAAAGGGCGGGGCCGCGTTTTAAAGTCAAAGAAGTTGAACCTAAAATAAAAGAAAAAGCCACCCAGCCTCTGGCTGGGTGGGTCCCTTCGCCAGAATTAAAAGTTAAAGAGGGACCCCAAAAGCCATTTATCTCTGAAGTGGAATACAAATTACCACCTTTTGAATTATTAGATTCTGATAAAGGTACCCCTTCGGCTGGCGACATCAGAATAAATTCAGCAATTATTAAAAGAACTCTCGAAAATTTTTCCATCCCGGTTGAGATGTCGGAAATAAATATCGGCCCGACAGTGACTCAATATACTTTAAAACCAGCCGATGGAATAAAACTCTCAAAAATTACTGCTCTTTCCAATGATTTGGCTTTGGCTTTGGCCAGTCATCCAATTCGAATCGAAGCTCCAATTCCTGGCAAACCCCTAGTTGGAATTGAAGTTCCCAATAAGGTCAGAGCAGCTGTTAGGTTAAGAGATTTAATTAAAAATCCCCAATTTCAGCAGGCTAGTTCTAATTTAACTTTTGCTTTGGGGAGAGATGTTTCGGGAAACCCGCTTCACGCCGATTTATCTCGAATGCCCCATCTTTTGGTTGCCGGTAGTACGGGCACAGGTAAAACATCTGCCGCAGATACCTTAATGTTTACTGAAAAAGGCCTCTTAACTTTTGAGGAACTTTATCCTCTACCTTTAAATAGTGAGGCCGATTTTAAAATTAAACTCGTTACCAGAGATGGAATTGAGACTACTAAGAAAATCTATAACAACGGGATTTGTCAATTTTATAAATTATCTACCAATCGAGGTCGTCAAATCGAGGCAACAGCTGAACATCCACTTTGGGTTATGAGTGAAGATGGTTTGCAAGGTTGGAAACCAGCTTCGTTGATCAAAAAAGGTGACTACGTTGCTATCAGCCGAGGGCCGGCTCTATTTGGTAATAGAACCGATATTTCAGATTTCAAGCCAAGTAGAATTAGGGGTAACACTAAACAAATTTCTTTTCCTTCTAAAATGACTCCTCAATTGGCTCAGTTCTTAGGATTATTAACTGCTGATGGCGGTCTTTCAATCGAAAAGAAAGGCATTCATAGAATAACCTATACTCAAGCCAATCCAAATTTACTTTCCTTGTATAAAAAATCCCTCAAAGAACTTTTCGGAATTACTCAGTTCATAGAGAAGACAAGTGGTTCTAATCTAAATAATAAAGCCAAAGAAATAGTGATAAATAGTAAGCATCTCAAAGAATTCTTAGCTTTCTTAGGAATGGATTCCGTTAAATCACCCCAGAAGGTAATACCCCGAGCAATTAGAGAAGCCCCCAAAGAAGCAGTCCGCGCTTACTTAAAATCGCTTTTTGATAACGATGGTTATGTTGGAAAAGAGGGTATTGAACTTTCTTTAAGCAGTGAAAAATTAATTTCCCAGGTCCAGATAATGCTTTTAAACTTTGACATAACTTCCTCATTAAAAGCGAAGATAGTAAAAAATTATGCCCAAAATAAATATTTCCGTCTTTCTATCTATGGCGAAGAGGCGCGGAAATTCATTAAAGAAATCGGATTTATCAGAAATGAAAAATATCAGAAAGCTAAAAAACTTCTCAAATTATCTTCAAATCCCAATATCGACTTGGTTCCTCATATATCTTCCTTACTTAAAACTCTGGCTCATAAATACCTTAATTGTTTTGCTCATTTAACCAACAAAGGATGGAAATACCAATCAGGGATTTTAATTCCCAAATATGCCTTTAGTTCCTTAAAGAGTTATAATTCAGGTGAAAGAATGCCAAGTTATCAGGCGATGAAGAGAATTCTTAATTTTTATCAGCCAATTTCCAAAGAGTCAGAGTACCAAAAATTAGATGAGATTTCAAAAAGGAATTTTTATTGGGATAAAATTGAAAAAATTGATAGAACTTCTGGAGTCGGATATGATTTTTATGTACCCGGCTCGGACTCTTTCGTTGGAAATGGTTTCGTTAATCACAATACTATCTTTTTAAATTCTCTGATTTTATCACTTCTCTATCGGAACTCGCCGGAAATTTTGAGATTTATTTTGATTGATCCAAAAAGAGTTGAGTTCCCGGTTTATGAAGGCCTTCCTCATCTTTTATGTCCGGTCATTTTTGATGCTCAAAAGACCATAAATAGTTTAAAATGGTTGGTTTCGGAAATGGAAAGAAGATTTGAAATTTTATCGGAAGAAAAATGTCGCGACATTACGAGCTTCAATGAAATAGCTTTCAGGGAGGGGACTCAATCCCTGCCCTACATTATTTTAATCGTTGATGAATTAGCCGATTTAATGGCAGCCAGGGGTAGAGAAGTGGAAGCCGGAATTGTTAGGCTTGCCCAGATGGCCAGAGCCGTTGGCATTCATTTGGTGGTAGCTACCCAAAGACCATCGGTGGAGGTAATCACCGGTTTAATTAAGGCTAATATTACTTCCAGAATTACTTTTCAGGTTGCTTCCCAGGTTGATTCGAGAACTGTTTTAGATATGGCTGGTGCCGAGAAACTTTTGGGTTTAGGAGACATGCTTTTTGTTTCAGCCGAAATTGTCAAACCAAGAAGAATCCAGGGACCCTATGTTTCAGAAAAGGAGGTGAGGAGGGTGGTAAATTATATAAAAATTCAAAATTCAAAATTCCGGGTACCTGCCGAACGGGTGCCAAAATTAGAGGAAGGAATTTTAGACTACACTCTCCCACCACCCAATAAATTAGCAGAAGATTTAGAGAAAACTCTTGAGGCGCCATCTGGGACAGGATTCGAAGGTTTCTATACCGGTGAAGATCCTTTGTATGAGGAGGCAAAAAGAGTGGTCATTGAAGCCAGAAAAGCTTCGGCCTCCCTTTTACAGAGAAGATTAAGGATAGGCTATGCCAGAGCAGCGAGGTTAATTGATACGTTAGAAGAAAGGGGAGTGGTTGGCCCTGGAGAAGGAGCAAAGCCCCGAGAAATTTTAATAAAATTTCCTGAGGAAGCAAAAAAAGAAGATGACGAAGGTTGGCGGAAAATCTAAAATTAAAAATTATTCAATTAACGGATTAACGCATTAAAGAATTAATTCGTTAATTCGCAATTCGTTAATTGATTAATTGGGAAATTCGTATTATCATTAAAAGAGTATGGCAAAGAAAAAAGAGGAAAAAACTGAAAAAGGGGGTTTAGAAGAAGCAGTAGAAGAAATCAAACAACGCTTTGGTGAAGGAGCGATAATGAAATTAAAAGAGGTGAGAGCGGCTGATGTTGATGTAATTCCAACTGGATCTATCTCTTTGGATATTGCTCTGGGAGTAAAGGGTATCCCCCGGGGAAGGGTAATTGAAATCTATGGCCCAGAATCTAGCGGAAAAAGCACCTTAGCCCTTCATATTTTAGCTGAGGCTCAAAAACAAGGCGGAGTGGGAGCTTTTGTCGATGCTGAGCATGCTTTGGATCCAGATTATGCCAGAAAAATTGGTGTTAATGTTGATGATTTATTAATTTCCCAGCCAGATTCAGGAGAGCAGGCCTTGCAGATTGTTGAGACCTTGGTTAGATCAGGCGAAGTCGATGTTATTGTTGTTGATTCGGTAGCCGCCTTAGTCCCCCAGGCAGAAATTGCTGGAGAAATGGGCGAATTTCAGATTGGCCTTCAGGCCCGTTTAATGTCGCAAGCCTTGCGAAAGTTGTCAGGAATTATTTCCAAAACAAAAACGGTTCTGATTTTCTTAAATCAGACCAGAATGAAAATTGGAGTTTTATTTGGAAATCCTGTAACTACTTCTGGAGGGTTGGCCTTAAAATTTTATTCTTCTTGTCGAATTGAATTAAGAAGAATTGCCCAGATAAAACACGGAGAAGAAATTATTGGAAGCAGGATTAAAGCCAAAATTGTTAAAAATAAAGTTGCCGCTCCCTTTAAAACTACCGAGTTTGATATTTATTATAATGAGGGAATTTCTAAATTCGCTGATATTATTAACACCGGGATTAGGCAGGGTCTAATAAAAAAAGCCGGCCCTTGGCTTGAGTATGAAAATATTAAACTGGGTCAGGGTCTGGAAGCGGCTAAAAACTTTTTAAAAGAAAATCCTGAAATCGTTGAGAAAATTGGAAAAGCTATCTTTGAGAAAGTTTAACTATTTTTTCCTAAAAGGTAATAGTGATTATTTTGCGTTCAATGAATCTTCGATTTATTTTGATGTATAGGGAAGCAGTCCAAGGTGACGTGCTTTTTTTATTGCTTTAGAAAGTTTACGTTGATGTTTAGAACAAACTCCGGTTCTTTTTTTTCCTCTAATTTTAGCCAATCCAGAAATAGACTTTCGCAAAAGTTCGGTATCTTTAAAATCAATTTCCTTTATGTTGCGCTGGCAGAAATAACACACCATGGTGATGAAGATTGAATTAACCAATATAACAATTTTTTTTCTTTATATTTTTAATCTTCTCTAATGATTGTAAGTTTTTTAAAGCCCAGCATTGTTTAAATTCTGGGTCTTCTGGAGTTTTGTAATTAAATAGACTTTTTGGCTTGCGATGGTCAATATGCCTTCTGAAATTGAGCAATCTTTTTACACTGATTTACAAAATCCTCTTTATCCAAGATATGTTTCATAAGATTACATTTACCACAACAGGGAATTATATTATCTATTGTATATCCTTTATTATTATCAATTCTGTCTAATCCGATAGTTTCAATAGAATTTCCGCAATAATAACAGGGTTTTTGCCAAAAAGTCATAAATTGTTCAAAGGTTAAACTCCATTTATAATCTCTCTGCCCAGCACCTGATTTATACTGCCCAAACATAAATTCAGGTTCTTTCCTCCTTTGTGCTAACCGTTCTCTTATCCTTTTATTTCTTTCGTCTCTGTGTTTTTCTCTATATCTTTTACCAATGGCTTTTTCTTTTTCAGGGTTTCTTTTCCTCCATAACCGAGAATATATTGTTTTTTCCGCTTTATGCTTTCGGTTATATTCCCGAGCATATTCTTTTGCTTTTTGATAGTCTTTATATGGCATATATCTTATTATATGCCAATGGGTTTTCTATATCAATAGTAATTCTTAAATATAAGAACCATAATTATTCCAATTTATTTTATCATCCCATTGATGTTCTAAATAATCCATCAATTCTTCTAATGAGAACAACAAATCAAAATACTTGCTCAACTATACTTCTTTATGGGCTTTTAAGAATTCCAATAACTCAAAAAGGGATTTTGCTTATGTCAATTTCTCCCTCTCCTTCTTCTTCAATAATGGGGATTTCTTCTTTGGTTTCTTCAGTTGGTGGCCGCCCTTGGCGAGCCTCGCCTTCGGCGGGCATTACTTTTCCAGCCGTTTTCGGTCCCAATTGGATTCTTTCGCCTAAAATTTCAGTTCGATATCGCTTATTACCGGAAGCATCTTGCCAGGTTCTCGTTTGCAATCTCCCTTCAATCATCGCCAAGGAACCTTTAGTCAAATATTGGGAGGCAATTTCAGCCAATCTTCCAAATAAAACAATATTATGAAATTCTGTTTGTTGCTGTTTTTGACCCGATTTATCGGTGAAAAATCGGTCAGTGGCGAGACCAAAAGAAGCAACCAATTGACCGCTTGGTAAAGTTCTCGATTCAGGGTCACGAGTGAGTCTACCAATTAAGAAAACTTTATTTAAATTCACTAAATTTGCGAATTCTGCCAATGACTTCGTCTACGAATTTTACGAATAATATATTCGCATTGTTCGCAGTCCGAAGGACATTTGCAGTATTCGCTATCTTTATTATTCACCTAATATCTCTTCTAATTTTTTCTCAATCTCCTTTAATTCAACTTTTGGTTTAGGTCTGATTATTTTCTTAGGTATTTTAGTTGGTATCTCCACTTTTTTAGGTAATTGTTTTGCTAAAATAAGATATCGCAGGATTTGATTTTCTGATTTCAATTTTTTTTCTAAATTTGTCAATTTTTCTGGTTCAAGATGGAAATTTAAAGTAGTTATATAAGCCTGACTTCGGCGTTTTATTGGCGAAAATAGTCTCTTCTTAATCGGTGAGTTCATCTTAGTCAAAATTCCCTTTTCTTCTTGAATGAAAGAGTTAATTTTTTCTTGCAAAGTTTTTAATTCTCCTTCAGAAATATCTGGCGGAATTAAATAAGTTAGTTCGTAAGTTTTCATAATTTCCTACGAAAATACGAAAAATTTTAAAAATTTTAATATTCAGCAATTTCGTATTTTCATACTTTTTTCGTAATTTCGTAGATTATATCTTGAATTCAATTACATCGCCGTCTCGAACTATATAATCGCGGCCAACTATTTTTAACCATCCTAATTCTCTGGCTTCTTTCCAACTGCCAGCTTCAACTAATTTTTGCCAGGGAATTACTTCAGCCCTAATAAATTTTTCTTCAAAATCAGAGTGAACCACTCCACCAGCCTCGGGTGCCCTCCCCCCTTTTTTTAAGGTCCAGGCCCTGGTTTCTTTCCCACCTGCCACTGTATAAAAGGTAATTAAATCAAGAATATTGTAACAGGCCAGAATTAGCTGGTCAAGCCGAGATTTCAGACCAAGTTCCCTAGCATCGGCTTGGGAAAGTTCTGACATTTCTTCCTCTTCTTTTAAATTCATCTCCAAATAATCAACAACCGAGGTTGGATATTTTTTATCGTTGGTATTTAAAATGTGGAAAATTGGTTTCTGGGTTAAAAACTGATATTCTTTAATTTCCATCTTTTCTTCATCGGTTAAATCAAGCTCTGAAATTAACTTTCCTTGAGAAACAATTTCCTTAACTTTTTTCAAAAATTCAAATTTTTTTAAGAATTTTTTATCCCGCTTGGCATCATTTTCGAGTTTTGAAATCAAACTTTCTAAACTCTCTAAATCCTTCATTAAAAGTTCGACCTTAACAATTTCAATTTCTTTTTCTGGATTGATTTCTCCCAAAACATTTTCAACATCAGGGTCTTCAAAAGCCCTGACCACCTCTAAAATTGTAGCACAATTTCTAATCTGAGCCAAAAACTGGTTACCCAAACCTTCACCTTTGTGGGCGCCCTTAACTAAACCAGCAATATCAATAAATTCAATGACAGTTGGAGTGACCTTTTCAGGTTTTATAACCTGAGCAATCTTTTCTAATCTTTCGTCAGGCACAGTAACCACTCCAACATTGGGATGGATGGTGGTAAAAGGATAGGCAGCAATATCAACCGGTATTTTCGTCAAGGCCTTAAATAGAGTAGATTTTCCGACATTAGGTAGCCCAATAATACCTACTGAAAAACTCATAAAATTATGATACAATATAAAAATATGAAAATCAACCCCCCACCACTTTCAAAAAAAACATCTCAATCTCTAAAAACACTTAAAAAGTGGTGGGGGGTCAACCCCCAAATTTTTCGAGCTTATGATATCCGCGGTATTTATCCCAAAGAACTTGATGAAAGAGCCGCTTACCTTATTGGCCGAGCTTTTGTTAAATTTTTTAAAAAACCACGATTAAAAATTGTCGTTGGTCGCGACAATCGACTTTCTTCTCCCTCACTTTTTAAAGCTTTAACGAAAGGCATCATTGATCAAGGCGCTGATGTTATTGATATCGGTCTTTCCACCACCCCAATGCATTATTTTACAGTAGCTTATTTTAAATTCGATGGGGGAGTAATGATCACCGCTTCTCACAATCCACCTCAATACAATGGCTTTAAATTCGTCAGAGAAAAAGCAATTCCCATTAGCGGAAAAACCGGTTTAAAAGAAATAAAAAAACTTACTACCGGGTACCCGCAAAGCGGGTGCGGCAACGTAATTACGCGACCCGGCCGCGTAGTAAAAAAGGAAGTTTTAAAAAAATATATAGCATTTAATTTAAAAGATTTTAATCTAAAAAAAATAAAACTTTTAAAAATTGTCATCGATACCGCCAATGCCGTACCCGGGATTCTGGTGCCAAAAATTTTTAAAAAGACAAATTGTAAAATCTATCACCTTTTCGCTAAATTAGATGGATCTTTTCCTAATCATTTTCCCAGTCCCCACGAAGAGAAAAATTTAAAAGGTTTAAAAAAAGAGGTTTTAAGAAAAGGTGCTGATTTGGGAATAGCTTTTGATGGCGATGGTGACAGAATTATCTTTGTAGAAAAAAAAGGTAAAATGATTCCAGGGGATTTAATCACTGCTCTTTTAATTAGTTTAATTTTAAAGGAAAATCCTGGTGAAAAAGTATTATGTGACGTTCGTTCAAGTAATGTAGTTAGAGATGTCGTAAAAGAATCTGGAGGAATTCCGGTAATAGGGAGAATAGGGCACTCTTTTATAAAAGAAAGAATGCGGAGAGAAAATATAATTTTTCAAGGAGAATTAAATGGCCATTATTATTTAAGAGAGAATTATTTCTGTGAGGCTCCCTTTTTTGTGATTTTTAAAGTCCTTGAGGAAATGTCTAAAAGCGGAAAGAATATTTCAGAATTAGTTGAGCCTTTTAGAAGATATTATCACTCGGGGGAGATCAATTTTAAGGTAAAAAATAAAAAAAAGGTTTTAAAAACCTTAGAGAATAAATTTAGAGGCGGAAGAGTTTTAAAAATAGACGGCTTAAGAATAGACTTTCCCGATTGGTGGTTTAATGTGCGTCCCTCTCACACTGAGCCAGTTTTAAGATTAGTAGTGGAAGCCAAAACAAAAAAACTAATGGAAGAAAAGAAAAAGGAGATTTCGTCCTTAATATCGGAAAATTTTAAATGAGGCCCATTTTTTTCTTGACGTCTCGGATCGTAGATTGGGCGATAATTTGAGCTCTTTTTTTGCCTTGCTCTAAAATCTCTCTAACATAAACTTCTCTAGTGAGAAGTTCTTTTCTTTTTTTGCGAAAGGGTTCCAAAGAATCTATAAGTAATTCGGCTAAGGACTTTTTGAACTTTTCATAGCCTGACCCTTTAAATTTTTTCTCCAATTCTTTAATTGATTTTCCGGAAAAAAGAGAATAGATTGTCAGAAGATTGGAAATACCGGGCTTTCTTTGATGATCGTAAATTATTACTTTCCCTGGGTCGGTGACAGCAGACATTATTTTTTTCTCAATAATTTCTGGCTCATCAAATAACTCAATACGCCCCTGGGGATTGTCGGTTTTTGACATTTTCTTCTTAGGATTTTGGAGGGACATAATTTTTTCTCCAATTTTTGGTAATAAAACTTTGGGTTCTTTAAAAACCTCTCCGAACTTTTTGTTAAATCTCCGAGCAATTTCTCTGGTTAGTTCAACATGTTGCTGTTGGTCTTTACCTACCGGAACTAAATCAGTTTGATAAAGCAAAATGTCAGCCGCCATCAAAAGAGGATAATTTAATAATCCGGCGTTAACACACTCTGGATGTTTTTTTGATTTTTCTTTAAACTGAGTCATCCTTTGAAGTTCGCCTAGGGGCGTAAATGTTCCCACCAACCAAGTAAGTTCAGCGTGTTCTCTTACCTGGGACTGAACAAAAAAGATGCATTTTTCCGGGTCAAGACCAGTCGCTAAATAAGCAATGGCTAGATCAATAATATTTTTTTGTAATTCCTCAGGTTGATAAGGAGTGGTTATAGCATGCAGGTCCACAATACAAAAAATACACTCATTTTTTTCCTGGAGTTCAATCCATTGTCTAATTGCTCCCAAATAATTTCCAATATGCAATTCACCTGTTGGCCGAACGCCACTAAATACTCTCATAATTCAATTATTATTCAATTAACGGATTAAAGAATTAATTCGTTAATTCGCAATTCGTCAATTCTTTAATTCACAAATTTATTAATTTTTATTTATTACACCTCTATTACAACCGGGAGAATCATTGGTCGTCTTTGAGTCTTTGAGAAAAGAAATTGGCCAATTTTATTTCTAATTTCGTCTTTGACATAAATCCAATTGACGGCACCTCCTGAACCAGCCGCTTTATCAACAATATTTATCACTCTTTTACGCGTCTCCCTCAGTAGCTCTTTTGATTCCCTTAAATAGACAAATCCTCTTGATATTATATCAGGAGAACCCCAAACTTTTCCAGTAGTTTTGTTAACCACAGCAACAATGACAAACATTCCATCTTTGGCTAACATTTGTCGGTCTCGCAAAACTACCTCGCCGACATCACCAATCCCTAAGCCATCAACCATTACATAATTTGAAGATATTAAGCCTTTTTGGAGATAAATTCTTTTCTGGTTCAAATTAATGATATCACCATTTTCGGCAACGACAATATTTTTTTCGGGAAGACCCATTTCTTTAGCTAATTCCGAATGAGCTACTAACATTGAATATTGGCCATGAATTGGTAAAAAGAACTTTGGTTTTATAATTTTAATCATCTCTTTTAGTTCCTCTTTTTGGGCATGACCTCCGGCATGAATATCCATCATCTTATAATGGAAAACTTTTGCTCCCTGGCGTAAAATATCATCTTTTAACATTTGAACCGTTCTTTCATTTCCGGGGATAACAGAGGAAGAAAGAATAACCGAATCTCCTTTCTTTAGGCGAATGAAAGGATGCTCTTTATTGGCAATTCTCATTAAAATTGCCGAACCTTCTCCTTGGGCGCCGGTACACAAAATGGTTATTTTTGAATCAGGATAATTATTAATTTCTTTTGCCTTAATAAAAGTTCCCCTCCTGGTTTTAATATAGCCAAGAATTCTCGAAATTTCCACGTTGGTTTTCATTGAATAACCCTCAAGACAAACTTTTCTGCCGTGTTTTTCTGATAGGGTGATAATTTGCTGGATTCGATTAATTAGAGAGGCGAAGGTGGCAGCAATAATTCTGCCATAAGAATGCTGAAAAATTTCATCAAGGTTTTCTTCAATTGTTTTTTCGGAAAGAGAATGACCGTCTTCTTCGGCGCCGGTAGAATCTGAAAGTAAAAGCAAAATTTTTCTTTTAGCTAAAGAATACAGTTTTTGAAAGTCAGTTGGTAAATCATTGACCGGATGAGAGTCAAATTTGAAATCAGAGGTGTGTAAGATATTGCCTACCGGAGTTTCAATAAATAATCCTAAATTATCAGGGATGTTATGGTTTTGTCTAAAAAATTCAATTTTAAAAATACCTAATTGAATTTTTGAGCCATTTTTGATTTCTTCAACATCTAATTTTGGTAGATTGGGAAAATCCTCTTGTCTTTTGAAAATTATTCCTCTGGTTAAAGGAGAGGCAAAAATTCTTAAAGTGGGTCGCCAAACCTTTCCAATTAAATAGGGAACAGCTCCTATGTGGTCGTAATGACCGTGGGTGAAAACTATTCCTAAAATATTTTTCTGAATATTTTGCAGATAAGAAATATTTGGGACAATATAATCAATCCCGGGCATATCCTCTTCGGGCAAACGGAACCCCATGTCAATAATTAAAATACTGTTTTTGTATTCTAACAGCATCATATTTCTTCCCACCTCACTTAGTCCGCCCAATGGAATAATTCTTAAATTAGTAATTTTTTTCATAAATTGTGCGGGCAGGAGGATTTGCACCTCCACAGACTTTCGTCTATAGCGCCCTGGACGCTACGCGTATCCTAATTTCGCCATGCCCGCCCGAGAAATTTTTTGAGTTCTTTTCCAAATTGAGGATGTTTTAAAGAAAGATAAAGATTGGATTTTAAATAAGCAAGTTTATTTCCGCATTCTAACCATTTTCCTTCAATTTCCCAGCCATAAATTTCTTTTCCTTCTTTTACCATTTGGGTCATAGTCTCAGTTAAATTTATTTCGCCGGGCAGATTTGGAGAATTTTTTTCCAAATAGTCAAAAACTTCGGGAGTAATAATTCTTTTTCCAATAATTGCTAAATTTGAGGGGGTTTCTTTTAGCGAAACCGGTTTTTCAATTATTTTTTCTATTTTAAAAAGTCTATTTTTAATTTTTCTTCCCCAAACCACTCCGTAAGATGGGAGTTTTTTCCTTGGCAGTCGGTAAAGAGCCATTACCGGTTTTTGATATTTCTCATAGATTTTAGTTAGTTGTAAAAGACAGGGAACTTTTGATTCAACAATGTCATCACCGAATAATACCGCGCATGGTTTCTTTCTAACTAATCTTTCTGCTCTTAATATCGCGTCACCATCGCCCAAGGGTTTTTCTTGTAAGACATATGAGAAAGAAATTTTTTTAGTAATTTTTTCTAAATTTTTCAGCTCGGTCAAAAGATGATTTTTTTTCTGCATTTTCAAAACTTCTTCAAGTTCAGGAGTCCTTTTTAGATATTTCTTAAAGTAATCTAAAACTTCTTTTCTCTCAGGTCTAATAACAAAAATTATTTCTTTTATACCAGAATTAACTGCTTCTTCAACAATATATTGAATAACTGGTTTATCAACCAGTGGCCAGAACTCTTTTGGAAAAACTTTACTCAAGGGTAAAAATCTTGTCCCCAGGCCGGCAATTGGAATAATTGCTTTTCTAATTTGAGTCATTTTTCAAAAAATCTCAATTTTCTCTTAAATAGCTGATTAGTGCGCAACTTTGGAATGATATCATATTTTTTATTTTTAATCCAGCCAGACTTTGTATAATAATAACAAGCCCCCTGAAGTTTTTCTATAAAATCATAAATACCCCGGCACTTTTTATCAATCCAATTAGCTATTTTTAGTTTTTCGGGACCCGGATTAATTGTAATGTGAGCGTAACCTGCCGGAGCAATCACCCAATCTCCTTTTTTTGCCAAAATTTGATAGACATCGAGAACCCTTTTTCCTTTAGATTTTTGAAATAAAAATATCGCTTTGCCCTCAAGAACTGTTATGAATTCCTGACATCCCTTTGGATGTTCGTGACCTTTCGTTTTTGGAAATTCCCGGCCAAGAAGGCGAGAGGTAATGTCGGTAATATCATATCTTAAGCAATTTTTTTCTTTAACGCCTCGATATATATAATAAACCGGAAAATTTTCTACAGTCATTAACCATTTTTTATCATAAAGAACACTCTTCATATCATACAAATAGCGGACATCTGGTTTTATTTTAGTTTTTAGTTTTAAGTTGTAGCTTTGAGCTTTGAGCTTTGAGCTTTGAGCTTTTACTTCCATACTCTTTTTATTTTGATGTACCAATGTTCTATATCTGTAAATCTTTTTGAGGGATCGGCAATTATTTTTACATTTACCCCTTTAATTTCTTTTGAAACCAAATAAAGATAATCTGGATTATAAAGGAAGACCACTGGAGCATCTTCAATTAAAATATCTTGGAATTTTTCTAACTTTTCTTTTCTCTCCGCTTCATTTAAATTTTTTCTCGCTTCTTCCAATAATTTATCACATTCTTTATTTTCGTAGCTAGCCAAATTTAATCCAGGGTCATTTTTTTGAGAAGAATGCCAGAAAGGAAAAGGGTCAGGAATCGCACCCAAAACTTCACCAAACAAAAGCGAGCTATAATTTCTTTGGCGAATAACTTCTTCAGTTAAATTTTGAATCTCAAAAGTTTTAATTTCTAATTCCACTCCCAGGGTTTGCCATTGTGATTTCAACTGAGAAGCCACCTCAACCAATTCCGGCTGATTTAGGGTCACCAAAGAAAATTTAAGAGAAATTACTTCTTCCGGTTTTTCAAAACAAACTTCATTTAATTTTTCTCGAGTCAATTTTCTAACTTCACCTGTTCCTTTTTCTAATTCAAAAGGTTCTAGAAGCT
>Ga0315282_10007111_pt1 | contig 18499 bp, 17 predicted proteins | sample YL17G07_20_MG_FD_203693 | JGI IMG/M metagenome (GOLD analysis project Ga0315282, IMG submission 203693) | Sediment microbial communities from Yellowstone Lake, YNP, Wyoming, USA - YL17G07_20 | ecosystem: Environmental > Aquatic > Freshwater > Lake > Sediment | place: USA: Wyoming | collected...
TATAGAGGCCAGCCGCCTGATAGGATGACAATGCTTGAGCGCTTGCGGGTCGGCCTGATCGGGGCCGGGGGCATCTCGCGCGCACACCTCGCGGCGCTCGGGGGCTCGTCCGCCGCCCGGATGGTCGGAATCTACGACGTCGACCGGTCCCGGGCCGAGCAGCGGGCCGCCGAGTTCGGCGTCGGGCGGGTCTACCGCTCCTGGCCGGATCTCCTGGCCGACGGGGAGGTCCAGGTCGTCGGCGTCTTGCTCCCGCACCACCTCCACCGGCAGTACGCGGTCGAGGCGCTGGAGGCGGGCAAGCACGTCGTCTGCGAGAAGCCGCTCGCCGTCGACCTCGCCGAGTGCGACACGATGCTCGACGCGGCCCGGCGCGCGGGCCGGCGGCTGTTCCCGGTCCACAACCGCCTGTACAACCTCGCCTATGAGGCGATGGGCGACCTCGTCCGCCAGGGAGCGATCGGCTCGGTTTTTCTCGCTCAGACCAACGGCTTCGAGGGGCCGGGCGCTCCCCTCAGCCGTGCCTGGCTGGCAGATGCGCGCGGCGGCGGGGTGCTCCTCGCGCAGGCAGTCCACCCGGCCTACGCGCTCCGCTGGCTGCTGGGTGAGGTCGAGCAGGTGTCGTGCCTCTACGGCGGCCGAAAGATGGTCGAGATGGCGGCCGAGGACACCGCCATAGTGACGCTCAGGTTCGCGTCCGGCGCGGTAGCTGAGATGACCGCGACGTTCGGCATCCGGCATGGGCCGTTCGACCACGCGATCATGCTCTACGGCGAGGAGGGGCACGTCGAGCTTCGCCTGCGGCGGGATGACCCCTCCCACCCGCACTCGCTGCGCCTGCTCTCGCCGAGGGTACACGGCGACCGGGCGATGCACGAGGTCGCCGTGCCCGACTCCAGCTTCTCGGCCGCGCACTTCCGGCGGATGTGGGAGGACTACGCGCGCGCCATCCAGACCGGGAAGCCAGCCCGGGTCTCCGACGTCGACGGCCGGAAGGCGGTCGAGATCGTCCTGGCCGCGCGCCGCTCGGCCGAGCTTGGCCAGGTCGTCGCGCTGCCACTGTAGTTGACAAGCACCCGGACGCTGCCCTATAATGCCGGCCATCGTCGAGACCGACGAGGCCAACAACACCTGGCAGCGACAGTTCTGCTGGGAAGCGTCCCAGACGCCGCCTCCGGCCGGCACGCCCGTGCCGCCGACGATGGCGAATCGCCTCTTCCTGCCATTCGTGCGGTCGTCGGTCTGCGGCGGTGTGGTCACGGCGGCGTGGCAGTAGAGCGGAGTGCGAGCGGAGGAACCCATGCCCAGATACCGTGTCGGGATCATCGCCTGCGGCTGGTCGACCACGGCTCGATCAACTACCACATCGCCGGCTCGGACGGCATCCTCGACGTCGACGAGAACACGGTGCGCCTGATGAACGCCGACACCCGCGGCTGGCAGACGCTCGACAACCCCCGGAACGACCCGTTCGCCAGCCAGGCTCAGGGCATCGTCGACTGGATCGAGGGTCACGTCGAGGACTACCGGGGCGAGGCGACGAAGGCCCGGGCGACGCTCGAAGTGATGATGGCGCTCTACGAGTCGGTCCGGTGCCACGAGGTCGTCCGCCTGCCACTCCAGACCCGGGTCAATCCGCTCGACCTGCTGGTCGAGTCGGGGCACCTGCCGGTCGAGCGCCCGGGCAGGTACGACATCCGGTCCTTCCTGGTGCGCGGCGAGCAGATGAGCTGGCTGTGATTGCCGAACTGCTGCAAGGCTAACTCGAAGCCGCCGAATCGGCAGAGCGCGCGGCGCGGCGCGGGTCGCGCACGCGCCCGACGAGGACCACGGCGCTCAGGAGCGAGACGAGCCCTGCCAGCGCGAAGACGGCGCGGTACCCGGCGTAGTCGGCCAGGAGTCCGCCGACGAGCGGCGCCACGAACGCCGCCGGCGCGACCAGCGTGCTGGCCAGACCGACGTAGGTCGGGCGGTCGGCGGGCGGCGCGAACTCCATCGACAGGTTGAGTGCCGAAACGGCGCCGGCCGCCAGGGAGACGGCCAGCCCCAGGAAGACGACGTACACCTGCTCGACCCGGCCGCTGGCGAGCGCCACCGCGTTGCCGGCGACGGCCGCCAGGGCACCGGCGACGAGCACCGGCTTGTGGCCGACGTGATCGGCGACGTAACCGAACAGCAGGTTCGCGGCGGCCTGCCCGGCCAGGAGGACGAAGGTGAAGCGCGCCACCTCCCACTCCGGCGCACCCAGCGTCCGCAAGGCGAAGACGGTGTAGAAGCCGCTGGCCATCCCGCCGAAGGCCCCGACGGCCCGGCTGACGAGGTACCAGGTGAAGTCGCGGTCGCGGGCCAGGACGCCCGGCAGCCGACGCAGGTAGGTGCCGAGCCCCACGTGGGGCTTGCCGCTTGCCAGCTCTGGCTCGACCGTGAGGGAGAGGAAGACGAACGACAGCGCCAGGGCCCCGAAGCCGGTCGCGAAGCAGAGCGTGTAGTTGAGCGGGAACGGGTAGGCCTCCAGGTAGTAGCCGGCGAGCGCCGCGCCGCCCAGCCCGAGCCCGGCGCCGAGCGTGTTGGCGGTGGCGAAGAGCCGTCCGCGGAGGTTCGTCGGGATCACCTTGCCGATGAGGTCCATCCAGGCTGGCATCAGCGCGCCGCCCACGCTCGACATAAGCGCGAGCAGGCCGAGCTGGGCGACGAGGACCAGCCCCGGCGAGGACTCCGCGAGGAAGTAGGCCGCCCCGGCGAGCATCAGCAGCGGCACGCGCTCCCAGACGGTGTAGGCGAGGATGAAGCGGAGCTTGCGAGAGAGGCGCTCGGTGTGGTTGGCGCTGAAGAGCGGCGGAAACGCGTAGCCCACGGCCACGATGGACGGGATCGCCCCGATGACGAGGTTGCCGGCGCCGAGGTGCTCGGCGAAGGCCGGCAGGATGGTCGACACCGAGGCGAAGGTCATGCCCAGGTTGAACAGGCCGTAGTCCGAAGCCAGGGCGGCGAAGTTGCGCCGCAGGCTCGCCGCGACGAACGTGGTCAGCCCGCCGTCCCGCGCGCCGGTGCCGGGTTGGACGCTCAAGAGGTGAACTCCACAGGAGTGGCGGAGAGGGTGGGATTCGAACCCACGAGGGGTTTCCCCCTACGCGATCTCCAATCGCGCGCACTAGGCCGGGCTATGCGACCTCTCCACAAGCAGGCGGCTCAGGGGGCAGACGCCCAGCTACGCCCACGGCTCGCCGTGCTCACCCGTGCCGCACGCCTATTATAGCACATCCGCGTCGAGCGCGAAGCGGACGTCCTCTCGGCGGTAGTCGAACAGCGGCTGCCAGTCCGGGCCCGGGACCGCGTAGCGCTCCTCGCGGTACTCCGCCAGCCAGGCGGCGGCAGCGCGGTCGATGCGCAGCAGCACCGCCTCCTCCACGGCGTCCTGCTCGGCGTCCTCGATCCACCGGTCCACCAGCTTCACCGGGACCAGCAGGCGCGCCTGTGCCGACGCCGCTTCCGACGACTCGCCCCGCGCGGCGACGGGTCGGCCCACGGTCACGACGAGGTGGGTGATCCCGCGCGAGCGGGGGTTCACGACGACCTGCTCGAGATGCCCGAGCATGCCATCCGTCGCGAAGACCCGGATGCCGATCGCGGGCAGGATGACCGACGGTGGAGGCTTGATGGCGTCTGTCCCGAGCAGGCGGCAGACGATGCCCCGCACTCCCTCGACCTCCGCCGTGGCCTCCTCGGCCGCGGCCTGGACCTCCGCCGAGATCACGGCGCCCGAGAGGTGCACGATCCCCCTGTCGGCGTGGACCCCGATGGCGTGGGCTCGCGTGCGCGGGTCCCGCGCGAGCGCCTCGGCGATGGCGGCCTCCAGGTCGTCGTCCGCCACCAGCTTGTTGCGAAGCTCTCGCACCCCGCGAGCCTGGCGCGCCGCCGCCTCCGCCCGCATCCGGTGCGCCCGGCTCGCCACGTGCCCGCGCAGCGTCACCGCGCCATCCCGCACGTCTACCCGCAGGGTCGGCCAGTCCGCCTGGCGGATGGCCTCGTCGTCCCACAGCGCCTGCTCGATATCCCTCTTGATATCCTGGTCGGCCCGATACTCCGGCAGGTGGGTCAGCTCCTCCTGGCCGACGTCGAGGTAGACGCGGTGCCGGGACGTCTCGGTTGCCCATTCGACCGGCACGACGACGTCGTGGCCGAGGAGCAAGCCCCTGTGGATTACGAGGCGGGTGATGCGCCCGGTGCTCGAATCGTGGAGCGCGCTGGCCACCCGGCCGACGTGCCCGTCGCGACACTCGACCCGCGCGCCCGCCTGGATGGCGGGTCCGCCTTCGCTACCGCCGCGTGTCGGCCGACCTCCGCCGGCGCCAGCGTCGACTGGGGCTGCTTGCTTGTCCATGCTCGACCTCCTGCTGTCCAGAGATCATGCCCCATCTCGCCCAAACTCGCTCGAACCGCCCCTTTACTTCTTACGGCAGGTCTTCACAGACACCACAGACACGCTCACGCCTGCGTCCCGGGCCCAGCGTCCCCCGCGACTGGCAGCACCACCGAGAACGTGCTGCCCACACCAGGCTCGCTCTGCACCTCTATCCGGCCGTGGGCCGTCTCGACCAGGCGCCTGGCGATGGCCAGCCCCAGGCCCGTCCCCACGATCTCCCGGGTCTCCGGCGTCCGGACCCGGTGGAACTCCTCGAAGAGGTGAGGTAGCTCCTCGGCCGGGATGCCGATCCCGGTGTCGGCGATTGCGACCCGCACCCAGCCACCCTCGGCGGCGCCGGAGAGTGTCACCGCGCCGCCGGGCCGGTTGTACTTGACGGCGTTGCTGAGCAGATTGGTGAAGACCCGCTCCAGCTCGCCCCGATCCGTGCAGACCGGCGGCAGCGCGGCCGGAAGCTCGTCGTGGACGGCGATGCCCTGCGCCTCGGCCTGCGCTGCCAGCAGCCGGGCCGCGGCGCGGACGACCGACGCGACGTCGACGGGCTCGACCCGCCGCTCGACCCGGCCCGCCTCGATTCGAGACAGGTCGAGGAGGTCGTTCACCAGCCCGAGCAGCGCGTCGATCCGCTCGATCGAGCGCTCGAGGATCCGCTGTCGCTCCTCCGGCGAGGCGACCAGGCCAGCGCTCAGCACGCGCAGGTAGCTCTGCACTGCGCCCAGAGGTGCCTTCAGCTCGTGCGACACCAGCGAGACGAACCGCGACTTCGCCCGGTCCAGCTCCCGCATCCGGGTGACGTCGCGCAGCACCGTGATGGCGCCGAGGATCTGGCCCCGGGCGTCGCGCACCGGCGCCACGTTCGCCATTACCGAGCGAGGCGCTCCGGCCGGGCTCTCCGGCGGCAGGGTCAGCTCCCGCGAGGTCATGGCCAGGCGTCCGCCCGTCCCCGCCAGCGTCTGGGCGATGGCGGCCACCAGCTCGTGATTGGGCAGGGCGGTCTCTGCCGGCTTGCCAAGGGCGTCGGCGGCGTTCAGCCCGAGCATCTTCAGGGCGGCCGGGTTGTGAAGGACGAGCAGCCCCTCCCGGTTGGTGACCAGCACGCCGTCCACCATGCAGTTGACCACCGTCCGGAGCCGGCCCCGCTCGGCGTCCAGCTCCAGCAGCCGGCTCTCGGCCTCCTCTCGGGCGCGCCTGGCCGCCAGGAGGGCCTGCCGGTGCTCGCGGGCGCGGGCCACCTTGGCGGCAAGCTCCTCCGGGGTGAACGGCTTGGCCAGGAAGTCGTAGGCGCCCAGCTTCGTCGCCTCCACCGCCGTGTCGTAGGAGGCGTAGCCCGTGATGACGACGCAGACGGCCTCCGGGTCCAGACGGCGGATGGCGTTCAGCATCTCGAGGCCGCTCATGTCCGGCATCTTGATGTCTACCAGGACGACGTCGTAGCCGTCCCGGTGGACCTTCTTCAGCCCCCGCCGGGCGTCGGCGGCCACGTCCACGGCGTGCCCCTCGGCCGCCAGCACGCGCCGGCAGCCCTCCCGGACCCCCGGCTCGTCGTCGACGACGAGCACCCGGCCGACCGGATTGGCCGGGGCCCCCGCGCCGCGTGACGTGCGATCCATCGGCCCCGCCACTAGCCAATCACCTCCCCACGCGCGGACGAGCGCGCCTCGAGGTTCGCCGGCAGGGTGATCGTAAACGTCGTGCCCACCCCCACCTGGCTCGTCACGCCGATGCTGCCCCGGTGCATCTTGACGATCCCGTAGGTGATGGCGAGCCCCAGGCCAGTCCCCTGGCCGCTGGGCTTCGTCGTGTAGAACGGGCTGAAGATCTTGCTCAGGTGCTCCGCGGGAATGCCCCGGCCGGTGTCGGCGACGGCGAGCTGCACCGCGCGTCCGTCGTCGGCCAGTCTGGTAGTGATGGTGAGCTGGCCGCCCCGGGGCATCGCGTCGACGGCGTTCCCGCAGACGTTCAGCACCGCCTGGCCGAGCTGGGCGGGGTCCACCGCGATCCGGGGCAGCTCCGGGTCGTAGGCCCGGACGACCGTGACCCGTCCGGCCCCGAGCTGGTGGGCCATTCGGGTCAGACACTCGTCGACCAGCGCGTTCAGGTCGGTCGGCTGAAGGGCGAGCTGGCGCTGCCGGGCGAAGTCGAGCAGGCCGGAGACGATGTGCTTGCAGCGCGTCGTCTCGCCGACGATGAGCTTCAGGTCGCTCCAGTGGGGGTCGTCCCGGGACGTGTCCTTGAGGAGCAGATGAGCGTAGAGGAGGATCGACCCGAGCGGGTTGTTCAGCTCGTGGGCAACCCCGGCCGCGAGCTGCCCCATCGAGGCGAGCTTCTCGGACTGGATGAGCTGCTCCTGGGCGCTCTGGAGCTCTCGCTGGAAGCGCTCCAGCTCGCGGAGGTTGGCCTCGAGCTGGTCGATGAGGTACGGCAGGCACATCTCGACCTCGGCCAGCCCCTGGTACACGGCCACGGCCTTGTCTCGGCAGGTCGGGTAGCCGCACGCCCCGCAGTTGAGCTCGTCCTCCTTCGTCGTCTTGTTGATCTTCCTGAGGATGGCTTCGATCTCTTCCTGAGTGGGCACCGGCAGGGTCAGGCGCCGGTCGGTAAAGGTTCGGCCCAGGTCCAGGTCGTCGTAGACCTGCAAGACGGCCTCGAGCTCCTCCGGCGACTGCCGACCGGCGTGGGCTGCCACGTACGTGGCGACCACCTCCTTGCGCTGAAAGAGAGACAGGTCGCTGTCCATGTGGGGCCCGTCGATGCAGCCCTCGCAGAAGAGGATATCCAGGAATCGCGCTTCCAATCGCCCTGTCGCCATCTCCCTGAGGACTGCCACGCAGTTGTCCTTCCCCTCGGTCACGATGACGTCATTTCGGGTGAGGTCGTTGACCAGACCAGCGGATCGGAGGAGCCCGCCAGAGAGGGGAAACAGACGGGCGATGCCTGGGTGCGGACCGTCGAAGTCCGACTCGGGCAGCTCGGCCGGGTGGATGCCTCGCTGGGCGAAGAGCTGCTTCAGCTCGACGAAGGTGAGGGCCGCGTCCAGCGCGCCGGCCACGTCCGGGTCCTTGATCTCGGCCTTCTTGGCCACGCAGGGGCCGATGAACACGACCCGGGCCATCGGGTTGTGGCGCCGCTTGATCACCCGGCCCAGGGCGACGGCCGGCGAGACGATGGGTGCCAGGCTCGGGACAAGCTCCGGCACGTACTTCTCGACGTAGGCGACGATGGCCGGACAGGGCGTCGTGATGATGGGTGCTCGGCTCTGGCAGGCCGCCAGCCAGGCGTACCTACGAGCCACCAGTTGGGCGCCAAAAGCAACCTCAAGGACTGCCGCGAAGCCTAGCTGGCGAACGGCAGTCACGACCTGGCCGAGGCAGGTCGGGTAGAAGGCGGCGGGCGCCGACGGCGCCAGAATGGCGTAGACCGTCTCGCCCGCCCGGAGCATCTGCTCGACCGCCGGCAGCCCACTCTCGATCTCCTTCGCCGATTGGGCGCAGACCTTGACGCAGTAGCCGCAGGCGATGCAGCGCTCCTCGATGACCTTGGCCTGCCCGCCCTCGACCTTCACCGCCCGGGAGGGGCAACTGCGCACGCACGTGTAGCAGCGCTTGCACCGGACGCCGATGGTGTGGACGATGCCCGAGGCAGGCACGCCCGAACTCCCCCGAGGGAGCGTTACCGAACAGGATAGACAGGATGGGTAGGATGCGTGATCCAGTTTATCCTGTTCATCCTGTCTATCCCGTTCGTCCCGTCCCCCTAGCTCCTGTTCAGCAGCTTGGATACCCTCAGCAGCAGCTCCGCCGGCTTCACCGGCTTGTCGATGAAGTCCTCGGCCTCGATCTCCAGCCCCTGGCTGACCGAGTACGAGGTCTCCCCCAGCTTCTCCGAGAGGCTGGTCAGCATCAGCACCGGTATCCCGGCCAGAGTCGGGTCCCGCTTCAACTGCACGCAAGTGCTGAAGCCGTCCCGGGTCGGCATGATGATGTCGAGAATGACGAGGTCCGGATGGTACTCTCGGGCCTTCGCCAGCCCCTCGTCTCCGTCGTAAGCCACCAGCACCTCGTGCCCCGCGCTCTCCAGGACGATGCGCGTGGCCTGAACGAAGTCGAAGTCGTCGTCGACCAGCAGTATCTTGCCTCGCTTTTCCATTTCTTGTCAACTCCTCTGGCAGACCTCACCCCCGGCCTTCGGCCACCCCCTCTCCGCACGCGGAGAGGGGGCCGGGGGGTGAGGTCGGACCCTACAGCCCCGCCGCGTCCAGCACCTCGGGAACCCGCCTCTCCCAGCCGATGGGCATGATGTGCACTCCCTGGCAGACCTCCTTCGCCGCCCGGATGAGCCGCGCCGCGATCTCGACGCTCTTCTTCGCCTTGTTAGGGGCGCTCTCCATCTCCGCGATCAGCGGCTCGGGCACGTGCACGCCGGCCACGTTTCGGTTCATGAACCGGGCCATGCCAGCCGACTTCAGGAGCACGATGCCCGCCATGATTGGCACGTTCAGGTGCTCGACCGCCTTGACGAACCGGGCCAGCTTCTCTGGCTCGTAGATAGCCTGGGTCTGGAAGAACTGGGCGCCGGCCCAGACCTTCTTCTCCATCTTGAGAATCTGTGGCTCGACGGGCTCGGCGCCTGGCGTCACCACCGCACCCTTGCAGAACGAGGGCGTGCCCGTCAGCTCCTTGCCGGCCAGGTCGCGGCCCGACTCCAGCACGCTCGCCGCCTGGAGCAGGAAGACGGAGTCCAGGTCGAAGACGGGCTTCGCCTCCGGGTGATCGCCCAGGGAGACGTAGTCGCCGGTCAGGCAGAGCACGTTCTCGATCCCCAGCGCGCTGGCGGAGAGCAGGTCCGACTGGAGGGCGATCCGGTTTCGGTCGCGGCAGGTGAGCTGGTAGATGGGCTCGAAGCCGCGCTCTCTCAGGACGTGGCACGCTGCCAGCGACCCGAGGCGCATCACCGAGCTCTGCTGGTCGGTGACGTTGACGGCGTGGACTCGGCCCCGGACCAGCTCGGCGTCGGCCAGCATCTGGCTCAGATCGGTGCCTTTCGGAGGGGCCAGCTCCGAGGTGACGACAAACTGGCCCTGTCGGAACAGGTCGTCCAGTCTCATCGCCTCACCTCCTCTCCCGCCGCCGGCACCTTGCCCGGCGGCTGCTCCAGGTCCCAGAGAGCCGTCGACCGGTAGGCCCGCGGCGGCTGCGACCGGGAGTAGTCGCGCATGCCGGGCACGTCGAGCATCAGGTCGGTCCGGCCGAGGGCCTTGAGTCGCTCGTAGATGCGGATCCAGCCGCAGGGCCGGGCGTCTGGCTCGAACTCGCAGCGGCCGTCCCGGGAGCCCCCGCACGGCCCGTTGAGGAGGCTCTTGGTGCAGGAGGTGACCGGGCAGATGCCGCCGGTGTAGCTCAGCAGGCAGTTGCCGCACTGCCCGCAGCGCTCCGGCCCGCGCCACAGCCCCGGCTCGCCCCCGGTCGAGACCGTGTTGGCCGCGGGGTGGCAGCGCTTCTCCAGCACCGCCGCGGCGACCTGGACGCCCACGCCGCAGCTCGCGACCACCACCGAGTCGGCCGCCGCGAGCGCCGCCGCCTGCGGCGCGAGCCGGAAGGCCACCAGAGCCTTCTCGCACAGGAAATCGACGACCGCCGAGCCGCTGACGACCTTGCCGTGCTCGACCAGGTCGCGCCGGAGCTGCTCGACGTGCTCGGGGCCCCCCGTCTTGCACGCCTCGGCGCACCCGTTGCAGCCGAGGACGAAGACCGCCGTTTCCCCCGCCAGTGCCGAGAGGATCTCCGCCACCGGCTTGGGAGTGCTCACCAGCATGTTCAGGCCTCCTCTCTGCCGCCAGCAACTAGCTGGCCCTCACCCCCGGCCCCTCTCCCGCAAAGCGGGCCGCAGGTCCCCGGCAGGGGAAGAGGGGTGCCGCAGGCGGGGTGAGGGTCAACACCGATCTCGGCCAGCACGGCCTCCGCGAGGGCCGGCAGGCGGGCCGCCACCTCCGGCGAAAGCTCCGTCCCCCAGCCGAGCGCCGCCGGCTCCATCCCGACGAGCACCACGCCGTCCAGCTGCGCTCCGGCCAACTGGGCCAGCGCCAGGGCCGCCGGCAGGTCCAGGTCGTGGAGGGAGAGGGGGGACCCAACCCCCTGGCCCTCTCCCCGCGGGAGAGGGGCCCGGGGGGTAAGGTCCCTCACCGGCACCCGGTAGATGGTGCCCGGCGACTCGCCACCCGCCACCGCGTCCACGAGGACCAGCCGCTCGACGCCGTCGCCCTCCCAGAGGGCGTCCAGGGCAGACGTGCCGGCGTCCACGGCCTCGGCTCCGGGCGGCAGGCGCCCCGCCAGCGCCCGGACCAGGTGCACCCCCAGCCCGTCGTCCTGGCGCAGCACGTTGCCGGCGCCGACGACGAGGGCCCTCCTGGGCCGGCCCTCACCTCCGGCCCCTCTCCCGCTCCGCGGGAGAGGGGTGCCGCAGGCGGGGTGAGGGTCACGAACCGCTCCGCTAGACATGGAACGCCCCCAGGCTCCGCCCGCGCGGCGTCACCAGGTGGACGGCGCAGGCTGTGCACGGGTCGAAGGACCGGACGATTCGGACTATCTCGAATGGGTTCCCCTGGTCCCGGATCCGCGTGCCCTCGATTGCCTGCTCGATGGGGCCCGGCTCGCCGTCGTCGCCCCGTGGCGAGGCGTTCCAGGTCGTCGGCACGACGCACTGGTAATTGGCGATCCGGCCCTCCCGGACGTCGATCCAGTGCCCGAGCGCGCCCCGGGCCGCGTCGACCAGCCCGACGCCCGACGCCGACTCCGGCAGCGCGTGCTCGACGTAGGTGGGCTGGCCCGGCTTCAGGCCGAGGACCCACTCGGCCATGGCGTCTGCCGTCAGCTTGCACTCCAGCGCCCGGGCAGCGTGCCGCCCCAGGACGGAGAAGAGCGCGTCGGGGCCCGCGCCGGAGTGGGCGAGGACGCCGTCCACCGTCTTCCGGACGGCCGGGTCGCCGGCGGCGTAGGCTACCAACACCCGGGCCAGCGGGCCGACCTCGTGGGCCCTGCCGTCGTAGCGGGGCGCCTTCAGCCAGGAGTACGCCCCCGGCTTGTCCCGGTCCGGCTCGGTCCGACCCATCGCCGGGTTCAGCCCGGTCGCCGCGTCGGCGTACCAGGAGTGGCGGACGTGCTCGGTGATGCGCTCGGCCCGAACCGGCGAGACGTCCAGGCCGGCGTCGGTCGTTCCGGCGGGCAGGAACCGCCTGCGGTCGACGTAGCTGGGCTCGGCGCCGTCGAGGTCGAACACTCCGTAGCTGAGGTACCGCCCGCAGCCCCGGCCGATCCCGAAGTAGTCCGGGTAGGCTCCGGCCACGGCCAGGACGTCCGGCACGTAGACGTTGTCGATGAAGTGGCGCAGCTCGTTCAGCCGCCAGAGGAAGGCGGCAATCCGGTCGACGGTGGGCTCGACGGTGGCGCCCCCCGGCACGACGCCGACGCTGTGGGGCATCTTGCCGCCGAAGATTGCCAGCATCTCGTGGGCCTTGCGGCGCATCGTCAGTGCCTGGACGTAGTGCGCGGTCGCCGCCCGATTCAGCTCGGCGGGCAGCCGGTAGTCGCCCTCGTAGCGCGGGACGAACGGCGCGAGCTCGCCCCGGCGGACGAAGTCGGCGACGGAGGCCAGGTCGGGGTCCGTGCCCTCGTACCCGGCCGCGGCGGCCACGTCGACGTAGTCGAGGGCGGCCAGGTGGTAGAAGTGCAGGACGTGGGACTGGATGTAGTTGGCGCCGAGGAGAAGGTTGCGGACGATTCGGCCGTTGTCGGGGATGGCGCCGGCCAGGCCGAAGGCGCTGTCGAGGCACAGCGCCGCCGCCGTCCCGTGCGCCTGCGGACAGACGCCGCAGATGCGCTGAGTGATCTGCTGGGCATCCCGCGGGTCGCGGCCGCGCAGGATGCCCTCGAACCCACGGTAGAGCGTCCCCGAGCTGCGCGCCTCCTTGACCACGCCTCCCTCGACTATCGCCTCGATCTTGAGGTGCCCCTCGATCCGCGTGATGGGATCGATGACTATCGTCGTCCGGGACGACGCCGCGGTGGTCGTTGTCGACATACTGCCTCCCTACTGCACCATCAGGAGACCTTTTGGGTCTCGCGCTCGCCGCTCGCTGGCCGGGGAAGGGAACTCGGCGATGCCCCGAGCCCCCTGCCACCGGCGGGCCGTCACCGCGGCGCAGGCCTGCCGGCGGCGGATGGCGCCTCCAGCCGCTCGTACATCGGCGACAGGCGGTCCGGGAACCCGGCCTCGACGCAGCCGATGCAGGGCGCGCCCGCCCCCACGCACCAGTTGGCGCCCCCGTTCCAGAGCCGCGTCGGGCAGTCGGCGTAGGTGACCGGCCCCTTGCAGCCGACGTAGTACAGGCAGCCCTCCCCGCCCGGCCGCGTCGCGAACTTGCCGGCGTCGAACCAGGCCCGGCGCGGGCAGTTGTCGTGGACGAGCTTGCCGTAGTAGGCCCGGGGCCGCCGCCACTCGTCCAGGTCTTCTGCCGCCGGCAGACCCCCGAGGATCAGGCCGGCGACCGTCCCGACGAACCAGTCCGGATGGGGCGGGCATCCGGGGACGTTCACGACCGGCCGGTCGACGCCCTGCCCGGCCAGGAACTCGGCGACGCCGAGGCAGCCGGTCGGGTTGGGCGCGCCGGACGGAATGCCTCCGAAGGCCGCGCACGTGCCGAGGGCGACGACGGCCAGGGCGCCCTCGGCCGTCTCGACCAGGCGCGCCGACATCGCCACCTCGTCGCCGTGCCGCTCGCCCAGCGTGCCGAACCGGCCGCCGTCGGCGGTGGGCACCGCGCCCTCGACGACCAGGACGTACCGGCCAGCCCCCGCATCGCGGGCTGCCTCCAGCGCGCCGGTGGCCTGCTCGCCCGCGCCCGCCATAATCGTCGCGTGGTAGACGACGCTCAGGTGATGGCCGGGGATGACCTCGTCCACGAGGACGTTCCGGATACTGGGACTGACGGAGTTCAAGACGGATACGGAGCATCCCGTGCAGGTAGCTAGCTGCAGCCAGAGCACCGGGATCTCCTGGGGCGCCGCGTCTCCCACGGCTTCCTCCTTTCGAGAACGGGGACGGATTCAAAGGATGGACAGGATGAGAGCGGGATGCGTGGCATGTTCATCCTGTTTCGTCTCGTCCCTCCTGCCGACCCTCGCCGGCCTGTCCAACGACGGTCGCCGGCGGCTCGTCGGCCGGCACCGGCAGCGAGAACGAAAAGGTGGTTCCCTCGCCCAGCTTCGACTGGACCTCCACGCTGCCGCCGCACAGCTCGACCACCTGCTTGACGATGGGCAATCCCAGCCCGGTGCCCCGGGTGACAACCTCCTTCGCGTTGTCGGCTCGGTAGAACTCCTCGAAGATGCGGGGCAGGTCCCTCTCCCGGATGCCGATGCCGGTGTCGCCGACCTCGCCCTTGATGGCGCCGTTTGCCAGCCACAGCCTCAGCCAGACGATGCCCCCCGCGACGTTGTACTTGATGGCGTTGTCGAGGAGGTTGCGGAACAGCTCTTCCAGGTGAGCCTTGCTGGCTCGGATGGGCGGCAGCCCGTCGGCGACGTGCGCCGTCAACTGGACGGACTTCAGGAGCGCCTCGGCCCGGTAGCCGTCGGCCACCCGGGTCGCGACCTCCCCGACGTCCACCAGCTCCCGGACCGGCGCGAGCGTCGCCTCGCGCAACTCGCCCAGCCGGAGCACGTCGCTCGTCAGGGCCAGCATCTCGGACGCCGAGTCCCGGGCCGACTGAAGCAACCGCCGCTGCTGCTCCGGCGAGCGATCCGCGTAGCCCTGGAGCACGACGTCGAGGCAGCTCTGAACGGCTGCGACCGGCGCCCGGAGCTGGTGGGCCACCTGGAGGGTCGGCGCCGAGCGCGACCGGAGGAGCCTCTCCAGCCGGGCGTGCGCCTGGCTGCGCTCGGCTGCGCTGGCTTCCTGCCGCCGGGCCTCCTCCAGCGACTCGTCCAGGGCACGGCGCCAGACCCCGACCTCAGCCGCCACGGCGAGCGCGAGTCCGGCCAGGGCCAGACCCAGGACCGCGACGCCGACGACGGCGGGGAGGAGGTCGTCGGCCAGTTGGGCAGTCCCGCGGTCGGGGCCCAGCCCGGCGAGGCCGAGACCCAGGGCCAGCGCGAAGCCGCCGACCGAGCCGGCCGCGACGAGCAGCCCCGCCGCGCGGGAGCGGAGCGCCGCCAGAGCGACGGGGATCGAGTAGGCCGGGGCGAGAGGGGCGCCGACGCCGCCGAGGGCGTAGACGAGGAGCGAAGTGGCGGCGACGGCCGCCAGCGCACCTCGGAGGCAGGCCGAGCAGGCAAGGACAGCCCCCGGCTCCGGAGGCTGCCGCGACGGGGCATCCATCGCAACCCTCCCAGCGCCAAACGACCGTTAGCGGTTAGCTGCGAGCCGTTGGCAGGCCGCGTGCCGCCTCGTGCCCCCAACCGTCAACAGCCGGTGGCCAGGGGCTACGAGGTCTCTCACCTCGACTGGCCGACGATCGTGTCGGCGAGCACCCGCTCGACCCTGGCCAGCAGCGTGGCCGGGGCGACCGGCTTCGTCAGGAAGTCGCTCGCCCTGAGGTGCTCGTCGGTGGGGAACTCCCCGACGTGGTCGGTCGTCGGCAGCGCCGACACCATCAGGATGGGAATGTCTCGGAGGGCTTCGTCCTCGCCCATGACCCGACTAAGCTGGAGGCCGTCGAGCACGTAGGACATCATGATGTCGAGGATGACCAGGTCGGGCTTGCTCTGGCGCATCGCGGCGAGACCCTCGTCGCCGTTCCGCGCGCTCGAGACGCGGTAGCCCTGCGACTCGAGCACCGCCCGAGTCGTCTCCACGAAGGTCGGGTCGTCGTCAACGACCAGGATGGACGCGCGCTGGGAAGCCTTCTCGCGCATCAGGACCACCTCCCGCAGCTTCCACTGGCTGGGCCGCTTCAACGCTCCAAGGAGGTGCGAGGTCTCGACCCGGCCGATCCCCGGGACCCGCGCCAGGTCGTCTTGCAGGAAGCTCACCATCTCCCGGTCGCTCGCGAACAGAGCCTCGACCACGAGGTCGCAGCCGCCGGTGGCCAGCCAGACGGCGACTACCTCCGGTCGGCCGGCGAGGTCGCGCGCGATCGCCTCGACCCGCCCGAGGTCGGCCTGGACGTGGAAAAGGACGTGCGTGCCGTAGCCCAGGGCCTCGTAATCGATCTCCGCCGACACCTTGACCACCGCCTCGGCCAGGAGACGCTCCAGGCGCTTCCGGACGGTGCCCTCGACGACGCCGATCTGCCGGGCGATCTCCAGGTTCGGCATTCGGCCATTGGCCAGAAGCAGAGCGATGATCTTCCGGTCGGTGGCGTCCGGCTGATATCTCACGTCGATTGCACTCCTCGCCAGGCGGCGACACCCTGGACGAATTCGCGCCCCCATAGTATCACAGAGTACGAATAATGTCAATAGGTTACGCCACGAGTCACGCATAATGTTACCGTCCTCGCCAGCCGGCGCGGACGCCGCCCCCACCCGATCGCCGTTGACGCCGCGGGCCAGCCGTGCTAAGCTCTCCCTACCGCGCCCCAATGCTTCCCGAGGAGTCCAGCCATGCCCGAGCTGCCCGAGGTGGAGGTCGTCGTCCGGGGGCTGCGGCCCCTCGTCGTCGGCCGGCGGATAACCGACTTCGCCACGCGCCAGCCGAAGGCCATCAACCTGCCGCCCGAGGAGTTTCGAGCGCGGGTCCGGCAGCGGGTCGTGGCCGTCGAGCGTCGAGGGAAGTCGGCGGTGCTGAGGCTGGCCGAGGATAGCCTCTGGCTGCACCGCGGGCTCAACGGCCAGGTGCTCTACGATCCCCCGGGGGCGTCTCTTTCCGAGTCCGATCCGGCGCCGATGGTCGCGCTCGCCTTCGACGACGGCTCCCGCCTCCGGCTGGAGAAGCTGTTCATGGGCCACGCCCACCTGCTCACGCCCGCCGAGTCGGCTGCCCGAGAGGCGCAGCTCGGCGTCGACGCGCTCTCCCCCGACCTGACCGTCGAGTGGCTATGTCGGCTCGCCGAGGCCAAGCCCAGCCTCGGCGCGAAGGCGCTCCTGATGGACCAGGCGCTGCTCGCCGGCATCGGCAACGTCTACTCCGACGAGCTGCTGCACCGGGCCGGCATCCACCCCGCCAGGAAGCTCGGCAGTCTGAGCGTCGAAGAGCTGCGCCGGCTGCACCGGTCCATCGGGGAGGGGCTGGGCGAGGCCGTCGAGCGGGGCGGCGGCGAGACCTACACGGACGTGGCCGGGCGCCCGGGCAGTTACACCTCCCGGATCCACGGACGGGAGACGTGCACGGCCTGCGGGGGAGCCGTCCAGAGGGCGGCCCTCGGCGGACGGGGCGCCTACTTGTGCCCGCGGTGCCAGCGCTAAGGCGCCCTCAGCCTGAGTCCGGAGGTCCGGCGGTCCGGCTCCGCTCGCGCCGGGGCTGCGTCGAGCCTGCCGGGCGGCGGCGGCCGACCGGAGGTTGCTGGCACCCCCTCGGGCCGAGGAGCCTCTCTGCCAGCAGCTCCACGGCGACCTGGTAGGTGTCGGACAGAATCTGCCTGCGTAGCTCTGCCGTCCGGGCCTCGCGCACCTCGGGGGCCGCGGCCACGAGCCGTCGCAGGCGCCGCGGGCCGGGACCCTCGCTCCAGTCGAGCCTCAACCCCCTCTCCTCACTGCCGCTGGCTGGTCTCGTCGTCGAAATGCTCCACACCGATTATCGGATGGCCGGCGGGTGTCGCTCAGGGTGAGAAGTGCCCAATCGGGGCCAGGGGTGCAAAGGTGGGCGCGGCCGGTTGGCCCGCCTTGCGCTGGAGCACCAGGGCAGAGCCAGGTGTTGGAGGGCGGGCTAGCTCACCGCTTCGCCCACGTGCTGCCCGAGGTAGACCTTCAGGCGAGCGATGGCCTGAGAGTGGAGCTGGCAGACCCGGGACTCGGAGACGTCCATCGCCCGGCTGATCTCCTTCATCGTCAGCTCCTCGTTGTAGTAGAGCGCGAGCACCAGGCGCTCCCGCTCGGGAAGGCGGAGGATGGCCCGGGCCAGGTCCCGCAGCAGTTCCTGCCGCTCGACGACGTCTGGCGGGGTCGGGCTGACCCGGTCCTCGAGAAACTCCCGGCGATCGGGCTGCGCCAGGCTGTCGTCGAGCTCGAGCAGGTTGTCGAGGGAGAGCACTGTCACGGCGCCCTGGCTGCACTGCTGGTGGTAGCGGTCGACCGTGATGCCGAGGTGCGCCGCCACCTCTTCGTCGGCCGGAGGCCGGCCTAACTCGCCCTCCAGGCCGGTCAGCGCGCGCTCGATCTCCCGGACGTGGTCTCGAGCCGAGCGCGAGAGGGGGTCCAGCGACCGGAGCGCGTCGATGATGGCGCCGCGCACCCGGGGGACGGCGTAGCTCTCGAACTTGACGCCCCGGGTGGGATCGAAGCGGTCGATGGCATCCAGGAGGCCGATGAGGCCGTAGCTGAGCACGTCGTCGGAGTCGAGGACGGCCGGGAGCGAGATGGCCAGTCGGCCGACCACGTACTTCACGAGCGGAGCGTACCGGACTGCCAGGCGCCCGCGCACCGCCCCGTCCCGGGTCGCCACGTACTGGGCCCACAGCTCCTCGGGCCCGCAGGCCGCCCCGGTGGAGTCGAGGGCCCGGGACGCGGGAACGCCGAATCCGACCTTCGGCGCGCTGCCCCGATCGTCGCCGACCGCCAGCCCGTCGTCTGGACGAATCGCATCGAGCTGTGGCATCGCCCCCTCCGGTACGCCCACCAGAGGCGCGGCCGGCGTCGCGCCATCCCGAGAGCCGGCGTGCGGCTCTTCTGGCGGGCCCGCGTGCCGCCCATCTGGCAGTCCCCTCTACGCCGCAGTGTAGCTACGGTAAGTCCCTCTGTCAATCGCGCCGGCATAGCCTGGATAAGATATACATCCTACAAACCCCTGGGAACATTGTCCCATGACCTCTTATACCGATTGCCTTTGGTGGGGCCACCTGGCCCCGCCCCACCCCAGAGGGGGTTTGGGGGTTTTGGGGGGGGGGGGGGCGCCCCCCCGCAACCCCCCCCCCGCCCCCCCCTACCG
>Ga0315282_10007112_pt1 | contig 18497 bp, 17 predicted proteins | sample YL17G07_20_MG_FD_203693 | JGI IMG/M metagenome (GOLD analysis project Ga0315282, IMG submission 203693) | Sediment microbial communities from Yellowstone Lake, YNP, Wyoming, USA - YL17G07_20 | ecosystem: Environmental > Aquatic > Freshwater > Lake > Sediment | place: USA: Wyoming | collected...
TTTTCTAAAACAGATTCAAGGTTCTCTAATACCTCTCTATCTGAGAACCTGAGGACGGTTATCCCCGCTCTTGCCATATATTCATCTCTCAGCCTGTCTTTCCCTTTCCCTTCAGCGCTATCATGTTTCCCTCCGTCAATCTCGATAACCAACCTCGTCTTTGGGCAATAAAAATCAGTAATATAATTGCCTATGATCTTCTGCCGGTAAAATTGAGGCCCCTTTCATTGTTTCCCCCTGACCTTTGACCACAGTAACTTCTCAGCATCTGTCATGTTCCTTCTAAGGTTTCTCGATAACTGCTTTAGGCTTTTATTGTATTGAAGCATCGCTGCCGTTAAACGCTTTCAAATTCCCCCTCCCCCCCCTTTTCTAAAGGGGGGATTAGAGCGGAGATATCATTTTAATGAGAGATTTTACCCACTCAGTTCCACGATGAGCCTTAATTATTATTGTTTCCGCAAGCCTATTTTTATGGCTATGGCCACAGATATCTCGTAATCTTCTATCATTATCTTATTGAGTTCCGCAGGAGACTTATAATCAACAATAAATCCCATCTTACCAATTTTTGATTTCATTTCTGGATTCGTGACTGCCCTTTGGAAGGCTGGGATGAGGGCCTTTTTTACCTCCTCTGGCACTCCGGCTGGAGCGTATAATGCGAACCAGCCCGCATTCAGTTCTTGTTTGTAGCCCAACTCAGTGAGAGTAGGAATGTTGGGAAGTTCAGGATACTTCCTGGATGTCAGGAGAATTCTCATTTTTCCTGCGCTAAAATGGGGTAGGGCCAGGCTGAGGGCAGTGGCGGTGGCCTCTACATGTCCTCCCAGCAATGCCGTCATTGCCTCTGGAGCTCCTTTGAAGGGAATGTAAGAGAATTGCGCCCCGGTCAAGGATTGACAGATCTCCACGTTGAAACGGTCGATGGATGCTTCACTGTGTGTGCTTATACGGATTTTTTCGGGGTTTTGCTTGGCATAGGTCACGAATTCAGAAAAGGTTTTCCAAGGCGAGTCTTCTTTCACTGCAACGACCGATGGAACCCATAGGTGCATACCTAAAGGCTCCAGATCCTTAACCGGGTCATAGGGAACGATTTCGGGAGAAGAAACTCGGGAATATACAATGGCCGTTGTATTAGCATAGAGTAAGGTATAACCATCTTTTTTGCTCCTTACGACCGCATCCGTACCCAATGTCATGGAGGCACCCGGTTTGTTTACTGTGATAATTTGTGTCCCAAGAATTTTTCCCAATTCATCAGCTGCGAGCCTGCCCGTGGTGTCAATTGCGGCTCCTGGAGTGGCAGGGATAATGAGTTGAATGGTGTGACTGGGGTAAGGTTTTACCTGAGCAGTTGTGGTGATCGGACCCAGCGTAAAAATGGACGAGAAGGAACCGATGATTAGAATCAGATTTAGTCGCTTCATTTTTGCCTCCTTAAACTCTCTCTTTCTGGCGCCCCCTCGAAATTTGCTCAAAGAAGAATTTAACGGGTTAGCTTTCGATCAATTATTCTACGAAAGCCCACATGCATGACGAAATGGTCTGTGTTACCAAACCCTCCTATGATTCTTCCGGTATCCTAAAGTTATCGCTGTAATAACGGGTGGGCTTAAATCGATACTTATCTAAAGGCAAAGGCTCTGTCCTCAGATTTATACCTCCATCATCTTGGCTCAAAACAATCCATTTCATCCAGTTATCATTGTCGAGCCTTGGATAGTCTTCTCGGTAGTGTGACCCTCGCGATTCAGTTCTCATCAACGACGCTTTTAGCATTAACTCGGCAATAAGGACCATGTTACCTACCTGCTTTAGCTCCACAAGTTCATGTACATCACGGGCTCGCATCTGCGGTATCATTTCCTCTCTCATATCATAGATTTGATTTAGAGCTGCCTTGAGAGCGCTCTCATTCTTAAGAATGAGAATGCTCGTATTAAAAAGAATTTTCTGAATCCGCTGAAGGAGCGTTTCAGGGTCCCTTCCGACTTCGCCAAGGGGAGCATAAAGTTTTGTTTTGGCCAAATTAACTTCAGCCTCATCGATCTCCAATGACTGATGCCCTTGGGCGAATCTGGCAGCGTTCTCACCGGCCCGATATCCCAAGACGGTCGCCGAAGCAATGGACCACGACCCCATGGTTACCCCTGGATCGATGCTGCGTACGCGTCCCGCCACAAGCAAACCGGGGACTTTGGTTCTGCAAACTAAATCGGCCTTTATGCCCTGAACGGTCCAGAAGACTGGCATCCACTCTTGCTTCTCATCGAAAGGTTCGACGCCAGCCTTTTTCAATTTCTCGATATGAATTTCCATCCACCCAGCCCGCTTCTTAAGGAAAGCCAAATCTTCGGGTGCTACAGTGCTGTGATCAAGGAAGAAAGGGCCATTCCCCTTCTTGGCCTCGATGGCCATCGCCCTCGCCAGAAAAGAAAAGTCAATCTTAGACTTTAATTTTGGTGAATATTTCTCGATGAAGGGTTCGCCTTTGGCATTGACGATTTGGGCACCCATTGGTAATGCGGTGCCTATTGCCTCCCAAATATAATTCGCTGGCTGAATCCACAGGGTTGCAAATTCTAAGTTCTTCAATTCTGCGCCAGCCTTAAAAGCCATGGCCATGCCGTCGCCAGTTAAATAACCTTGACACGCATAGTGTCCCTTAAAGGAACACTGACCCGTTGAAACGATCACCGCGCCAGCCTTAAAGATATAGTATTCGCCACTCCTTACATCAAAGCCCACAGCACCTACGACAGCGTCATCATGCTTAAGCAAGTCGGTCACAAAACATCTACTAAGAAACTGGATCCCGAGACGTTTCGATTCTTCAATAAGGACCTCGATCTGCACTTTGCCACCTATGCCGTGAGGATGTGGCCGTAATCCCCTTACGTGGTCAAGCCCCCGAGTGGTAAAACGTCGATACTGGCCGTCTTCTTTGATGAACTCTACACCCAGCGCCTCAAAGTCCTTGATTCGATCGAATGTTTCTTCATACACTGATTCGACGAGATCTTGTTCGCAAAGTCCGTCTTCAAAATAGATTACGTCCCTTATCCAATCGTCCATATTATCTCCGGGCAGAAAAGACTGGTGTCCCCCCAGAGCCCAGTAACACTGGCTCGTTTTCCCGATGGGTCCCTTATCCACTACAGTGACACGATCCACGAAGGCTTTTGCTCTTATTCCCGCAAAAAGGCCGGATATTCCGGCACCTATAATAAGGATATCCGTCTCGATCACTTTCCCGAGATATTCCAAGCTTGCCATATTATTCATCTCCCTTCAGATACGATATGATCGGTTGAATTGGCTTGCGGAATGGATCGACGAATATAGAATCGCAAGGGCATTCGAGTTCGCAATTGTAACATGTCATACAGTTTTCTTGATAGCGAATCACAGCTTTTCTTGAGCCCTCGTCAATTCGTAGAACGTCTGTCGGGCACACATCCACACAGAGTCCGCAACCGGTACACGTTTTAGGGTCTATTTGTTTAATCACAATAAACTCCTTTCGAATAACATGATAGTGTAGTGCGTCCAACGCTTCTTTACATAAGTTCCGAAGCCGTCATTCCCGCGAAAGCGGGAATCCAGATTGAAAACACTCCTGCCTGCCGGTAGGCAGGGGATTCCGGGTCAAGCCCGGAATGACAATCAAAGTAAAGGGACTTTTGACCCAGTACAATAGGTATATGATCAACTTGCAATCCACGTACCTCTCGTTTCCTCAAAAGATTCAATTCCTCAGATAAGACATTCACCCTCACTGTTGTCAAAGTATGAAAGCTACTCTCGTCCCAAGTTCCACGCATTTCGCCGCTACGAAGCAGGAGATACAACTTCGGTTAATTTCATTCGGTTTGTTTACGCAAGTCCATTTTTGCAGCTAATGTCTTTGCCCTCTCGTAGTCTTCCGCCACTAATCTTGCCAGTTCTTCGGGAGATTTGTAATCAACTATAAATCCCAATTCTTCGATTTTATTTTTTGATTCGGGATTTTTTACCGCTTTCTCAATGGCGGCTACCAGGACTTTCTTCACATCCTCTGGGATTCCGGCTGGGGCATACAATGCGAACCACGCTATGAGGAGATCCTGTTTGTAGCCCAATTCCGTAACGATGGGAACGCTTGAGAACTGACGCATCTTATTGGTTAACAATAGGAATCTCAGCTTGCCTGAATTGACATGAGGGGAAATGAGACTGACGGCATTTAAAGTCACCTCGACATGTCCTCCTAACAAGGCTGTTAATGCAGGGGGACCTCCCTTGAAAGGAATCATGGTAAATTGTGCTCCGGTGAGGTGTTGCATCATTGCTAAATCGAAGTGCGGAGTGGATCCTATACCGATTGTGCTCACTCTGAGTTTCCCGGGATTCTTCTTCGCATAATCCACCAATTCCAAAAAGCTTTTCCAAGGTGAGGTTTCTTGAACCGCAATGGCATTTGGAAATACGACGTGCATGCCTAAAGGCTCCAAGTCTTTAAACGGATCATAGGGAACCGTCTCCATATTTGTAACCGGTGCATATACCAGAGCCGAAGAGGAGGTATAGGCAATGGTATAGCCATCCTTCTTGCTCTTCGCTACTGCGTCTGTGCCCAGTGTAAATGCCGCACCCGGTTTGTTTATGGGGACAATTTGTACACCAAGAATCTTTCTCAACTCCTCAGATAAAAGCCTTCCGATTATATCAGCTGCAGAACCTGCCGTACTTCCGATGACAAGCTGGATGGGACGGTTAGGGTAAGTCTGTGCCTGAGAAGTCGATATTCCTATACTGATTCCGTAAACCATTAAAAGTGAACCGGTAATAAGAATTAGACGCTTCATACCCCCCCCTTTTTAAATCAATTTTAAATAATGATAAGAATTCGCTTTTGGTTTGGTTGAATATACGGAAAAAGTAACTGTATGTCAAGCAAAAGCAGAGCCGTTGATTAAAGATTCAAATCAAGCATGCTTCGCTAAAATTCCAGGTCATTGACTACAGGAAGTACTCCTTATTTTTCAAAAATCCCGCCGATCACAAGCCCTGCTTGAGACTTTCACCAAGTCTTCACTCCAAGCTAACCTTGAAAGTTGCTGATTACGGATAGAGAGCAAGCATAAGGAAGGCTTTAGATAAAAAGGGCAGAGCCATTTCTCAGCTTGCCCTTGCGGAGTTCAGGATGTGCCTTCGCATCCCAGATTCCAAGATGCTTGAGGATCTTTTCGATGACTTCTTCATCCGGAGATAGGGACCTCCAAATTGAATTCTTTGATTGTCTCCTGCCTTGGATTGTTGTCCATGACGAATTACTTTTTTAACAGGAATTTGTAATATTCCCATGCCCTGCCGTCGGAAGAACTCGTCCCCGCACGAGCCCCACTCTTCTTTAAAAATGCGACAATCGGTTTCTTCTCCTCCTCCGTAAAAATAGCCAATTTCCCCGCAGAGGCCGCCATTAACTCGTATCTAGCCGCTTTCTCCAGATATATGCATGCAACGGTACACCCCTCAATACTTTTTCCCACAACCACTGCTCCATGTCCCCTGAGAATAACCGCCTTATTCTCTCGGATCAGGTCTGCAACTTCCTCTCCTACCTCTTGATCCTCGAGCATACGGAATTTTTCGTAAAGACCGATGGTTCCGAATCCCACCTTCAGCGCTTCAGTGCCTAAGTTCAAAAGTGTTTTACCTGTCATACTGAGAGCGATGACATACGGGGAATGGGTGTGGGCCACGCTGTTGATGTCCTTACGTTTTTTATAGACCGCGGCATGACCCGCAACTTCTCCAAAGGTTTCAGAATATTTCCCTTGAATAACTTTTCCTTCGATATTACAAACCACGATGTCCTCCAAGGCAGCCATACCTGGAGCAATACTTCGCGTGATGAGAAAAGTTTCTGTCCCCGGGATACGGACGCTAATATGACCCATAGGGCTGGCGAGGCCCTGGTTATCAAGGATCTTATTGGCGATGATCAGGGTCTCTTTCAATGTATTGATTTCATCCTCACTTCTGTTCATTTTGTGTGGTTCCTCCTCTCCGGGCTATTCTGATCAAGTCATTCATTTACTCATCCCTATTCTCAGGGCTATCGTACGAGCTGTCTCATAGTCTGATATCATTATTTTCTTCAATTCTTCTGGAGACGTATAATGAATAATGTATCCCTGTTCTTCCATTTTGGATTTCAAATCAGGGTTCTTGATCGTCTTTTCGATGGCTGGCACCAGAACCCTTTTAATCTCCTCTGAAATACCGGCGGGGCCGTATAATGCGAACCAGCCTGAAAGCAATTCCTCCTTATAACCCAATTCGGTGATAGTTGGAACATTAGGAAAATCTTGCATTTTCATGCTTAGTAAAAGCGGCTTGAGCTTTCCTGCACGGATGTGGGGAAGGCATGTGGGGATGGACTGGTCGACGACCTCAATATGTCCTCCTAACAGAGCTATATGGCCTCCACTTCCTTTGAATGGGACGTGGGTGAATCGTGCCCCGGTCAAAAACTGTAATATCTCGAGGTTGAAGTGATCAATGGACCCCACACCCGGTGTGCCGGTGCGAACTTTCTCAGGGTTCTTCCTTGCATAGTCCAGTAACTCGGTGATGGTTTTCCAAGGCGAACTTTCTTGCACAAAGGTGCCAAGTGCAAAAAAACAATGGAGGCCCAGTGGTTCCAAATCCCTTACTGGATCATAAGGGACCATCTCAGGATTTGTGGCCTTGGAATAGACGACTGCCGAGGTATTGGCGTAAAGAAGTGTATAACCATCCTTTTTGCCCTTGACTACCAAATCCGTCCCAAAGGTTGCGGATGCGCCTGGTTTATCCAAAACAATAATTTCTGTTTCAAGGAGTTTCCCTAATTTGTCAGCTAAAAGCCTAGCCACTGTATCCAATGACGAACCAGGGGTATTGGGGACTATTAGCTGAATTGGGCGATTGGGGTAGGATTGGGCTTGAATGGTTCTGGATGTTGGAAGGTTAAAAGCACAGACGGAAGAAATCAAGCATACAACAAGAATAAAACGTTTCATAATCTTCCTCCTCTTTGGTATATGCGAATTGTCAAAAATTAACTCCCCTCGAGGGGTAGGGTTTTGCTTGTCTTCCCTTCCCGGCAACCTGTTCAGGAAATCTTCCCGGTCTTGATCCGTGCGGAATATTCTTGTCCGCTCGATCCCCCGGCCCATAATATGATGCAGCGCTCCAGGAGCATCCAGCCTCGGTTGTCTCCCCATACTGCCACATTACATCCTTCTGCTCTAGATGTTTTTGTGGACGTAAAAACTCAATACCTAAATCCAATAATGAGTGCAAATCGGCCTTCTGATCTTCTTCACTTTTTGTGTATGTTTCTAATCACCTCCCTATGTGTGATCATAGAGGAAAGAACGTCGAAGGAACTCAGCGTGAGCGCGGGGTGGAGGATCGCAATTTGAAGAGGGGAACAAGAAGAATCGCCAGGGATATGATGAGGAAGAAGGCGGAAAGGGGACGGGTGAAAAAGGGGGCAAAGCTTCCGCCGGAAATGAGCAGGGACTGGCGCAGGTTGTCCTCCAGCATGGGCCCCAGAACAAGGGCCAGGACCAGGGGCGCCGGCTCGAACTGGAACTTCTTCATCAGGAACCCCACCACGCCGAAAATGCCCATGATGATCACATCGCCCACATTGTTGTTTAAGCTGTAGGCACCGATGAGGCAAAACAGGAGAATCAGGGGATAGAGGATCATGTAAGGGACTCTGAGGATCTGCACCCATAGGGGAATGAGAGGCAGGTTCAGGACCAGAAGCATGGCATTGCCGATGTACATGGAGGCGATGACCCCCCAGAACAGATCGGGATGTTCCCTGATCAGCAACGGACCCGGCTGCAGACCATAGATCGTAAGGGCGCCCAGAAGAATGGCCGTGATGGCGTTGGCGGGGATCCCCAGGGAGAGCATGGGAACAAGATTCCCGGTGGCCGCCGCATTGTTGGAGGACTCCGGCCCTGCCACGCCCTCGATCCTGCCCGTGCCGAACTGCTCGGGATGCTTGGATAAGCGTTTCTCCAGACCATAGGACATGAACGTGGGAATGATTATTCCGATGCCAGGGATGATCCCCAGGATAAATCCCAGAAACGAGCCGCGCACAATTGGCATGGAAGAATCCTTCCAGTCTTGCCGGTTGGGAAACAAGCCCTTGATCGTGGTCTTGAAGACCTCCCGATCGATGCGCACTCCGACGTTCAACAGCACCTCTGACACCCCGAAGAGCCCCATGACCACGGGTACGATCCCCAGGCCGTCTCGGAGAACCAGGGTGTCGTATGTGAAGCGGAGTTCGGCGGTGACCGGGTCCAAACCCACCGTGCTCAGGACGAGCCCCAGCGAGGCCATCATGATCCCCTTGATCACGGATCGCTGGGAGAGGTACGTCACCAGGGTCATGGACATCACCATCAGGGAAAAATACTCCGGTGAGCCGAACTTCAGGGCAAAAGACGCCAGGGTCGGTGCCAGGAACATGAGTCCCACCACTGAAATCGTTCCGGCGATAAACGATCCAAACGCCGCGATCCCCAGGGCTGGGCCCGCCCTCCCCTGCCGGGCCATCTGGTAGCCGTCAAAACAGGTGACGATGGAGGCCGCCTCACCCGGAATGTTCACAAGAATAGAGGTAGTAGAGCCTCCATACATCGTGCCGTAGTACAGGCCGCAGAGCATGATCATAGATGAGATCGGATCCGCATGAAAGGTGGAAGGCAACAGCAGCGAAATGCCCGCAGCCGGTCCGATGCCCGGCAGAACGCCCACCAGCGTTCCCAGCAGAACACCCGCAAAGGCGAAGGCCAGGTTCTTCCAGGTGAGGGCCACCGCGAACCCGTAGAATACATTCTGGAGCGTGTCCAAGTTTTTTCTATCTTTCCAGGAGACCGGCCGGCAACTGGGCCTTTAGCAAGACATCAAAAACTACATATGAGGCCAGGGCCACGAGCAAAGCCACGCCCACGGAGAATCCCCATCCACGTCTCTCCACGACCCTGAGTAGAAACCAGATAAACAGAAAAGTGCTGGGTAAGAAGCCCAACTTCTCCAGGAGCAGCGTGAAAACGAAAATGGCCAGTACCACCAGGAGAATCCTACCCCAGCTTTGCCAGGACGCTCGCTCTTCCGGATGCCGGAAGAACCGGAAGAATCCGAGGGAAACCAATGCCAGGGAGAGAAAGCCGAGAATGATGCCGGCGTAGAACGATAGAAAACCGGGGCCCGGCCGGTGAAAGGTACCGAGCCCCAGTCTCAGGCTTGCTACACAAATATAAGTTGAGAACAGAGCAAAAAAAAGGCCGGTCCAGCGGTCAGCCTTACTCATCATTTATTTCCTGACCAAATACGGAATTCGAGTTTCCCCGTGGGTTCCGAGTTCCCTATTAATCCGGCTTGATCCCCGCCTTTATCACCAGCTCCCGGACGACGGCGAGTTCCTTCTTGACCCGTTCCGATACTTCAGTAGTTCCTTCGTAATCTACTGTCCAGCCGATTTTCTCAAGCTTCGAAACATTCCCAACCTCATGGAGTGCCTTCTTAAACGCTTGATCCAGCCTGGCCAGGACATCCTTCGGCAGATTCGCCGGACCGTAGAAACCAAACCAGATCTCCATGTTCACCGACGGAAGACCCTTTTGGGCGAAGGTCGGAACCTGCGGAAATTCTTTGAGTGGAGAGACAGAGGCCAGGGGGTGCAACTTCCCGCCTCGCACGTGACTTGCCAGCACGGGCCAGAGCTGCATGGAGCTGTCGATGTGGCCGCCCAGCAAAGCGGCGATATTGGGCCCGGACCCGGCCTTGTAGGGAACGTGAGTGATCGGGACACGCGCCGCCGCTTTCAGAAGTTCCAGGTCCAGGTTCCCGACACTGGCGGTACCCGTCGTCCCGCACGTCGCCTTGCCGGGGTTCTTCCTGGCGTAATCTAGGAAACCCTCCAACGTCTTCCACGGCGGGGGCTCATTGACCACCAGAAGGACGTTTCCGCTTCCGAGACGAGCAATCGGAGTAAAATCCTTGACAGGGTCATACGGAACGGGAGTAAAAGCCGGTGCGTTGGTGAGGACCGAATTGTTCAGCGTTCCCAAGGTGTAGCCATCCGGCTTCGACTTGGCCACGAAATCAGCCCCCACGACCCCGCCTCCGCCCCCGGCCTTGTACTCCACTATGATCTGGGTCTTGAGGTCCTTCTCCAGACTTTCCGAAAGGATGCGGGTGACCACGTCGTTACCTGAGCCCGGCCCGAGGGGGATGATGATCTTGATGGGCTTGGACGGATATATTTCCTGAGCCGACACAGCCACGGAAAAAACCAGCGCAAACAAGAACAGTACAAAGAGTGCCGATATCTTTCTCATTTCTGCCCTCCTCTCCTCCCGTCTCGGGATCGGTTCCCTGCGGGAAAATATCTTGATTGATTGATAAAAACCCCACTTTTGGATGAGTTAGTATATGAAGAAGGGGGTTGTGTGTCAAGAAAAATTTTCCTCAGAAAAATTTCCACTCAAATTCCGATATAGAAAAATGGGAGACATCTGACTATAAAGATTTAGAGGCATTTCTTGAGGAGAAAACCTTTTCTTTCGTTTTTGGACAGACCACCCCCTTATCCTTTCACTCTGCTTACGATATGAAGCCTCTAATTTCTATTTTCTAGGTACCAACATGAATGGAAACCTTAGGAAAATTTTTTCAAAATTGGTCTGCTATGAGCAGGTACATATCAGTTTTTTTCTCCTTATTTTTAAACAACAATTATTTCTTTCGGAGTCTTATGGAGACAAGGGCTGACTCCGGTCTCTGTAACCAGGTAGTTATCGCAAATCGCGGCCCACACGGTTTTGTTTTGAACATATGGGTGAACGGCTACATTCATCCCACTCTGAATCTTCATCAGTTCGTCATATCGAATGGCAGGCCTTTCAACGAGGTCGTATCCTTGGCCATGGGCGTAGAGTCGCGTCTCGGGGAAATACCCTTTTTTCTTAAGAAACTCATTATTCGCATCCCAAATATCTTTCGGTTTTGCCCCCGGCTTCAATAGATTGAGTGTTACATCTTGGGCTTCTACGGCAACTCCGAATGCATCTTTCAATTCTTGCGAAGGTTTACCAATCGAGAAAATTCTTCCGATCTCCGTGAAGAATCCCCCAGGCCCATTCACCTCTATCAGGATAGAGATTTGATCGCCCTCTTTCATTAACCGGTTCTGGAAATGACGGAACTGCCACCGAGTGGGGGTTCCGGGGGGACCCGAACCCACCAAGATCAACTGACACTCGCTGCCTTGGGTCACCACAGAATATTGGGCTTCTGCAAAGATTTCAAAATCTCTCCGGCCTGGACTGATTGACTTTCTCACATGCTCCATGGCGACATCTTGAAGCTCGGCAGTCCGCTTGATCAGCTCGAGCTCCTCCGGGCTCTTAATCACCTTGATCTGATCAATCTTTTCCGTTGCATCCACAAATTTTGACCCCACTAAATGCTTCCTCAGATATTCATAAAAGGTAATGGGCATGAACGATCTTCCCACTAAGCCAATGGTCGGACGTTTCTTCTCTTTTAAAACCCCTACAGTTAGGTCTGCATCATAGGTGCTCGTGTAATGGAAAGAAGGAAAATAAGGTGCCCCCAACCTCTTTTTCACACCTCGCACAGCCCATTGTGGAGGAGGCGGATCGGCTGGGGGGGTACCCCCACAAGAGATCAGAGTCATCTCATCATCCACAGGGAAAATCACGGTGAAGGGGTAGCTGTTCCGTGCGGAAAAATCGCTGAACCATTTCACATACCCACCCAGGAATTCTTCATCGCCCCGCATTACCAAAAAATCAATGCCATTCTCAACCATCATCTCGCGGGCTGACTTCCATCTGCGTTCGAGCTCGGTGGTGGAAATGCAGGTCGTCAGTTTTTCTCTCGGATCTTCCATTGATTTCGGTCCTCCTTTCCAAACTAAATTTCAAAAAATTCAAGTTAGGATTATAGTTTATTCTTCATACCAAAAGAAAAATCGGGCTGCCATTTTTTTTAATACTTCGAGGGCGGAAATCCTTTTTTTCGCTGGGTGATGATAAAATAATGGTGCTGGGGGCGAGTAAAAATTCAACTAAAATCTTGCACTTTTCAGTGCTTAAAAGAAAAAGCGATTATTGGTTAAGCCCAGAAAGAAAAACAGGTTGTGAAAATCTAAGACTATTATATTCTCCTAAAAGGCTCTTTCGAGACCTTCTTTCAAATAGACTGCCTTAGTCAATTCCTAACTTCCGCGTAGCAAAGAGACCGCCTACCTCTTCAAGGACCTTAATCTTCCAGGGTACAGGGTCTATTTCCTCCCGATAATTCTTAATCCAGAGGTCGTTTCCTCCAGGCAACGCCTTTGGGGGCTTAGCAACTATTGCCTTAACAACTTTCTGTTCGAAGTTCTCACGATCCACAACCGGTACTACGACTGGGTCTCCCCGTTCGATTTCCGCCTTATGTTCTTCCAGGTACTTAATGAAAATCTCCAAATTCATCGAGTGGCACCTCCCCAGCTATCGAGACAGCTGGAATCATAAACTATAATCTTGGCCGCAGTTCCCTGGTTTAATCAAGTATACTTCCAAGCTCTGCGGTTATTCTGATAAGCCAAGGCTCTTTTGTGAGTTTTTGGCCTCTTAACGCCCTGACCCACAACATGTCGCCCTCTGGTAACTTATCCTTAGATGACACAAGCACTGCGTTCACTCTCCTGGCTTCGTAAGTCTCACAGTCTCTTATCACTAACTCTGTCTCTTTGTTCTCTTCCAAATCTGAGAGCCTTTCCACAAAGGTATCGTATACTTTTGCCATAGGTTCACCCCCTATTTATCCTTGAAGCCGTAATTTTTCCAGTTACTCAATACTCTCTGCTGGATGTCCTCAGGGTATATGTTCCTAAATGAAGCTGTAGGAGGTACAGCAATTTCTGGAGGCCAATCTATTGGCCAAGTGCAATCGTAAAGTGCGTTGGAGCCTTTACCCCATGTTCTTTCTTCCAGATTCTGATATGGACATAATTGAAAACCAGCTGCATGCTCTACAACATGAGTTCCCCTAACCGGGTGGCATTTAGTGGCAAATGCGTGGATTACTTCATTCATATTATGAATATCTATATCGTCATTAACTACCATCACTTTAGGAGATACCGAACCCCCTTGTGTACCCCAGACAACAGATGCTATTCTATGAGCAATGCCGGGGTATGGGGTTTTGGTTGAGACTATACATAATAGACAACCGGCCTCTCCACAAACATAAACGTCTGTTATTGGCAACCCTTCTGCCCTCAGGGCTTTGCGAACTGCCCATGATTTACACAAGGCGCTTATGCTACTTGTCTCACTCGGAGGAACACCCATACACGATTGCGTAAGAATAGGATCGTTCCTATAAGTAATACAGGTCACCCTATATACCCATCTTGGGGCCCTGGGTGAGGCCCTATACCCCGTAAACTCACCAAATGGACCTTCATCCACCCTCATATGAGGCACTACATGGCCTTCAATTACTATCTCTGTGGTAGCTGGCACCAATAAATCAACCGTCTCACACTTAACTACTTCAAGAGGTTCTCCTCGTATTCCTCCTGCTACATCCAGTTCATCAACCCCATAGGGCACTGCCGAGGCGGCTACACACGCCGTAACCGGCTCTGTTCCTATCGCTGTGACGAATTCTGTTGGTTTACCGCATTGTTCGTTCTTTCTAAGTATCGCACCCATATGCTGGCTAGGCATTGTTAACCCACCCAGATGATTTCTGTTATGAACCATTTGACGATACATACCGCAGTTTTGCCAGCCAGTATCGGGATCTTTAGTCGCGACAAAATGCCAGGTACTGATATATCTGCCTCCATCACCATCGTGGAGCATAGGAGCCGGAAATGCGTAGAGATTTACATCATCTCCCATGATGACATTTTCTTTGCAGGGACCAGTTCGCACTATCCTTGGCTTCATAGGATTGGTGATTCCTCTATCATAGGCGTCCATCATGTCAGGGAAAGAAGCACTGGAAGGTAGTCCTAATGCGATCGCAAGCCTCCTATGTGTAGCAACAATTGCACCGGCTAGCCTGAACCCCTTGGGGTAACCTTTAATCTTCTCAAAAAGAGGGGCCGGACTTTCAGTCTCACTAGCCCTTCGTATTACCGCCCCCGCCTCCAGATTCCAGTCTACCTCCTGCTTTACATGGACAAGTTCTTGTTGCTCTTCCAACTTGTTAAGGAATTCCCTTAGATCTCGGTATGCCATTTTGCCTCCTTTTGAAACCTTAATTTTGAGCAGTCCCGCGTTCCGTTCTTACCATATGGAAATTAAGAATGCAAGCTTTTTTTACCCCCTTTTTCTCACGAAAAAATAGAAGTAATTGAGATTGATGACGCCAAGGATGCATAGACAGACGAACATGATCGGATAGCTGGTTAAATGGATGATGATGCCCATGATCACTGGTCCCAGACACACCCCTAAGTCCGAGATCGCCGTGAACGTCCCCATCGCTGGACCTCGAGAAGAACCCACACGATCAATAGCATAGACCATCAGAGAAGGGTAGAAAAAGGTATGCCCCATCCCCCAGATGACTGCAACAATAATAAACATGGGTGGAGTTTTGGAAGTAACGAGGACGGCCATCGAGATGATAAAAGCGATGAGGCAAGGCAAGAGCACCCTTTCTCTGCTATAGAGATCCAATGCCTTCCCACCCAAAGAACGACCCAAAATAAGCATAATGGCGATGATGGTGAAGAAAAGCCCGGGATTGGCCATCCCATGATTTATGGCATAAAGAGGAAAGAAAGTGGTTAAGGCTCCCCAGATGCAGAACCAAAAGAAACTAATGATAGACGGTGGGAGAACTTTCCGACTTAGTAGGAAACTGTCCTCAATAGAGGAATCCTGCAATGGAGCGACCTGCGTGCCTCTCAATTTATTAGTAATCAATAGAGTACACAGGGATAGACCGATACAGACTAAGAATAAAACAGTGAAACTAAATTCGTTGATCAGTAGCATCCCAAGGGGAGGCCCCACGGCTAAAGAGACATTATAGCCCAGAAAATAGTAACTGACGCTCTGCCCCCGATGGGCCTCCGGGCTGATATTGGCAATCAATGTAAATGAGGCCGTAGTGAAGAATGCATAGCCAATCCCTTGAAAGACCCTCACCATAAAAAAAGGCCAAAAAGGGGGGGCTAAGAGATAGGCAACGGAAGTGAGGCCAAAGAGGCCCGCACCGGCGATCATAAACTTTCTTTCGGGAGTTTTTAAAAGGCGCCTCCCAATAAAAGGTCTGAGGATCAATGAGGAAGCACTGAAGATTCCAATAAGAACACCAATTTCTGTCTCCTCGGATCCCAATCTTGAAAGGTAGATCGGAAGGGTTGGAATGAGGATTTGGTAGGCGATTGTGAAAATGAATTGAGCAAAAAACCCGAGGATGAAATCACGGGTTAATATCTTCCGTATTGTTTGCATCTTTACCCTGTTGTTGCATCAAATTTGGCGCTCATATTTATCAAACCTTTGGCTATCAAGGGACGGCTCGTAAATCAATGTCATCTCCTGGATTAATCAAATGGCGACCCTGTGGAATAGGTTTAACATCTTCTCTGAAAAGATAAAACTCCCAATAGTGGAGCAAATAATACGTGGTGCTATCGAATATGGTTCTTATTCCACAGGGGAAGAGATTGTCAAAATGCTGGAACCCGAATTTTTGTGACAGTACCCAATTAATTCAGTCGGATCTTTATGCAACAACAGGGTTTATATGTTATTTTTCGGTATGGTACACAGTATTCTACTTTATAAAGAATTTTTCAACTCATTATTTTTTGGCTCCAACGTTTGAAGACTGTAATATTTTGGCTCTTCCGGGTGTTTTGTGGGTTACGTTCCCTTAACCACCCTTCATTCCACCTCTATTCCCCCCTTAAGTTAAGGGGGGATAAAGGGGGGTTACTTCCAGTGCCAGTTTGGACAAGACACTCTGTCTATCAAGCAACACTTAACTCCCCCTCCCCCTCCATGATAACCCCACCCAGCCTCCCCTTACACTAAGGGGAGGTGTGGAGGGGTTAAGAGAGAGGTGCAACCCACACGAAAACCAGAAGAATCTAACGCTTCTTTACGTTAATTCAGAAACTGTCATTCCCGCCCCTGCTTTCGCAGGGGTAAACTTGTCCCCGCGAAGGCGGGGAGCGGGAATCCAGTTCAAAAATACTCCTGCCTGCCGGTAGGCAGGGGATTCCGGGCTTCGTCGTGAGCTCAGCCGAACGATCAAGCCCGGAATGATAAACAAAGCAAAGGGACTTCTGATCCGCTACACTAATGATTCCCATTTGTCGTGTTGCGTTATGTGGCGAGATTTGAAAATAACAATGAGAGGAAGTTAGATTTTTAACGAGAAGGAATTGTTGTGTTTTTTCTTTTCATCTTTGACATTGAACCGTTGCAATCAATGTAAAATTAGGGTAAGAAGGCCAACCCAGCCAATCTGCATTTCGACTCTCTCCGTGCCATTCCTCGACAAAACGATAATTGCCTTGACAGACCTCTGTCGCCTTTTTGTGAAATTCACTTATTGCTATGGCTACAGGTGTTGCACTCGTTGAACTTGAGGTCATTTGATATCGTTCTTTACCAGTCTGAATAGAGGATATTCGGGTCGAAGCACATCCCAGAAGTATTAGAAAGAAAAATAATAAGAGGAATCGCAAAGAGGATGGCCGACCGATCTTCCCCTTTTCCTTTCCCGTCAAGTCAACCTTAACGCTTGTTCCGACGCAATAGCCCTCTTTCTGTAGCAGGGAACCAACTATCGTTTGAAAAGAATCCATGCTTATTCCCCTTTGGACAGGGCGCCAGCCATCAATCACGGTATAAATAGGCATGTTAAGACCCTAATTTTCAACAGGTCTTAACACACACTATTGAACAAAGATTCAACTTCTTCTCTATTAAGCTTTTTAGGATTAGCTGTCAATGCCGGGCTTTTCAAAACATATTCGACCATCTGGGGCAAGGCTTGGGGTTTAACTCCAAAGGACTTGAGACTGCTCGGGATGCCTAATTTCCTTACCAATCCATCAATAGCCTCAATCAATTTATCAGCGCATTTTTGATCTGATAAACCATTCCTACTGAACCCTAAGGTCTCAAAAAGGATCGCGTATTTTTCTAAGGCGGCATCCCTATTTACTTTTAGAACATTGCACAATAAGAGTGCACAACTGAGCCCATGTGGCAGATGATACTGGCCTGCAAGAGGAGAAGCAAGGGCATGTATGGCTCCCAATTCGGCGTTCGTAAATGCAATACCTGCCAGGCAACTTCCGTGGAGCATCTTGGAAGCGAGTTCTGTGTCTTTCGGATTCTCTTTGAATGGAATAAGTGCATGATAAATCAATTTAATAGCGCCAAGAGAAAGCTGTTGTGTTATCAGGGTGCTTCTCGTTGATAAGAAAGATTCCAAGCCATGCGTAAACGCATCTATACCGGTGTAGGAAATTGTTAGGGGAGGCAATGATTTCAATAGCGTTGGGTCTAAAACAGCTGACTTAGGAATAAGCTGGGGCCCTTTGATTAAACGCTTTAGGTTATTCTCTTTATCCGTCGCCATGGCCATATGAGTAACCTCGCTGCCGGTCCCTGCCGTAGTTGGAATTGCGATAACGGGGATGGGATCATTTTTCAGAATAATAATTCCCAAATAATCCTTAACGGTTCCTTCATTTGTTGCCAGCAAACCTATAACCTTTGCAGTATCAATCGAACTTCCGCCACCTAAAGCGATGAGGATGTCGTGTTGGCCTTCCATAAAGACCTTTTTCCCCTTTTCCATGATTGCAAACTCAGGGTCTGATTCAACTTCAGGGAAAATTTTATATTCTACCTTTTGCTCATCCAAGACAGAGATCAATTGTTTCAAGATACCGGCTTTTATAATCCCATCATCTGTAACAATGAGAGGATGACTCCCTCCCAAATTCTTCATTTCGTTTGGGATAGCCCTAATTGAATTTTCTCCTGTGATGATTTTCCTTGGTCCCAAAAATTCGTTTACCATCGTAACCTCCTTTGCTTTCGGTGTTTAAGATGTTATGGCGTAATCTCTTTTAAAACCACACGTAGCCATTTGCTTGCTTAGCCATCTCTTCAGGTTTAAGAAGGGTAGCAAAGCCGCTCCAACTAATCCTTAGAGATCATTTGACCCCAGAGATGACAAAACCATCGCAATACGGAGTTTCCCTCTTCCCTTCTCGCTCAGCCTTGCTGGCTGTCCCTTCTTCATTCCTAATATGGAGCCATGCGTTTGTCCTGGCACTCAACACAGTAAGCTTTTCCTCCAAATTTTGCCCTATTCTGCCAGCAGGACTTCGCAACCCTCTCTGATATTGGTTTCTTGCA
>Ga0315282_10007113_pt1 | contig 18494 bp, 11 predicted proteins | sample YL17G07_20_MG_FD_203693 | JGI IMG/M metagenome (GOLD analysis project Ga0315282, IMG submission 203693) | Sediment microbial communities from Yellowstone Lake, YNP, Wyoming, USA - YL17G07_20 | ecosystem: Environmental > Aquatic > Freshwater > Lake > Sediment | place: USA: Wyoming | collected...
GGGCCCCAAAGGCAGGTTCACTTTTGTTGGCGGAAGCGACCTCGCAATATTTAAGGCCGCCAAGCACAGGGAAGAGGCCTGGAAGGTCATAAAATATCTCATGACCAAGGAAGCTCAGATAAACTACATCAAGGCATCAGGATTCCTCCCTGCCAGGATGGAGGCATTTGAGGACCCGTTCATCTCATCCGATCCCCATAGAAAAGTCTTCAAGGAAGCGATAAAATACGGCAAGACCTACCCCTGCATACCCGGCTGGGGATTGCTTGAGCCGGCGCTCACGAGGCGGTTCGGCATATTGTGGGATTACGTAACCGGTTCTCAGGGAAACCTTGATCCAAAAGCTATAAAGGAGCAGTTAAAACTGGCAAAGTCGGAAGTAGAGACGATCCTGTATCAATCGAAATAAAATCAAGGCTTTAAACTATGTGCGGCATATTCGGCTACATCGGTAATAAAGAATCCATCCCTTTCATCGTGGAAGGGCTAAAGAAGCTCGAGTACCGCGGCTACGACTCGGCAGGCGTTGCCACCATCGACCACGGCAAGCTGTTCGTCAACAAGTGCCAGGGCAAGATAGCGGACCTTGAAAAACTTCTTGAGGAGCGCCCGATAAAAGGCCGCATCGGCATAGGCCACACGAGATGGGCCACCCACGGCTCCCCCTCCACCGAGAACAGCCACCCGCACCTGGACTGCAAAGGCGAGATAGCCGTCATCCACAACGGCATCATCGAGAACTACCTGGAGCTGAGAAGAAAGCTCTCCGATGAAGGCCACAAGTTCTCCTCCACCACGGACACCGAGGTGATAGCGCATCTCATAGAGAAGAACATGAAAGGATGTTCGCTTGAAGAGGCCGTGAGAAAGTCATTGAAAGAGCTCAAGGGCTCTTTTGCGCTGGCCATCATGAGCGAAAAAGAGCCCGACAAGATCATCGCCGTGAAAAAAGGAAGCCCGCTCATCATCGGGATCGGCGAGAACGAGTTCTACCTCGCTTCCGACATCCCGGCGATAATAAAGTACACCGGAAAGGTGATCCCGCTCTCGGACGAGGAAATGGCCGTCTTAAAGAAGCGCGAGTTTTGCATCACTGACTTTGACGGGATCGAGGTCGAGAAAAAGATAACTCTCATCTCATGGGATCCGATATCGGCTGAGAAGGCCGGATACTCCCACTTCATGCTCAAGGAGATCCACGAACAGCCCAAGGCCCTTCGCGACACCATAGCCGCGCGCATAAGGCCGGAAACGCTTCAGGTACATTTTGACGAGCTCAACCTCACCGAGCAGGAGATATTCAATATTAACAGGATAGTCTTCACCGCCTGCGGCACATCATGGCACGCCGGCCTCGTGGGCGAATACCTGATGGAGGAGTTCGTAAAGATCCCCTCGGAAGTCGAGTACGCCGCGGAACTCCGCTACAGGCACCCCGTCATGGATGAGAGAACGCTCGTGATCGCCATAAGCCAGTCCGGAGAAACAGCGGACACGCTTGGAGCGATCGTTGAGGCAAAATCCCGGGGCGCCAAAGTGATATCCATCTGCAACGTCGTGGGAAGCTCCATCCCCCGCGAGTCGCACGGCGTTATCTACACTCACGCGGGCCCTGAGATAGGCGTTGCCTCCACAAAAGCGTTCACCACGCAGGTGGCCGTAATATATCTCCTGGCCATCTACCTGGGCGTGGCGCGGAACACCTTATCGGAAGTGGAAGCAAAACATCTCATCGAGAACCTCCTCACGGTCCCGCATAAGATCGAGGAGGTCCTTGAAAAAGAAGAGGACCTTAACGACATCAGCTCAAGGCTCTTCAAGGCCAACAACGCCCTCTACCTCGGCAGGGGGAAGGGTTTTCCCATTGCCCTTGAGGGAGCCCTCAAGCTGAAAGAAGTTTCATACATCCACGCCGAGGGCTACCCGGCGGCGGAGATGAAGCACGGCCCTATAGCGCTAATAGACAAGAACATGCCTGTGGTGGTGCTTGCGCTTAAGGGAAGGCGCTACGAGAAGATAATGGGCAACATCGAGGAGGTAAAGGCCCGCGGCGGAATGGTTATCGCCATCGCCACCGAGGGTGATGACTTCATAGGCGAAAAGGCCGACGAGGTCTTCTTTGTCCCCGAAATAGCGGAGGACCTCTCCGAGCTTCTGGCGGTCATCCCGCTGCAGCTTCTGGCGTACTATATCGCGGTAAGAAGAGGATGCCATGTGGACCAGCCGCGCAACCTCGCCAAGTCGGTTACCGTCGAATAAAATTTTTGACAGAAATCCCCAAAGATGATATATTTATCGCTCGTACTATCAGATATTTTTAGAAGGAGACTTCTGGCTTGTTCCCGCTAGGCATCACCTTTTATCCGGACCTGCTCCCTAAAGAAGAGTGGGAGAATAATTTCCTCAAGATCTATGAAGCGGGGCTCAATGCCGTGCGCTTCGGGGAGATGGCTTGGGGCAATATCGAGCCAAAGCCGGGCGAGTTTTGTTTCGAAGACCTGGACCTTATGCTTAACCTCGCGAATAAGTACGGCCTCAAGGTCGTGCTTGGTTTGCCCACCGCCTCCGCCCCGCAGTGGCTTGTCGCAAGAAACCCGAAAGTGCGCCCGATGGCAAACGACGGGGTTTTAGCGCCCGAGTACGGCCCCCGCCCCAACGCCTGCAAGGACAACAAGACCTACAGGAAGTTCGCGGAGAGGATAGCGGAAAAAATGGTCAGGCGCTATTGTTCCAACCCTGCCCTTCTCTGCTGGCAGTTAGACAACGAGCCCTGCTACCCGCCGCTTGATCTCACCTGGTCAAAAGATTTTTGCCACTGCAAGGATAGCAACAAGGCGTTCGCGTTATGGGCACAGTCAAGATACAAGACGCTTGATGAGCTTAACAACGCTTGGGGGACAAAGTTCTGGTCCATGGGTTTCTCTTCATTTGACGACATCAGGACGCCCAAGGTTGGGTTCTGGGACGGCGGCAACCCTCACATTTATCTGGAATGGTTCCGCTTCAAGAGCGATTCTCTCTCTTCATGGCTCAGGCACCTCAAAGAGATGGTCAAAAAAATAGACCCTCACGGCAAGGTGGGAACGAACAGCTTTATCGATTCCCCGAACAGGATACCGGACCATGACGTGCTTGCCGAAGGGATGGACTGGTACGGATGGGACATATATCCCAAGGGCACGGCCAACTCCCCCGATTCCCTCTCCCAGCATGCGGACTTCTGGAGAAGTGTGGCGTCCGGCCGCGGGGCGGAATTCATAGTATCCGAGCTTCAGGCAGGGCCGAATGTGCGGTGGGGAAACCCCGCGGAGGTGTACGCGAAAGAGATAAGGACTTGGACGCATCAGTTCGTCGCCCACGGTGCGAGGGGCATACTCTATCACGCTTGGAGGCCGCCGCTTATCGGCTCTGAGACGGGCGGCTTTGGGCTGCTTAATCCCGACGGGAGCAGGACGGAGCGATTGGCCGGGGTTGAGACGGCCGCGAAAGAGATAAAAAAGATCGAGGAGATACTCTCACATCATAAACTCATGCCGCAGGTCGCGATCGCTTACCTTAAATCTTCGGATATTGAAACGTTCCAGGAACAGGGATTCCCGAGGGGGGCTCCTCCCGGATGGATCCAGGGAAGGATGGACATTGGCCTCATGCACGGGCTTGATTCAATAGCCGGAGCTCACAGGCTTCTCTGGAGATATGTAGATCCTACCGCTTTCATTTTCGAAAGGACTTTGAGCGAGAACACCCCGCCGTTCGAGGCCGTTCTGCTGACAAATCCCTACGTCCTGAAAGAAAAGGACATGAAAGTGCTTCGCAAGTATGTCTACGACGGCGGCATCCTTATAACCGAGGCGCGCTTTGGCCTTAAGGACGAGTTCGCCCGCCTTTTCGAGAGGCCGCTTTCGGAAAAATTCTTTGACGTCACTTACGAAAAGACCGAGGTAATAAACGACGCCGTTGAAATAGAGGGCTTGCCCTTCAAGGCTCTGGGCTACCGCGACTTCGTCAGCGTAAAGGAAGGGGTGCTCCTCTCATATAAGGACGGCCGCCCCGCCCTCATAGAAAAGAAGATCGGAAAGGGCAAAGCGCTTTATGCCACCTTCAGCCTGTTCTTAAGCCTCATCAAGCAGGACAGGACATCAATGGTGGAGTTGTTAAGGAAGCACCTTCCCAAGCCACACGCAACGCTGAAGGCTTCCGAGAGCGTTGAGATGGTCTATTGGGCCGACTCAACGCCCATCATTTATGTCATCAACCATGGGGACTCAAAAGAACCGGTGGAAATTGAGCCCATGGTAAAGTACGGCAAAGTAGAGGATATCCTCTACGGCAAGAGGGTCGAAATATTAGAGGGGAGAATAAAAATGGACCTGGAGGGAAGGGAAGTGGCGGTACTGCATTTGTCGGAGGTGCTCTCATGAAATGGGGACACTTCGACAACAAGAACAAGGAATATGTGATAACAAGGCCGGACACGCCGCTGCCGTGGATAAATTATCTCGGCTGCGACGATTACTGCGGGCTTATATCGAACACCGCCGGCGGCTACAGCTTTTACAAGGATGCCAGGGAGAGAAGGCTTTTAAGATACAGGTACAATAACATCCCGATGGACAGAGGCGGAAGATACCTCTACATAAGGGATAACAAGTCCGGGGATTACTGGTCTGCCACATGGCAGCCCGTCCAGAAGGACCTTGACGAATACTCTTACGAGTGCCGCCACGGGCTCGGTTACACAAAGATAAGGTCCGAGTACGAGGGCATCACGACGCATACCACGTATTTCGTCCCGCTCGGGGAGAACCTTGAGATATGGATGATCAAAATAAAGAACGATTCAAGGAAGCCGCGCGACCTTTCCGTCTTCTCCTTTGTGGAGTTCTGCCTCTGGGACGCGCTAAACGACATGACCGATTACCAGTACAACTTAAACATCGGCGAAACATCCTACAGCGACGGCATTATTTATCATCTTTCAAGGTACAGGGTGGATGAGGCTTATTTCTCCTACTTTGCCTGTGCCAACGGCAAGGTGGCGGCGTTCGATTCCCAGCGAAGGGATTTCCTCGGAGACTACGGCTCGCTTGAAAAGCCCGAGGCGGTCATTAACGGGAAGTGCAGGAACTCCATTGCCTGCGGCTGGGCTCCCGTGGGAGCGCATCAGGTAAAGGCGGCGCTAAAGCCAAAAGAAGAGAAGACATTGATATTCGTTCTTGGCTACTCCGAGAAAATGGCGGATGCTCAGAGGCTTGTGAAGAAATTCTCGTCGGAGGAGAACGTTAAAAGGGAGCTGGAAAAGCTTAACAAGCATTGGGAAGCAAACCTCGCCAAGCTCTCGGTGAAGACCGAGGATGAGGACGTCAACACCATGGTCAACATCTGGAACCAGTACCAGGTGAGGACCACCTTCAACTGGTCGAGGTCGGCGTCGTATTATGAGGCCGGCATAGGCAGGGGGATGGGATTTAGGGATTCAAACCAGGACACTATGGGATTTGTATATCAGATCCCCGAGAGGGTGAAGGGGCGCATCATCGACCTCGCCTCAACGCAGTTTGAGCGGGGCGACGCCTATCATCAGTACTCCCCCCTCACAAAGAAGGGCAACGGCAGGGGCTACTCGGATGACCACCTCTGGCTCATCCTCTCCACCGCCTCTTACATCAAGGAGACGGGCGACACGGATTTTCTTTCGGAGAGCGTCCCCTACGACACGGGCAAGCCCTCATCGATGTACGAGCACCTTGAGAGGGCGATAGAGTTCTCCGGGACCAATGTGGGCCCCCACGGACTGCCCCTCATCGGTTTTGCCGACTGGAACGACTGCCTCAACCTGAGCGTCCACAAGGGAAAGAACAAGGCGGAGTCGGTAATGGTGGCGATGATGTTTGTGGCCGCGTGCACTGAGATGGCGCGCCTTGCGGAAGCATCGGGCCGCAACGACGATATCGCCAAATACTCTACCCTCGCGAAGGAGATGTCGGACACAATAAATGAAAAGGCCTGGGACGGCGAGTGGTACGTAAGGGCATTTGATGACGACGGTAACCCCGTGGGCTCCTCAAAGAACAAGGAAGGAAAGATATACCTTGAGACCCAACCCTGGGCAGTAATGTCGGGTGTTGCGGACAGCGAGCGGGCAAAAAAGTGCATGGACTCGGTAAAAAAACTTCTCGCAACGGAGCACGGCATATTGATCCTTCAGCCGTCGTACTCCAAGCACTATCCCGAGCTTGGCTCAATATCTGTATATCCTCCGGGCCTCAAAGAGAACGGCGCCATCTTCTGCCACCCCAACCCCTGGGCAATGATGGCAGAGACGATGATCGGGCACGGCGACCAGGCCTTCACCTACTACAAGGCGATAATGCCGGCCGCAAGGCCCTCCCAGATCCATAAGACCGAGCCCTACGTCTACTGCCAGATGATCGCAGGTATTGACCACAAGGACTTCGGAGAAGGAAAAAATTCGTGGCTCACGGGCTCCGCGGCGTGGAACCTTATCGCTTCCACGCAATGGATACTTGGCATCAGGGCGGATTATAAAGGCCTCATCGTTGACCCTTGCATCCCGAAAGACTGGGACGGCTTTGAGGCAAAGAGGCATTTCAGGGGCTCAGACTACTACATAACGGTAAGAAACCCCAAGCACGTGAGCAAAGGCGTCAAGTCCGTCGTGGTGGACGGCAAGACCTCGGGAAGCAACCTAATCCCCGCATTTACGGACGGGGCCGACCACCACGTTGAAGTAACAATGGGCCTGCCCGGCCAGGGCTAGGCCCTCACCTTACAAACCCCGCTTTACGATGAAATTCCCAGATTAAAATGCCGATATCTGTTGGGTGTGAACTATGCAAGCATCGATCTGCTCTCCAGCAAAAACCAATAGTGACCGGCGGATCATCGCTCGGGCAATGAGGCTTCCGTTCGTATTGCACAACGTAAGAACGTTGTATCCGGATTTGTGGAGAGGCCCCCGACCCCGCAATGATGATATAAAGACCCTGGAGCGCTTTTCGGAAAGATTTTCAAAGATCAACTTTGACTACTGGGATGACCGCGCAATAGAAAAGGTGTTCCTTCACGTTAAAAACGATTGGCGCCCCCTTTCTCAAGGGGCGCTCTCTCCGTCTGAGAACAAAAGGCGTTCCGTTTTTCACCTTTTCGTTTCGGTCGCAAGAATACTTGCGTCGGGGCTTGATGAACTGTCGCCAAAGACCCGAATAAGCCCTTCCCTTTATCAATTCTGTCTCGATAATATAAAAAAATTCCCGCCTGAAAAAATGATGGACTTCGCCAATGACGACCTTCGCATCAGGTTCTCTCGCGCACTTGAAACTGAATTTCCTATTGAACAGCCCCCGGAGCCGCCCGAGAAGGCGGACCTGAAAATATCGGGTGATGTGAGAACTTTCATTGACAAGATAATCGACGAAAAAGGGTCCGATGCGTCGGAACTTGCGAGCCTGCCCGGAGTCGAAGCATATGAATGGAGACATGATGAAGAAAGATATCACTACGTTTGCACATATTTTGTGTTCGGCACGAATTACGATTCTCCATGGATAAGATTTGAGGGGCAACGATATTGGGACGGAGAAAAATTCGGGTTCGAACAGGTTAAGGATCCCCGTCCCTGGGATATCGCTGTTTACCTTGATGGCGATAAGCCAAAACACGTGGGGATCGTGACGAAAAATGAAAAATTGCTGCCTAAATGGGGATATGGGCCCATTTTAGAGCACCCGATACTCACCGCCCCCGCGTTTTACGGAACTCCGCAATTTTTCCGAATGCGCGGCGTTTGAAACGACCGAAATTTCAGGCAAATTATGTCGATATATAAATAGGAGGAAATATGCCAGTGAAGGTAGAAATGCGAAAGCCCGGCCCCTTGGCCGCTCCGAGGGCAAAGAAGAATTGGGGAAAGTTCTGTGCGGCTTTCTCCGATCACGCAAGCGCCATAATAAAGTCCTTTGACCAGATAGAAAGGTTCCAGATATCCATTTATTTCGGCAAGGAGGAGGCTGTTTACCCTGCGCCGGATAAACTAAAAAACATGCTCTTCAAATTCGACATTCACCCGAAACTTGCCGCCGATATCCTCAACGCGGTGGAATGCAGGATGATCAAAATGCACAATGACCGCACCGAGATCGATCTGATGCAGGTAAAAAAATTCAACGCCGTTAGGGACAACAAACTTTTCTGGCATGGCGACATAGACCAAAGGATAAAACTGTTAATAGAAGCGAAGATAATAGAAGTTAAAACCGTGACCCCTCAAGAGAGGGCACAGGAGGAAGCGAAGCGAAAAAGGTGATTTTTCTAAAAGGTCACTTTTTCGGATTGAACCCTTTTTGCCCTATGAAGCTTGCCTTACTGCCTAATTCTTCTTCAATCCTCAAGAGCTGATTGTATTTGGCAACCCTCTCGCTTCGGCAAGGCGCCCCAGTCTTTATCTGGCCGGAATTCGTGGCGACAGCGAGGTCTGCGATAGTTGAATCCTCGGTCTCGCCGCTCCGGTGCGATGTCATATATGTATAGCCGGCCTTTTTCGCGACTTCCATCGTGTACAGGGTCTCTGAGAGGGTCCCGATCTGGTTGAGCTTGATAAGGATCGAGTTCGCCGCGCCAACCTTGATGCCCTTTTTCAGGAACTCGGGGTTCGTGACAAAGAGGTCATCGCCCACCAACTGGATCTTGCTGCCCAGTCTCTTTGTTAAAAGTTTCCACCCCTCCCAGTCCTCCTCCGCAAGGCCGTCCTCAATGGAGATGATCGGATACTTATTGACCCATTCCTCATACATCCCGACCATCTCTTCGCTCGAAAGCTCCCTGCCCTCGCTTTTCAGGACATACTTGCCTTCCTTAAAGAACCCGCTCGATGCCGGATCAAGAGAGAGACAGACATCCTTGCCCGGAGCGTAGCCGGCTTTTTCGATAGCTTCAATGATAACTTGTACTGCCATTTCGTTCTTCCCAAGAATAGGAGCGAATCCCCCCTCATCCCCCACTCCGGTTGAGAGTCCTCTGTCCTTCAGAACTTTCTTCAGCGTGTGGTAAACCTCCGAACCTATCCTTAGAGACTCGGAGAACGATTTTGCCCCGACGGGGGAGATCATGAACTCCTGGAGCTCGATGTTCCAGCCCGCGTGCGCTCCGCCGTTGAGGACATTCATGTTGGGGACAGGCAATATCACGGCATTGTCTCCGCCGATATATTTGAACAACGAAACGCCGTAAGAAATCGAAGCGGCCCTGGCAGCGGCAAGAGAAACGCCGAGTATGGCATTGGCCCCAAGTTTTGCCTTGTTGGGAGTGCCGTCAAGCTCGAGCATGAGGTTGTCTATCTTCAGTTGTTCGTGGACAGGCATCCCGAGGAGCTTTGGCGCTATTACATTATTAATATTGGCAACCGCCTTGAGGACCCCCTTGCCCTGATACCTTGACTTGTCCCCATCGCGCAGTTCAAGGGCTTCATTGATCCCCGTAGAGGCCCCCGATGGAACGGCGGCACGCCCGAGAGTCCCGTCCTTAAGGATAACGTCCACTTCAACGGTGGGGTTTCCCCTGGAATCCATTATCTCCCTTCCCTTAACAGCCTCGATCCTCGCGTCCTTCTTGGCGCGCCCCTCGATGAAAAAGTAATCGTCTGAAAGCCTGACCATTGTTGTTTGCCCCTTTCTAAATTTACGAAACAGAACCAAGTCTAAACGAAAGCCCCTTAAAAATCAAGAAATTTCTAAAAATGGTGAAATTTTCACAGGCAATTGTCGATAATCAATCGCAAAAGCTTGTAAAGCTTGAAGTTCCGGCTCAAGAAGCCGTTTTGACCAAGAGATCAGAGCGGCTTTTTTTGTTGAAGGAAAAAGAAAGGGAGGAAAAGAAAATGGCTGGAAGAATTTATTGTTCCAACGTGGTCGAGGGAATGAGGAAATTATATGACAGGATGAACAATCCACAGAGCAAAACAACGGCCAGGGTTAGCCTTATTCCGAAAAGATTTTTCGGAACAAAGGTAATGCCCTTCAAGACCTTCGGTGTGACGGCCGGCATTGATATCGAAGGCAAAATATTCACAGGAACGGGCGTCGCGCCCATGGCAACATCGGGTGGCGTTAGAGAGCCCAAGGCGATAGAAAATATTGATGACGCAAAAGCGAACGTCAAAATTCTTGAGGCCTGGCTGAACCAGAAAATAGTTGATCCGCTTTCTCCTTTAGCGGTGGAAGAGATGGTCATGAGGGTTGATTCCGAAATCGCACGGCAGCGAAGTCTGGAGGACCCGCGGCCCACGAGCGGGATCGGCTCCGAGGTTGCCATTGCCGCAACATATGCTCTGCTTGAAGCCCAGGCGGCATATTTTCAGATCCCCACTTCCCTGGCTCTTCGCACAATGCTCTTGCACATGCAGGGGAAAGAGCCCGATGTCAAAGGATTAACAACCCCGGTCCCGAAATTCAACATATTGAACTTCGGCGTTCACTCCGGGACCAAGAGAGAGGACGGCCTCCCCCACGTGTGGTTGCAGGAAACAAAAGTAGCCCCGATCGGCGCCCCAGATTTCAACTCGGCAGTGGAGATGGGGGTTGCTGTATTGACCGAGGTGATAAAGATTGCCGGTGTTGACAATGTTGGATTCGAAGCCGGAATTTCCCCCGCACTTACTTCTCCGGAGCAAGTCTACGAAATGTCATTAAAGGCCATAGAAAATGCGGGCCTTTCAGGGAAAGTCTTTTTGGCTGCTGATGCCGCCGCATCCGAATTCTCCGATCCGGTAAGCGAAGGGTCGGATAAGTTTGAGTACAGGCTCTCTCCCGGAGAGAAACCGCTCGATGCCGAAGGGATGGTCAATTTCTGGAAAAAAATGACCGGCCAATACCCGATCGTTTCTATCGAGGACGGAATGCACTCTGAGGACACGATAGGATGGAAATTGCTCATGAAAGAACTTGGCGGCAGGATAGAGATACAGGGCGACGACCTCTTCGTAACGGACCCTGACGAGGTAGCGCGCCTGGGGGATTGTGCCAATTCGATCCTGATCAAGCCGAACCAGGCGGGAACGATCGTGAGGACCCTCAGGGCAATCGCCGCGGCAAGAACGCTCGGCTATACGATCTCCCCGTCCCACCGCTCGGGCAAGGTCCCCGGCGGGTACGGGATCATCCCCGAGCTCACTCTCGGGACACAAGCGGAGTGGATTAAGCCCGGGGCGCCCAGAAGAGAGAGACAGGGTTTCTTAAATAATGTAATACAGGCCGTTAATGAGCTCAGCCTGCTCGGCATAGAGGTCGGATACGCGGGGCCGGTGCTCGCAAAGAGGTTCAATATTTAGGAAGGGGCAGATCAAATGGCAATGATGGATGTAAGAGGAACTGAAGGATACAGGCCCAGGATCGGATTTTTGGAGAGAAAGATGGGATTTGCCGCTCCGGGCGCGGTTTGCTTTCAAAATGAGACCGGGATCGGAGGGCCGGGAGCCATCAGCGGAGGAAGGCCCCCTATTGCCTCGGCAAGGTTCAATAAAAAAGGCTTGACGGAGCTGTTCAACGAAACCTCCCTCTCCGGAAAACGGGTCATCGTTCGGGCCGATTTCAACGTGCTCGATCCGATAAGCGGAAAGATCAAAAGCGACGCAAGGATAAAAGCCGGCATACAGACAATAAAAGAACTGAAGGCAAAAGGCGCGGAGATAATAATCCTCACCCACAACGACGATCCGATAAAGGTCGCAAAGAAAGAGAAGGTCGATGTCAGCGAGGTAATGAATAAGCTCTCGAACCGAGCCGTGGCTGAAAGGCTGACCGAGCTTTTGAGGGAAGAAGGGATAATGAAGGATTACGAATCGGTCGCTTTCGTGGACCGGATAACGGGCGACGTGGTCGAGAATGCGGCAACAGTGATGAATCCGGGCGACATCCTCATGCTTGAGAACACAAGAATGGACGAAAGGGACGTCAAGGGCAGCGAGGAGTTCGCCAGGGAGATATTTTTCACCCTCAGGCCTGCCGCCTATATCATCGACGGCTTTAGCGTAATGCACAGGGACCAGGCAACGGTCACCGGGCTTGCTCATATAATGAAAGAGGCCGGGTTGCCCGTCGTTGCCGGACGGCTCGTTGAAAAAGAGATCGAGATCTTTGGCGAAAATATTCTGGAGAACCCTCAGCATCCGTACGTCGCTTTTTGCGGAGGAGCAAAAGTAGCTGACAAAATTGAGATAGTGAAAAGCCTTGCCGCCAGGGTGGATAAGCTTGTCATCGGCGGCGCCATGCTCTGGGCTTTCCTCAAGGCAAAGGGTTACACAACGGTCGGGGACGACCCTCTTAAGGGAAGGACTGAAGATGATCAACGGAAAGATATTGAACAGGCAAGAGAGGTTTTAAACGCCGAGCACGGGCACAAGATCATACTGCCCAAGTCCTTCTGGGCCTATAACGACGACAATGACACCGTTGAGGTTAATGTAGACCAGGTCGAACCGGTTGAGGCCGGATTCCGTATGGGCGATGTTTCCGACATTGAGATGATGGAGATCATCAGGTCCCTGGGGTCGGTCAAGACCGTTATCTGGAACGGCAATTTCGGGTTTACCGACCATCCGAATAAAGAGCTTGCCGGCATGTTCAAGGAGGGGTCATTTGCGATCATCGACATGATGACGGATGTGCATAACGGCGGCGGGGTGGCGGCGGCCGGCGGCGGGGACACCGAAAAGGTGCTAAAGAACTATATGAAGGAGATTGACCAGAAAGAGCTGCCGATAACCCATGTTTCGACGGGTGGAGGAGCGATGACTGAGCTTCTGGCAAAAGGGACCCTGCCCGGCTTTGAAGTGATCGACAACAAGATCTAAAAAATAGTGAAATTTTTGGTGATTCGTTCCGATAAATGAACGAGTTGGTTCTTGGTATTTGTCAATAATTGGAAGGAGAAAAAATCATGGAAGGACGCATCATGGTCCCGGAGAGACTTTTTACCAATAGTTTTGCTTATAGGACGCGTATGGGGGTGTTTGGCAACAACAAATTGTTCAGGCCCGGCAGGGGTACCGCCCTTCAGCTTGTTGAGGGCGTGGCCAAAGCGGTGGCGCAGGAGCGGCTTTGGGGCATTTCGGTGGGCATTGCCCCCACAATGACCTGGCTCTCGGAAGCCGCCCGACTGGTGAGCTCGATCCCCGGCAACAACGTAAACATATTGTCTCAGAGTGTCGGCAAGGCGGTCGAAGGGGCCTGGACGACGGAGGTTTCCCCTCTTGCGGTAAAAGAAGCAGGCGCCATAGCGACACTCCTTAACCACCATGAACAGAGAACGCAGTTCGGTGGCATTACCCCGGAGCTTAACTTAAGGATCGCAGCTGCTCTCCAGAACGGCCTTGATGTGATACTTTGCATCGGCGAGCCCAAACAGCATCCCGGAAAAACACAGGCAGAGATATATGAGCAGCAGCTCATGGAAGCCCTCGGCTCACTTACGCCCGAGACCGTTAACGGACACCTCTTGGTGGCTCTTGAGCCGGGCTCACTCATAGGAGAGGAGATCGATACCCTTCCGGTTGGCTTCATCGAGGATGGGGTCAATGCCATATATCGAGTGCTTCAACAGCGGCTGCCGCAAATGGCCGATCTTCCGTTCATATACGGGGGCGGGGTCACCGCCGCTAACGTTGAAGGGCTTATACAACATTTTAAAAACAACGAAAAATTCATGGGAACGCTGCCGGGTACGGCAAGCAGCGAGATCGAGGGCTTTGTTGAGATCGCCAGAAAAGCCCACAGGCTCGTGGTACCGGAGGAACAAGCAAAGGCCTTCATCGATCTTAAGATCGATGAGCAGCCCGCCTCTGGTGTAGCCGTGGCAGAGCTGAAAAGGTCTGCCCTGCCAACATTTGCGATCACCAAGCCGGAGTTCAGTAGAACACAGTCAGTTGAGGAGATAGCACAGGTAATGATGGACCGCCCGGTAAGGGTGGGACTTTTGGGGTTCGGAGAAGTGGCAAGGGCCGCAGTGGAGATGGCAGCGGTCCTTGGCCTTCCCGTTGACATATCGTGGGTTGCCAACCGCTCGCTATCAGACTCGGACGCCTATGGTCGCGCGTCAAAACTGGAGTTCCTGCGCAGTATCGGCGAGGTGGAGCAGTCTACCGGCCCGCTTGGCCCCCTGTTCACGCTTTCCGGAAAAGGCCTCAGGACGCAAAGGTATCATTATCTTGACATGAAAAAGGAATCTGTGAAAGTCGCGGCCGAACACTTTAGAGGCCAATCGGACATAGTCATGATATCCGCCTCTCAACTCATGAAGGACAGGAGCACGATAGACCCCTTCCTTAGCGCCGGGTCCCAGCTTGTGATGCTCACCAGCATGTCGCCGGTTGATGACGTTACGGTCGTTCCCGGTGTCAACGACCCGAGCTTCTCCCCCGGAACACACAGGATAATGGCCCTTGGCAGCTGCACGGGCAACGGCGCTACGACCGTCGCCGCAGCGGTCGAGTCATTCTACGGGCGCAACTCTATTAAGGGCGGGTTCATCGTAACGCCGCACTCGGTAACACCGTCGCAAAACCTTACGGCAAAAGGTCTGGACCCCAAGACCGAGACATCAATAAACAACACGATAAGGACAAAGACCGGCCTTTCCGACATATTCGCCAAGGACGGATTTTTCCCGGCGGCAGCGGCCACGATGGCGGCGGTATCCTACAGGGTACCCACCGAGTACGCATCCGCCCTGGAGAACTTCCTCATCGTTGAGGGAGCAAAACCGGGAGATGAAAAGAAGCTTAGAGATCATTTCATTGCGGAGTCAAAGGGAGCAAGGTTTGCCGGCATGCTTAGGGCGCTCCCCACGACCAGGGGCACAAGGTACAATATGGGCCCGCATATGGTGGAGATCTATAACGATTCCGTCAAGATATTCCCCATGGCAGTGGCCGATAGGACAAGCTCGATCCTTGAGGTGCTTGCCTCCTCTATCGGCAGCGGCATAGCAGCTGACAGCAAGGAAGCGCAGGGGATCCTTGCCCTACAGGCGCTCCTGGGCGGAGATCTTGGCATCGTGCAGATAGGGGCGTCATTTGGCAACGTCCCGGGCTATGCGGCAAATGTCATCCGCGGAGCCCTGTTCCACGGACTCAAATTGCGCCAGGCCGGACTTCTGGCTTAAATATAAATAGGAGATACCATGGCAGCCTTAGATGTGATCGCCCCACGCAATTACCACCGCGAGAAGGTGGCGGGAAAATGGCAAAAGGTCGGCACTGAGCTTGGCATGCCGGGGGCCGTCAGGCCTCTTATGGTCGGCAACTGGAAGATGAACCTCACGCCAAAACAGGGCGTGGCGCATGTCATAAACATCCTCTCAAGGTGCCAGGGAATTATTGATGTTGATTTCGGCTTCGCCCCGCCCTACACAGGCCTTGATAAGCTAAGGGACTACCTCAAGCCTGAATTCCTCAGCGGCCAGTTCAATCTGGGCAAGAACGTCCTTCTCGTAGCGCAGGATATCTTCTTTGAAAAGAAGGGCGCCTTCACCGGTGAAATATCCCCCGGAATGTTAAGCGATATCGGCGTCGATTCGGTGATAATCGGCCATTCGGACAGAAGGACGAACCTGGGCAAATATTTCCAGATCGGGGAGAGCGTCCTTAAACGCATGTCCCCCGACCACCTCGCCCAGGACATTGAACGACTTAAGAAGATTGATGGGGCAAATCCCAGGCTTATAGAAGCGCTTTCTCAGATCACGGGCGAGAGCAACCGATGGCTCCTGGATGAACTTGCAAAACATCTTGCTCAAGAACTGAAGGACAGGTCCGGCGAAAGCGATGACGTCATAAGAAAAAAGGTCCTGGCAACCCTCGGAGAGGGAATGGACGTCATACTCTGCTGCGGTGAGAACGCTGAGGCAAGGGCCGAGAACTTAACGTTTAACGTCATAGATAACCAGCTTACCAGGGCCCTCGAAAGCGTTGACGCGGTGACCTTCCGGAAAAAGGTAGCCCTTGCCTACGAGCCGGTATGGGCTATAGGAGAAGGGAAAAAGCCGGCCACAATTAACGAGATCGACGATGTCCACACTTTTATAAGGGGCCTCGTCGAGAAACTCTACGGCGAGGAAATTGCCGGAAGTGCGAGGCTCCTATACGGCGGCAACGTCAACGGCAGTAACATCGGAGAGATAATGAACCTGCCCGGAGTTGACGGCGCACTCGTAGGCGGCGCGAGCCTTAAGACCGAAGATTTCTCAAAGATCATCAGGTTCGGATTACCAGACTGATAGGAGCATCCCCCAATGGCACTTCAGGCTTTCCGTGAAACGCTGCAGGTCAAGCGGGGCGGCTGGATGGTCGCCGCAAACCTTAGGAACTGCATCAATTTCTTGCATCCTGCTCAGCTTTCACGATCGACTGACCGATCTCTTAAGGAACAAAATCCTGTTTTTCTTTCGCTGGATATCGATCAGGTCAAAGCTCTCTCGCCTTCACAACTCCCCTCCCACGGATACCATTTGGCCATCAACGGTCTCATGTCCTCCCCCTCCACCGCGGAGAACATACGCGCCGTGATAATAAACGACCGCACATGGCGGGAGGGCCTTGCATCTGGCGGCTGGGGCCCTGATAAGATCGACCGGTCTGCCCACGGGATCCTGAAGGCCATTGTCAACGACCCGCGCATTGTGCCCATCGTTGTATTATCGGTCGACAGGAGGACATCCCTTTTTGGGCGTGAAGCATCCCTTATAAAACAGCTTGATCATTTACGGGAGAACCTTGATCCGGTCCAAAGAGACCAAACACAAAAGGAGCTTAGGATAGTCTGGGCCGTATCCGGCGAGTCGGTGGGCATTGCGGCTCCGTCCGCAGATGATTTTTTCTACGGCCTGAGAAAGGATGTCTTCAGAGACGCCTTCGAAGACAGGGTTCTGGCATTTGCCTCGCTCCCCGACTGGCTTGCCGCAAAGACCATTTCGGAACAAACAGAGGTGGACGGGCTCTACATAATGCCCCGCAGACGCGGCTGGTTCGATCCTGAGACACCGATCTTGCTTGCCGACGCAGCTTCACACTTAAGGAGCGATACGAGCGAATTCTTTGAGGTGAGAAAGAACGAGTATCTGTCACAAGCTTTCAGCGGGACCTGGGAGAACCTTGTTTCAAACATTAAGGCCGCCTTTGGACTGGGAAGTTCATCCATGCCGTTCGAGCTTGAAAAGATCCCCACCATCGGAGCGCAGGCCCACGATGTTTACAGGCTTGGCCTTGGCGACCGGGGGCACCTGCAACGCTTCTATTTGAAGAACGCGGCCGCTGATGTTGAGATACTGGGGGATAAACTGCTTGGGTTTGCGGGCTTCTCGTCCCACAGGATACAGCAGGTAGGCGATTGGCAGGTCTCTGAGGCCATACCCGGAAGGCATCTTGACGATATTCCATTGAGCCCGGAGGTCGTTGACTCGATAAGTCTTGGCATTGGCAAGTATTTAGCTGCGGCGTACGTGTTCGGGATCGTGGAGAGGGACCCTGATGCCAGGAATGTCCTCTTTGATGAAGCAAGGCATGAGCTAAGCATCTTTGATCTTGAGGTCGTGCTTTATTTCCATGAACATGACATAAGCTACGTAGGCAAGGACCTCGCAAATTTAATGAACAACATAGCCAAGGGGTCAAGGTTCAAAGAAATTCTCCGCAACGGCTTCAATGCGGCATGCGACAAATTGTTTGAGAACTCTTCTGCCGCCGCAGAGCTTGCCCTAAAGGCGCAGAATGACGGGATAAAGATAGGCTTCACCGGACATGAGCCGGGAATAGGGGGAATGCTCACCGGCACAAGGCGGCTTGTTTGCAGCTCGGGGAAAGTGCTTGAGCGCATAACCTCGCTGTCTGGCGCATATGAAAGGGCCCGGGTCTTTGACCTTATTGTGCTTGCCGCAAAAAAGGAGCTGCGAGGCTCCTCGGTCAGTTTATAAGAATCTTGTAAAAAAGTGAAATTTGCAGCGATAGTTCCCGATAAATACCCGGCAAACGGACAAGGCTCCCGAAGCTAATAATTAAAGCGTGGCTCAAAGAAGCCGCAATTGTTGAACTAATATTTAACGGTTGCGGTTTTTTGTTGGAAAAATCTTAAAAAGAAAATGCGAGGTGATATCTGAAGGAATAGATACCAGGGATCAGGGGGCAGGGATTAGGGATCAGGAAAAATGGATAAAAAATTTATAGGAGGAAAAGAAAATGGCAATAGTTGGAGAAAGAGTTAATCTTATGCATCTTGGGACCCATGGTCTTTGCGCCGCAGGCCTCAGGAACACACTGATCAAGGAGAACTTTCGAAACGCTCTTAAAAGGTCGGGCGGCAAGGCCACCACATATCCGATCGATCACCCTCAGGAGCACGGCACACAGTATTATCTTGTCCGTGGGATGCGCGAAAGTTTTGACCCGAAAGCCTTATATGATGTTGCAATGCAAGGCAAGGTCATGGCCG
>Ga0315282_10007114_pt1 | contig 18491 bp, 16 predicted proteins | sample YL17G07_20_MG_FD_203693 | JGI IMG/M metagenome (GOLD analysis project Ga0315282, IMG submission 203693) | Sediment microbial communities from Yellowstone Lake, YNP, Wyoming, USA - YL17G07_20 | ecosystem: Environmental > Aquatic > Freshwater > Lake > Sediment | place: USA: Wyoming | collected...
CTGGTGGACCATCCCTGGCCGGGGAACATCCGCGAACTCCGTTATGTGGTGGAACGCGCGGCGATGATGTGCGAGGGCGAGGCGATCGATCTGGCGGACCTGCCGGCGGAGTTTTCGTCCGCGCCGACGGCGACTGCCGAAGAAGGTGATGCGCCGAAAGCGGTGAAGAAGAAGAAATAGGTCTTGTGTAGATATGAAAATATCGCAATATTGAAATAATCTATCTATTTGGACATTCTGAAAATAGCCACCCGTATCAATATTTCATCGTTTCTAATAATCACCTCCAATTGCCTTCGTCACTAAATCATCGCTATTATTGATCCAATAAATTTGTAACGCATCCGCAATAATAATTTTAATTCCCCCAAAATCTTCGTCTGACATAATATCATTTTTCAAGTTTAATACTTTTACATCGCTGCAAAAACTATAAAGGATAACGCTCTGATTGATTCCATAATAATTCGCTTCCCCCCTGATCCTTCCGATATTATTTTTCAATAAATTCTCTCGATTTATTTTAATAATCCCTTCGCTTTCGTCCGTGCAAGATGAAAAACCCGGAACAGCGCTGCCTCTTTCTGAAAAATAAAATCCATTTTCATTTATATATAGAACATTCGAGATATAGGTCTCCGTTTCGATCCCTCCCGGACCAACAACACTTGTGGGTTCAGTAAAGATATTATAGCTAAATATCGAACTGATTTTATCCGTCGAATCGTCCAAATAGATTAAAGAATCACCAAGCCAATAGATTCCACTTTCTGTATTATAGGGATATCCATAATCTTCTTTTGCAATTATTGTCTCAATTCTTTTGCTCCCAATTAATTCTCTTTTTATTCCACAATTTTCCAATCGCCAACCACAGACCTTCCAATATATGTAGTTGTTATGAATAAAATAATCCTCAATATATCCATTATTTGAATCTATTACCGTAACGGATCCAGTAGATTTTTTGATTTGGATTAATTGCGTGTCACCCGATTCTAATACCGTGTAAATATGGTCATTATCTTGAATTAGATCTCCTATTGTCGCCTTTTCAGTAAATAGAATGGCCGACTTTCCGCCCTTCTTTTCGATTTTTTCTATCGATTCAGTTTTGCTCTGGGAACTGCGGCTATCCGATGCAACCCAATATAAATAATTATCATCCACGGTAAGATGATAATAATCAAGGGTTTCTTCCATAAGTGTATTAATCTTGCCGCCCGTTTTTCGGATCCGCTCAATTTTGTTGGTGTCTATCCACTCTTTATTGTTTTTATGTCCAGATTCCACAATCCAATAAATATTATCTTGATCTAGCGCCATCTCCCGTGCATTGCCGGGATGTGCCAAAATGCCGGAAGTAGCAATCGTCGAAGCGGCGACGGGGTAAATAGAGCAACCTATCTGAAGAAGGAAAATTATTGCTGAAGGAACGACGACTTTTAAGGGATTTTGCTTCCTACTAATCATTCCTTCCCTCCATTATTGAGGGCTTAATAATCCAAAAAAACGAAGGTTTTATACTTCGATTTTAGTATACCGTAGAGCTCTTTCATAAGGATATCAAATAATGTTGGCTCTAAAATATTGAACATGGATTCCATTCAGTCTACATCATTTATCAACATTTTGCGATATAATAATTTTGCCGCTTGGATCGGGCAACGACCGAGACGGCAGGAAAAAGCGAATTGGCCTATTTTGGTGCCTATTTCCGCCCTCTCGGTCTGCCCGTGAGGGCGGTTTGTTTACCCCTTCACCTCGCCGGAAAATCACCGGCTTCCCCTCTCCCTTACAAGGAGATCGGCCTGGGTGAGGGTAATCGAAGAGGAGTGTATGTCTGTCAATTCGTCGGACGAGAAAAAAATCACGGTACGCGATTTCCGCCAAAAGAAGGAAAAAGGCGAGCCGATCGCGATGCTCACCGCCTACGATTATCCCGTCGCGCGCGCGCTCGACCGGGCCGGGATCGATGCGATCCTGGTCGGCGATTCGCTCGCGATGGTCGCGCTCGGATACGAGAACACGCTGCCGGTCACGATGGACGAGATGATCCACCATTGCAAGGCGGTGGCGCGCGGCGCCGCGCGCGCCCTCCTGATCGGCGACATGCCGTTCCTTTCGTATCAGACCTCCCCGGTCGACGCAGTCCGCAACGCCGGGAGATTCCTCCAGGAAGGCGGTATGGAAGCCGTCAAGCTCGAGGGCGGGCGCGAGATGCTGCCCGCGATCCAGGCCGTGCTCAACGCCGGCATCCCCGTGCTCGGCCACCTCGGGCTCACGCCGCAATCGATCCACAAGTTCGGCGGAATGCGCCCGCAGGCGCGCTCGGCCGAGGCCGCCCGCCGGCTCCTCGAAGACGCGCTGCTCTTGGAACAGGCCGGCGCGTTCGCGATCGTGCTCGAATCCATTCCCGCCCGGCTGGCCGCCCTAGTCACCAAACGGTTGTCGATCCCGACGATCGGGATCGGCGCGGGTTCCGGCTGCAACGGGCAGGTGTTGGTGACCAACGACATGCTCGGGCTCTACGACCGCTTCACGCCGCGTTTCGTCAAACGCTACGCGAACCTGCTCGAGGAGATGGATCGCGCTTTCCAAGGCTTCCGCGCAGACGTGCAAGCCCGCGCCTTCCCCGCCCGCGAACACGAAACCGATATGCCGGACGAAGAATGGCAGAAATTGCAGATGCTGCTGGAGAAGTCAAAATGAAGGTCACCATCCTCGGCACCGGCGCAATGGCTTGTCTGATCGGATCGCGGCTGGCCTCGTTTGCAGAAGTCGCCCTTCTGGGAACCTGGCTGGAGGCGATTCAAAAGATCCGGCGCGACGGCATTTGCGTACGCTACGACGGCGGGGTGAAGAGCGCGTCGGTGTTGGCTACCGATTCTCCCCAGGCGTGCCGCGATTCGGATCTGTTGATCGTGCTGGTCAAATCGCCGCAGACCCGCAGCGCGGTTGAACGCGCGAAGGAGATCCTCAAACCCGGCGGACTCGCGCTGACGCTGCAGAACGGATTGGGAAATTGCGATGCGCTGGCGGATGTTTTTGGAAGCGAGCGTTCCGCCGCGGGCATTACCACGCTGGGCGCGTACGTAGAATCCCCGGGCGCGATCCGCTTCGGCGGAGAGGGCATCATTTGGCTGGAGCGCCACCCGCGAATTCAACCCGCGTACGATCTCTTCCGCCAGGCGGGATTCGAGGTCGGGATCACCGACGATCTGCTCTCCCTGCAATGGGGCAAGCTGGTCGTCAACTCCGGCATGAATACGTTGACCGCGCTTTTGCGCGTTCCGAACGGCCGCCTGGCCGATCGCCCGTCCCTGCGACCGCTGTACCTGGATGTGGTTGCGGAGACGGCCGCGGTGGCCAAAGCGTCGGGGATCGCGCTGCCGTACGCGGACGCGGCGAAGATGGCGATGGAAGTCGCAACGCGCACGGCGGGCAACCGCTCCTCGATGCTGCAGGATATCGAGAACGGCAGGGAATTGGAGCTCGAGACCATCACCGGCGCGATCCTGCAAGCCGCGGAACGCGCCGGCGTCGACGCGCCACTGAACCGCATGCTCTACCGGCTGCTGAAGGCGGCAATACAATGAATGGACAGGCTGCGGAAAAAGTCAGGATTTGTCATTGCGAGGAGCGAAGCGACGAATCAATCTCGGGTTTCCGTCGAAGAAAATCGAGATTGCTTCGCTCCCTTCGGTCGCTCGCAATGACATCAACCTGTTTTTCCGCAGCCTCTTAAGAAAATCATATCAATCCTGTAAATCCTGTCAATTTTCGCAAACATTGGAGAAGTAGACGGACATGCAACTGATCCGCACACTATCGGAACTTCGAAAATATTTGCCCACCCTGCCCCGCCCGCTGGGCCTGGTGCCGACGATGGGTTTTCTGCATGAGGGGCACCTCGCGCTGGTGCGGCGGGCGCGCGCCGAGTGCGCCGCCGTCGGCGTGAGCATCTTCGTCAACCCGGCCCAGTTCGGGCCGCAGGAGGATCTCGCGCGCTACCCGCGCGACCTCGATCGCGATCTGCGCATGCTGGAAAAAGCGGGCACGGATGTCGTCTGGGCGCCGGAAGCGGGCGAGGTGTATCCGCCCGGCTACCAGACGTATGTCACCGTCGAGGAGGTCTCGCTTCCGCTCGAGGGAGCCGCCCGTCCCGGGCACTTCCGCGGCGTGGCGACGGTCGTGGCCAAGCTGTTCAACGCCTTCACGCCGGACCGCGCCTACTTCGGCCGGAAGGACGCCCAGCAGGTTGCGGTCATCCGGCGGATGGCATGCGACCTTAATTTCCCGCTCGAAATCGTCGTGTGCCCGACGGTCCGCGAGCGCGACGGCTTGGCGATGTCGTCGCGCAACACGTACCTCAACCCGCAGGAACGGCGCGCCGCGGCCGTGTTGTATCGTGCTCTCTCCGCGGCGAAGGCCGCCTACCAGCGCGGCGAACGGGCTGCGGAGAAATTACGCACGGCGATGGACGGCTCTCTGGCCGCCGAGCCGCTCGCGCGGATGGAATACGTCTCCGCCGCCGATCCGGATACGTTGCGGGAGCTCGACCGCATTGATGGGAACGCGCTGCTCTCGATGGCCGTGCGGATCGGGAAGACGCGGTTGATTGATAACTTCGTACTTAGGGATGGAACGTGGGACACGGGCATGCTTACCAGAAAGGACGAATGACGGATGAAGAAAGTGGACCATCGACCATAGACCATCGACCATAGTCCTTTATCCAAGGTTCATGGTACATGGCCCATCGTCCATGGTCTTTGGTCTTTCATCTCGATCGTATCCAATAAATGCACGCTTCGAAAAGAAAGGACCTTTTGAAAATATGAGACGTACTTTGCTCAGATCGAAAATCCACCGCGCCACCGTCACCGACGCCTTGACCGAGTACGAGGGCAGCATCACCGTCGATTCGGACCTGATGAAAGCGGCCGGGCTGGCGGAATACGAGCTGGTGCACGTGGCCGACGTCACCAACGGCACGCGGCTCGAAACCTACGTGATGACCGGCCCGGCTGGATCGGGAGTGATCCGCATGAACGGCGCCGCGGCGCAGGTGGTGAACGTGGGCGATAAGATCATCATTATGGCCTACGCGCAGGTAGAAGAACCTATTCCACCATCCTGGAAGCCGGAAATCATACTGGTCGATGAACAGAACCGGATTCGCGAGGTGCGCCATGCTGCTTTGCATTGATATCGGCAACACCAACATCACCCTGGGGATGTACGAGGGCGCTGCGCTCGGACCGCGCTGGCGGCTTTCCACCGAGCACGAACGCATGCCGGACGAGTTCGGCCTGCAGATCACCGGTCTGCTACAGCTCGCCGGCAAATCCCCGGCGGATATTCACGGCGTATCGATGGCCTCGGTGGTCCCGCCGCTCACCGGACGCTGGATCGAAACCTGCCGGGTCTATCTTAAGTGCGAACCGCTCCTGGTCGACGCCGGGGTACGGACGGGCGTGAAAATCCGCTACGAAGACCCGCGCGCGGTGGGCGCCGACCGCGTGGCCGACGCGGCCGCGGCCTATCGACTCTACGGCGGACCGGCTTGCATCGTGGATTTCGGCACCGCCACCACCTTCGACGCAATCTCCGCCGAGGGAGAATACCTGGGAGGTGCGATCGCGCCGGGGATCGGGATCGCGGCTCAGGCGCTCTTCCAACGCACCGCCAAACTCCCGCGCGTGGATATTTCCCGCCCGCCCACCGCCATCGGCCGCAACACCGTCCATGCGATCCAATCCGGCCTGCTTTTCGGTTATGTCGGACTGGTGGAGGGCATGGTCGCCCGTTTCCGCGGGGAACTGGGGAATGATATGAAGGTCATCGGCACCGGCGGCCAGGTGGACCTGATCGCCCACGAGACCCGCGTAATCGAAATCCTCGCGCCGTGGCTTACCCTCGACGGTTTGCGCATGATCTACGAGATGAACCAATGAACCCCATCCAAGGCAGACGCATCCTTTTGGGCGTAACCGGTTCTGTGGCAGCCTATAAGGCGGTCGACCTGGCAAGCAAGCTCACCCAGGCCGGCGCCGAGGTTGACGTCCTATTAACCGAAGCCGCCACCCGGTTCGTCGCCCCGCTTTCTTTTCAATCGGTCACCGGCCGCACCGCGCATACCGACACCGAACTGTGGGGAGCCGAGGCGCACGTGCTGCACGTGAACCTCGGCCGGCCGGCGGATCTGCTGCTGGTTGCGCCGATCACCGCCAACACCATTGCAAAGATGGCGCACGGGCTGGCCGATAACCTGCTTGCCCTTACCGCGCTTTCCGCGCGCTGTCCGGTGATGATCGCGCCGGCGATGGACGGCGGGATGTTTGCCTCCGCCGCCAATCAGGAGAATCTGCAGAAGCTAATGGATCGTGGCGTGACCGTCGTCGGCCCGGAGGAAGGTCGCCTGGCGTCCGGACTTTCCGCCAAAGGGCGGATGACCGAACCGGCGGACATCCTCGAGCGAGTGCGTCATTTGCTTTCGCGCACGGGACCTTTGCACGGCCGCAAAGTGGTCGTCACCGCCGGAGGGACGCAGGAGCCGCTCGATCCGGTGCGCGTGATCACCAACCGCTCGTCGGGCAAGCAGGGGTTCGCTCTCGCCCAGGCGGCGCTCGACGCCGGCGCGGACGTGGTTTTAATCGCCGGGCCTTCCGCCCTGAGCACGCCGTTTGGCGCGCGGAGGATCGATGTGCGCACCGCCGCGGAAATGGGTTCGGCCGTCCTAGCCGAAACCGCCGGTGCGGATGCGCTCATCATGGCCGCAGCCGTCGCGGATTTTCGCCCGGCGGGAACCGCAGCTCAAAAAATCAAAAAGGCCACTGCGCCGGATGTGATTCCTCTTGAGCGCACGGCGGATATATTAATGGAAGTGTCCCAAGCCAAGGCCAAGAGCGGGCATCCGCTGGTGACGATCGGATTCTCCGCCGAGACGGAAGATCTGGAAAAGAATGCGCTGAAGAAACTGCGCGCCAAGCGGCTCGACCTGATCGTCGCCAACGAAATCGGTTCGCCGGACGCGGGGTATGAAACCGATTCCAACCGGGTTACGATATACTCCTCCGACGGATCATCCCAAAACCTGCCGCTGATGGAGAAATATCGCGTCGCCGAGGCGGTGATCGACCGCTTGATCGCGTTGCTGGAAAAATCACCGGAGAAATCATGACCACACTTCACGATTCGATTACCGACATTCCCGGCATACTCGTCGGCCACGCGCAGGACCAAGCCGCGCTCACCGGCTGCACGGTAGTGCTATGTCCGAAGGGTGCGGTGGCCGGAGTGGACCAGCGCGGCGGCGCGCCCGGGACGCGCGAAACCGACGCGTTGCGTCCGATGCACCTGGTCCAGAAGATTCACGCGGTGATGCTTGCCGGCGGTTCGGCCTTCGGGCTCGACGCCGCCTCCGGCGCGATGCGCTTTCTCGATGAACGTAAAATCGGATTCCCGACCGGCGTGGTAAAGGTGCCGATCGTGGCATCCGCGATCCTTTTCGACCTCGCCATCGGATCCTCCAAAGTGCGGCCGGATTCCGAAATGGGATACCTGGCCTGCCGGCTCGCCTCCGCCGCTCTCCCGGAAGAAGGAAACGTCGGAGCGGGAACCGGTTGCACGGTCGGTAAAATTTTCGGCATGGGGGGCGCCATGAAGGCCGGCATCGGCTCGGCAAGCATGGATTGCGGAGACGGCGTGTTGGTTGGGGCGATCGTCGCCGTCAATGCGTTCGGGGACGTAATCGATCCGTCCAGCGGCGCGATCGTGGCCGGCGCGCGTACGCTCGGCAGGGGTCCGCTGCGCCTGGGCGGGAAAGGGCCGCTGGCCGATACTCTTTCAGTGATGCGCAGCACCGCCGGCCGCCTGATTCTACAGATGGCCTCCGGCGGGAACACCGTAATCGGAGTGGTGGCCACGAACGTCCGTCTGACGAAAGAGGAAGCGGGGAAGATGGCTCAGATGGCGCAGGACGGCCTGGCGCGCGCGATCCGTCCGGCGCACACCATGCTCGACGGGGATACGATTTTTGCGCTCTCCACCGGCAATCGGAAGGCCGATATCAGCCTGGTGGGAGCCTGCGCGGCAGAGGTGTTTGCGCGCGCCATCGTAAAGGCCGCCCATGCGGCGCACGCCGCCGGAGGATTGCCCGCGGCGGCCGATATCCCCCAGCTTGATCCACGATAGGAGCACCCATGTTTTCCAAAAAAGAATCGCCCGCACTTCCCGAAATCCTCCGCACCACCGGCAAGATCGAAACCGTCTTGGGGCCTGGGATCTCCATCAAAGGGTTTCTCACCGGCAAGGGCGGAGTCCGCATCGAAGGCGTGTTCGAAGGCAAGGTCGACATCGACGGGCCGCTGGTCATCGGCGAGCAGGGGAAGGTGATATCGGAAGAGATCCGCGCCCCGTCGGTGGTGGCCGGCGGGACGGTGCAGGCGAACGTGATCGCGGACAGGGTCCAGGTGTTGCGGACCGGCCGCGTATACGGCGATGTGACCACGGCGAACCTTTCCACCGAGGAAGGCGGGTTCCTAAAAGGAACGATCCGCATGCCCGATGCTGACGAAACGCAGGCGGACAAACCTAAACCGGAAACTCCCTAATTCGACCCATCCATAGAAAAAAACCGGGAGTCGCCTGAAAAGACGGCTCCCGTTTATTTCCGTCTCTGCAAACAACCCGGGGGGATAATCTAGCAAGGTGCGGAAAAACAAGAATGGTTTCATTGCGAGCTTGCCCTCGCGTAGCAGGGGCGGCCGAAGGGAAAGAAGCCCCGGCCTCGCCCCGGCCATTGCGCTCACGCAGAGTGGGAGCCGGGGCGGGGCAATCTCGATTCTGCGGTCTGAAATTCGAGATCGCTTCGCCCGCCCCGGCTTTGTCGCAATCCGCTAAATCCTGGTCCGGATCACAACCGTCTTGGCCAGAATATCGAACCAGCGCTGATGTTTCGGATGGAACGGGATGAACAGCACCTCGATCGGGAGTATCTCGAAGTAGAAGGAAAGCCGGCGCAGGATGGCCTGCCAGTACGTCGCCGGCAACCCGTCTTCCGAGCGGACAAACAGGCCCAGCAGCCGCTTCCCCAGAGTCTGCCCGAACCGGCCCTCCAGCAGCGGGAAGTACACCATGATCATGGCAATGCACGCATTGGCGCTGATCAGGACGAACAGGATCAGGATCCCGCCAAGGACATTCTCCATTAATCCCGATGGATGCTGAGGAACGACGTTGGCCAAGGACACGGTCAACACCGCAGCCACCCCGCCAAAAAAGAGGATAACCACCAAATCCACCAGGAACGCCGCAAGTCTCCGCCCGAATCCCGCGTAGACCAGCGGAACTTCCGACATAAATTCCACCGCCAACTGGCGCGGGTCGCCCATCCGCTCGACCAACCCGGCCATATCTTCCCCGGCAGCCAGGCCTTCGTTCAGATGCGATTGCAGGTCGGATTGGATCCGCGCCCGATCCTTCTCCGGCGCATAAATCAACGCCATAACTTTTTGCACATATTGATCGGCAAGGTTGGACGGTACGGGTGTCATGGATTCATCTCCTTTTCCATCAACCGCTCGACGGCGGTGGCAAAATCCTTCCACTCGGAGATACGGGATTGAAAAAATTTTGCGCCGGCCTTGGTCAGGCGGTAATACTTACGCGGTACCCCGCGCTCGAGCGTCTCCCAACGGGCCTCGACGTAGCCGGCCTTTTCCATCCGGTACAGCACCGGGTAGAGCGTCCCTTCCTTGATGCGGAAAAGCGCCCCGCCCCGTTTTTCGAGCGTAGCGGCCAGTTCGTATCCGTACATTTGCCGTTCGGAGATCAAACGAAGCAGGATCATTTCCAACGTGCCGCGTTTCAGTTCCTTATCGAAAGTTACTATATCATCCATAATATTTAGCCTCACATAGCATTATATAATACTATTTACTTTTGTCAAGCTCCCGCTAAATGATAAATTTTCCGATAAAATACGGAGAAATTCATCGAATTCCCTATTTTTAGGGACTTTATATCCAAAACCATGCTATATTTCACCAGGAATTGGAAAAAAAATTCTTGTGGTTTGACATCGGGAAAAAATGACGAAAATTACCGGCATCGCAACGGAAGAAATTGATCAGCTTGAAAAATCAAACCCGCAGGAGATTCTGCGTTGGGCTTGTTCGAAGTTCCGCTGCATTTGCCTGGCGGCGTCGTTCGGCAAGGACAGCGTCACCCTGCTCCACATGGTCCGGGACATCCGCCCGGATATCGACGTGATTTATCTCAACACGGGGTACGACTTTCCCGAGACGGTCGAGTTCATCCACCGGCTGGAAAAGGAATGGAACCTGCAGGTGATCGAATTCTCCCCGCGGATCAGCGTCAAGGAACAGGAGCGCACGCTGGGGGCGGATTTATATCGCACCGATCCCGACCGGTGCTGCGGCATCCGTAAAGTGGAGCCGATGGCCCGCGCCCTGCGCAACTATAACGCTTGGATCACGGGCCTGCGCCGCGATGAGACCGAACACCGGCGGGGAATCAAAGTGGTGGAAATTGCGGACAATCTGGTAAAGATCAATCCGCTTGCCGCCTGGACCGCCGACGACATCTGGACCTATCTGCGCACGAACCACGTGCCCTACAACCCGCTCTACGACCGTGGGTATGTCAGCCTGGGCTGCCGGCCGTGCACGCTGGCCGGAACCTGGGGCCGGTTCGAACGCGCCGGGCGCTGGGCGGGTACCTCGAAAGCGGGAGGCGAGTGCGGGATCCACGTCACCTCGTCCATGATCCAATACGGCGAAACGCAATCCGACCCCGTTCCGGAGAGGGAACCGGATCGATGACCGGCGACATAATCCGCATCACCGGAGCGCGGGAGCACAATCTTAAAAATATATCGGTGACGATCCCGAAGAACCGGCTGGTGGTGGTCACCGGTCTTTCCGGCTCGGGAAAATCCTCGCTGGCCTTCGACACGCTCTTTGCCGAGGGCCAGCGCCGTTATGTGGAATCCCTCTCGGCCTATGCGCGTCAATTCCTCGGGCAGTTGCGTCCGCCCGACGTGGATCTGATCGACGGCCTTTCCCCGGCGGTTGCCATCGACCAACGCGGACTCAGTTCGAACCCCCGATCCACGGTGGGCACGATCACGGAAATCTTCGACTATCTGCGGCTGCTTTACGCACGCACAGGCATTCCCCATTGCCCGATCTGCGGGCGCGAGGTGCAGAAGCAATCCGCGCAGGAAATCGCCGCGGCGATCGCCGCCTCTCCTGCCGGAACCCGTTGGACCCTGCTGGCACCGGTCGTTCGCGCGCGCAAGGGTGTGCATCAGGCCGCCATCGAGGAAATGCGCAAGTCCGGATTCGTCCGCATGCGGGTCGACGGACGGCTCTACGAAACCGACGCCGAACTCGCGCTCGACCCGCATACGCCCCACGATCTGGAAGCGGTCATCGACCGGCTGGTGATCCCCGAGTCGGCGTCCGAAGATTTCCTCAGCCGTCTGACCGATTCGGTCGAGACGGCGCTGCGCACCGGCGACGGCTTCCTCATCGCGCAAAACCTATCCTCCGCATCGCCGGCGGACGTCCTCTATTCGGAACGGTTCGCCTGCCCGGTGGACGGGATCAGCCTGCCGGACATCCAGCCGAATTCCTTCTCCTTCAATTCTCCGCACGGCGCCTGCCCGGTCTGCCAGGGTCTGGGCGTGCGGCTCGAGATCGACCCCGCGCTTCTCTTCCCGGATTCATCGCAACCGATCAATGAAGCGGTGCTCTCCCTGCTCGGTTTCGAGAGCGAGGAAAGCCAACGCTCCCAATCGCTATGGCTCGATTCCCTTGCCAGGCATTCCGGGTTTGATCCGGAATCATCCGTCGGACAAATTTCCCCCGCGCTCCTTCGGCCGATCCTGCACGGGACCGGCGAGGAAAAAATCCGGGTGGAATTTTCAGCGCGCGAGGGGAAGCGGACCTATTTCGAATCCCCCTACGAAGGGTTGATCCCCTACTTGCAGCGCCGATACGCCGAAAGCACCAGCGAGGTGTTCCGCAGCCGGGTGGAAAGCCTGATGAGCGAGCGGGTCTGCGAGGAGTGCGGCGGAAAACGGCTGCGGAAAGAATCGCTCGCCGTGACGGTCGACGGAAAAAACATCATCGAAGTATGCGATTGGACGGTGGCGCGACTGCGCGCCTGGATGAGGGGCATGATGAGGGGATGGGCCGCCGGGGAGAAATCCGAAGCCGCGCGGACGCGCGCCGTGGCGGAGCCGATCCTGACCGAGGTGGGCCACCGCCTTGAATATCTGGAAGAGGTCGGCGTGGGGTACATCGCCCTCTCACGGACGGCGGCCACACTGTCCGGAGGGGAAGGCCAGCGCGTGCGCATGGCCACGCAGATCGGCTCGCGGCTCAGCGGCGTGCTCTACGTGCTCGACGAACCGACTGTCGGATTGCATCCGCACGATATTCAAAACCTGCTCGCCAGCCTCCTGCGCCTGCGTGACCTGGGTAACACGGTGCTGGTGGTCGAACACGACGAGGAAATCGTGCGCGCGGCGGATTGGATCGTGGAGCTGGGTCCGGGCGCCGGGCCGCAGGGCGGGAACCTCACCGCCGAAGGCACCCCCCTCCGCCTGGAGGCCGACCGGAAAACGCTCACCGGCCGGTTTCTGCGCGGCGAGTTCCGCCACAAACCGCCCAAACGGCGGCGATCCGGAAACGGAAAATTCCTCACCATCCGCGGGGCATCCGCCAACAACCTGAAGCGGGTTACGGTGCGGATCCCGCTGGGCATGCTGGTGTGCATCACGGGAGTCTCCGGATCGGGAAAATCGTCGCTGCTATTCGACGTGGTGCTGCGGGCGCTGTCGGCGGATGCGGAGGCGGCCGGCGCGTGGGAGGGCATTGAAGGACGGGAAGCCATCGACAAGGTGATTCCGATCAATCCTTCCCCCATCGGCCGGACTCCCCGTTCCAACCCCGCGTCGTACGTCGGTCTGTACGCGGACATTCGCGAGCTATTCGCCGCGCTGCCCGAATCCAAAGTGCGCGGGTACAAGCCCGGACGGTTCTCCTTTAACGCGCGCGGCGGGCGCTGTGAAGCCTGCCAGGGTCAGGGCCAGCTGGAAGTGTCGATGCAATTCCTACCGGACGTGTTCATCCCTTGCGAGGTGTGCGGCGGCGCGCGATTCAACCGCGAGACCCTGCAGGTTCGTTTCAAAGGCCGGACGATCGCCGACGTGCTCGACACGACGGTCGACGAAGCGCGCGAGCTCTTCGCCGCGATCCCCGCGCTCGTCCGCCGGCTCGACACCCTGCACGACGTCGGACTGGGCTACATCCGCCTCGGCCAGCCGGCCACCACGCTGTCCGGCGGGGAGGCGCAGCGCGTCAAGCTGGCGCGCGAACTCTCCCGGCGCAGCGCGGGACACACCCTGTACATCCTCGACGAACCGTCCGTCGGCCTGCATGCCGCGGATGTGGCGGGGCTGATCGAGGTGTTGCAGCGCCTGGTCGGGGAAGGGCATACCGTCTGCGTGATCGAACACAATCCGGACGTTCTTTTGGCGGCCGATTATATATTCGACCTGGGACCGGAAGGCGGCGAGGCGGGGGGTCAAATCGTCGCCCAAGGCACGCCAGAGGAGATGGCCGCCCATTCCGATACCCATACCGGCCGGTTCCTGAAAACCCTCCTGGATAAATCCAAAAAGCATTCCGCTTCGTCGAAGAATCACCCCGCAAAGTCGCGGCCCGCCTTGAAAAAGAGTAAATAGTCTCTTCCCTGCGATAAGCTAAATGCACACGGATTTCATTGAAACAATCGGAATATACCGAAAAAGGTCTATTAACAAGCTGCTAAACAATCAATGTTTGTCATCGCGAGCCCCGCCCCGGCTCCCACTCTGCGTGAGCGCAATTGCCGGGGCGAGGCCGGGGCTTCGCTCCCTTCGGTCGCCCCCGCTTCACGAGGGCAAGCTCGCAATGGCGGATTCAGCGTTTTTCAACAACCTGTTAAGAAAAATTTTTAAATGTCTTCAGTGTATTCCGTTGTTTTTTCGGCGCATTCCGTGTACATCTTCGATCCGATGGATACAAATCGACCAATGCATGGAAAGTTCCTTCCCTTCATAGGACTGTTGGACCACCCACAAGGATGCATATTCGGAATCAACCTGTGTTATATTCGATTCGATTTCGGAATACGGCAATGCCATGGTTGCGCGGGATGGGAACGCTGTTGGTGCATCGGATGAAAAGCAAACTCTTTTTCGCGTGTGGTTGTATTCTTGTGTTCCTGTCATCCTGCGCCAAAGGCGGGCCGATTGCCCCGGCCGATACCGCTTCCAATCCTTCCCAGGAATTCACCACCACGCTGAGCCCATCGCCGTTCCAGCCGGTAGTACATTCCCCCACCCCTTCCGCCAGCCCGACCGTTACCCCGACCGTCACACCGACTTTGCGTCCCACCGTCATTCCACCCGCGAGCGGAGAAGAAACCATGCGAACCTACGCCGATCCGATCGGTTTTGGAATCGGAACGGTCTACCAGGCGCAGGAAAGCCGCAATCCGCAGTTTCCACCCGTGTTTGCGTCTGAGTTTAATACGGTGATGATGACCACCTTTTTGAAGAAAGTCCAGCCCTCGAGGGACCAGTGGGATTGGTCGCTGACGGATGAAGTGCTTACCCTGGCCCAGGCGGATAATCAAAAAATCATCGGCGGTCCCTTGGTCTATGACAATGCGACCGCCCCCGCATGGTTGATGTTCGACCATGCGGATTGCGGCGCATGGACCCCGGCCGAATTGGAAGGCATTCTGCGAACCTACATTCAAACCGTTACCGCCCGGTTCGGCAAAAAAGTTTCGGCCTGGGAAGTGGTGAACGAACCGCTCACCAGCGGGGACAATTGCTGGCGCCGGTTGCTGGGCGATCACTACATCGACCGGGCCTTCCGTTATGCGCACGAAGCTGATCCCGACGCGTTGCTCATGCTCAACGAGGCGTTCGGCCGGGCCGGCGTCGATAGGGGCACGGCGGATCAATTCCTGGCGCTCGTTAAACAGCTGAAGGCGGCCGGCGTACCGATCGACGCAGTGGGCATTCAAATGCATCTGAGCGCTGAAATTTTACGGCCAACCTATCCTCAGGAATTCCAATACTTCCTAGACCGAGCCCGAAGGGTCGGGGTGGAAGTCTGGATCACCGAAATGGATGTGTACCAGGGCCCGCCCAGTCATTTTCCAAACTCCCTTGATATTCAAAAACAGATCTATAAAACGGTCGCCCGGATCTGCCTTCAATCCACGCTGTGCACCCGTCTGATCCTCTGGGGGATATCCGACCGATATACCTGGCTGGCCCATCTTTCCGGGAACAATTTTATCGACCCACAGCCGCTGTTGTTCGACGCGCAATTCCAAAAAAAGCCCGCGTACTTTGGAGTTTTGGATGCTCTGCGGGAAGCCGGCGGAGGTGGCGGTCAATGACCATCCTTCGCTTTGAACATCCTTTGAAAATTTCAAAATCGTTATTTCGAATCACAACGCTGCGCCGCTGCCGCCTGGAAGAATGCCATGCCGCCTGTTGCCTGCACGGAGTTTGGGTGGATCCGCTCGAAAAGGAGGACATCCTGCGTCATTCCGGCGCCATCCTTCCCCATCTGCCGGAGGACAGAAGGGACCCGTTGCGATGGTTCGGCAAGGAGCAGGAAAAGGATCCCGCCCTGCCCTCGGGATACGTCGTACCCTCCGCAGTAATGTCCAGCCCCGCGCATTACGGGGGAACGGAGTGTGTTTTTCTCAGGCCGGACTGGCTCTGCTCGCTGCAGGTGGCCGCCCACGCAGCAGGGGAACACCCTTGGCGGTGGAAACCCTTCCATTGCATCATTCACCCGATATCCACCGAGCGCGGGGAATTCATCCTCGCACCCGACGAGGAACTGTTGGCGGAGGAAGGCAGCTGCTTCCGCGCCGGAACGCGGGAAAGCCGGATGAACGGTTGGGTGGCGGAGGAGATTAACTTCCTAATCGCCCAAGGCAGCGATCAGCCCAAGGAAATTATTCCGGGCGATTAACCTTCAAAGTATTTTTTCATCGGTTTAAAATAATTGTCGATCCATCCTTGCTTGTATTGCATCCCGTTCGGGGGGAGGCCGGTATGATGGATGGTGACCTTGGTTCCCGCGCCCGCCTTTTCAAACGCAACTTCCAGCCGCGAATCTTTTTCCTCTTTCGAAAATTCCGTCGTCCGCCACGACTGCACGATCCGCTTGTGAGTGTCCAGGATCAGGTTTTTTCCCCGGATATAGCCGTCCCACGCTTCAAATTCCGCCCCCACCTTCGCGCTGATCTTGGCGGAACCGCCCGTCATGCGCGCGTGCCCTTCGGGGCTCAGCCACGCATCGTAGATCTTCTTTGCCGGCGCCTTGATCACGGTGGACACTGTGAATTCCATAAGTTGGCAGCCTCCTGACTGTTTTTATTTCATCAGTCCGCTGATTGTATCAAAAGGGGGGCGCGCCGGCTTCCGGCCGTTTTCCCGGTCGGCTTACAACAAATAAATCGCTTGAGCCGGCCGCGCACCTCATGGTACAATGCCGCGCTTCCTCGAAGCGAAGCCCCCATCGTCTAGTGGACCAGGACGCGGCCCTTTCAAGGCCTAAACCAGAGTCCGAATCTCTGTGGGGGCACCAAATTCCCATGACGGAAGGCCGGGATGCCTGGCACCTTCTGGCAACCTCAGCTTTCCGTCGTTTTCTATTTGCCATCCGGCATGGCGGATCACGCCGCCGGGACGGGTACATGCCGGGAGTATACTTACTCGTCGGGTTGTAACCGCAAAGACCGCACCTTGTTCCGGTTCAAGGATCCGCCGGCAGGGAGGAACCGAGATGACCTCAGCGAAAAAACGAAAACTGGGCGTGCTTACCAGCGGAGGGGATTCTCCGGGGATGAACTCCGCCATCCGCGCGGTGGTGCGCACCGCCCTCGACCACGGCATGGAAGTGTTCGCCATCACCGAAGGATATCAAGGGATGGTGGACGGCGGAGAGGCGATCCGCCCGATGACCTGGAACTCCGTCGGCGGTATTTTACAGCGCGGCGGGACGGTCATCGGCACCGCGCGCTGCGCCGACTTCCGCACTCGCGAGGGCCGGCTCCAGGCCGCCGCCAACCTGGTCGCATATGGAATCGACGCGCTGGTGATCATCGGCGGCGACGGCAGTCTGACCGGCGCCAACATCTTCCGCCAGGAATGGCCCTCGCTCTTGGAGGAGCTCGCCCGCGCCGGAAAGATCGGCAAGGACGCGCCCAAGCAGCACCCGTGCCTTATCATCACCGGCCTGGTCGGGTCGATCGACAACGATTTCTACGGCACCGATATGACCATCGGCGCCGATACCGCCCTGCACCGCATCGTCGAGGCGGTCGACGCCATTTCCTCCACCGCCACCAGCCACCAGCGAACTTTCGTGGTGGAGGTGATGGGCCGCCGCTGCGGCTACCTCGCCCTGATGAGCGCGCTGGCCACCGGCGCCGACTGGGTGCTCATCCCCGAAAGTCCGCCGGACGTGGACAACTGGGAGGACGTGATGTGCGAGGTGCTCAAGGCGGGCCGCAAGGCCGGACGGCGCGACAGCACCGTGATCGTCGCCGAAGGCGCCACCGACCGCGACGGCAAGCCGATCAGCAGCGCCTATGTCAAGCAGGTGCTCGAGGAAAAACTCGGCGAGGATTGCCGCGTGACCATCCTCGGCCACGTGCAGCGCGGCGGCTCGCCCAGCGCGTTCGACCGCAACCTGGGCACGATGATGGGCTTCGCCGCCGTCGAGCAGATCGAGCAAAGCACGGCGGACACCGAACCGACCGTCGTCGGGTGGTGCGGAAACCAGATCACCCACACGCCGCTGATGGAGTGCGTGGAAAAAACTCAGAAGGTGGCCGAAGTGGTCGGCGCCAAGGACTTTGAACAGGCGATGGCCCTGCGCGGAAGCTCCTTCAAGGATGCCTTCCGGACCCTGCGCACCATGGTCCGCTCGCTCCCGCACGCGCCGCTATCCGGCCACCGCCGCCTGCGCCTGGCGGTGCTCAACGCCGGCGCCCCCGCTCCGGGGATGAACACCGCCGTGCGGGCCGCGGTCCGGCTCGGGATCGACAAGGGCCACACCATGCTGGGCGTGCACGGGGGGATCCGGGGGCTGATCGAAGGCGACATCCAGGAGATGAACTGGATGAGCGTGACCGGATGGGCGCCGCGCGGGGGATCCGAACTCGGCGCCGGCCGGAAGATTCCCGTCGGAAAGGAACTGTACGCCATCGCGCGCAACATCGAGGAGCTGGACATCCACGGGTTGCTCGTCATCGGCGGCTGGTCGGGCTACGAAGCCGCCTACCGGCTGTGCAAGGAGCGCGAGAACTTCCCGGCGTTCAACATTCCCATTGTGTGCCTCCCGGCGACGATCAACAACAACATGCCCGGC
>Ga0315282_10007115_pt1 | contig 18490 bp, 11 predicted proteins | sample YL17G07_20_MG_FD_203693 | JGI IMG/M metagenome (GOLD analysis project Ga0315282, IMG submission 203693) | Sediment microbial communities from Yellowstone Lake, YNP, Wyoming, USA - YL17G07_20 | ecosystem: Environmental > Aquatic > Freshwater > Lake > Sediment | place: USA: Wyoming | collected...
TGCGACGGAGGACGCCTCGAATGATGGCGAGGCCGGCTCGCAGTGAGGTGCAATTGGGAATGAGGCACCGAACGGTCCGCGGAAGGGCCGGCCGCCACCCAAGGAAACCCGGTTTTGAAATAGCCTCCAATCACAACAGATGCCGCTTCAGCGCCTGCCTGGTTATGGCGTGTACCTTCTCCGGATCCTCGTTATTGTGTGCATAGTAGTAAATGGCAAGGTGATCCGGCCTGTACCTGTCCAGGTATTCATTGAGATTCGCCTCATACTCCCCCATCGCCTCGGCGGGCATGAGCATGTTCTCGACCAGCGCGAATGTCTTCCTGCCGGCGGCCGCGCATTCCTTCAACGTGCGTTCCCAGACGGACTCTATCCGGTATTTTCGCCATGCCGGCGCCTCGTGAAACATGCTCTGCCGCGCCAGGTTCCCGTCAAAACCGAAGTATTCGATGCCGTTTATCCGTGCAGCCCTGCTGGTGAAATATTCCGGGTCCATTTTCTGCGCAAACAGCGTCATGGCCAATCCGGGCCTTATCTCCAGGCATCGCTCGATAAGCATGCCCAGAAACCCGACGAAGCTTTCCATCATCTGCTCGACGGTCGGCTCGCTCCCGTATTTCGCGACGGTATCCGGATGCCTTGAAATAACGTCCACCCCTTTCGGCTCATCCCAGATAATGCCGTCCAGCTCATAATCGCGCACGATAGTCCCGACAAAATCGCCGGCCCAGTCCAGGAATTCCCTTGACTCAAGGCACGCGAGCGGCATCCAATAGTCGGCCGGAACCTGGAATCGCGGGTTCGTCGCCAGCCATAGGCTGGGCATGAGCGGAGCCCCCGCAAAACGCCCCCCAATCCTGCTGGGTACAAGAAAGACCTTGAGACCCCGCTTCCTCGCAAGACCCGTCTGCAGTTCGACGGCGCGCCTTGAATATTCCATCTCGCTTTCGCTGAAGGAAATGGCGACCGCCGAAAAACCACAGTCAACCATTTCCTGGAAATCCTCGTCAATCTGGTGCGGAATCACCGTCCAATGCCCATGGCACAGATAATAGGCGGTAACTATCCGGCCCTGGATTCCGCGCATCGGCATGTTAGTTGACGCTCACCTTAAAGCCCTTCGACGGTCCGCAGGAGCGGATGCGTGCAGGAGCACGAACGCCCATGAGGGCTCGCGGAGCACAGGAAGTGCGTGCCGGTTGGACCCGGCTCGCGCAGCGGTTTTGGCATATTCATTGCGGCTTCGCCGCGATCGCGTCCGCGGCCAGGAGGCCGAACAGGGCCGGGCGAGGCGAAGGGCCGAATTGCCTTTGGAAATGCAAATCAAGAGCTCGTCAATTGACCGACACTTTGAAACAAACACATCCGGTTGAATTCACGTAAGCGTCTCTTATTGTCCACCTCAGCCACCGCGAATTGCCCAGCGGGCTCCCCGTCCCTGGCACGCTCGTGAAGGTGCCCGGAGGAGTCGTCGTGGTCGCCGTGGAGTACCAAACCGTCACTCCCGGCACGGGCGTGCTTCCCGCGCACAGCGCGGTGCTGGCGATTTCCGGCACATAGGTCGTTCCCATCGGCACCGCGTCCGTTATCGTGAAGCTGAACCCCGAAGCCGAAGAATAGTTGCTCCAGCATATCTGGAACTCCACTGTGTCTCCTGACGCTGCCACTGTGAGCTTCTTGCGCTTCTCCAGCTTTATATCCGCGCCCACCACGAGGGTGGCCGCGAGGCCCGTTATGGAGCCGTCCAGCGTGTCGCCAGCCACGATGGTCTGCGTGCCCAGTACGGTCAGGCTGACCATCATGAATATCTTCACGCCACAGTCGGTTCCGCACCCGTTCCACGCGTAATTGTAGGAATCCATCAATGTCGCTTGGATCTTCGCCCCGGGGTCGGTGGAGGTGAAGGAGGTGGTGCCGGCGTAGTCCGTCTTGGTGCTTCCGCCGCTGTTCATAACCACCACGGTTATCCAGAAGGGCTGCCCGGCGAACACCACCGGCGGCACTATGACCGTGTAGTGAACACCCTGGAATATGAATGGGGCGGTATACCCCTTCTGCTCGTTCATCTCGTCGATGTGCTGCATGATGAAGTTTCCGGGGCTTGAACCGGGGGCCATGTAGAAACGCACGTTCCGTTTGCCGCCTGCACCAAGGTCGGTGAACTTCAGGAATGAGACGCACTGGTCCGGCCCGCTCGTAGTGTATCGTGCGCTGTAGCCGTCCTCGGCGACGGCCTGGACCACCATGCCTTTCGAGGGGCAGAAGACGTCCGCGGTATACATCGCCGACGTCGGACATACATTGAGGGAGGGCGCGCACATCTGCATCCAGAACTCGGTCCCGGTCTGGTTGCCGTCGATGGCATGGTGAACGGCGCCGCCCGACCGGTCGGTGAACGCGAAACCCGCCAGGGCCTGCACCGGCCCGCCGGCGTCCAGCCGCACCCGGTAAGCCGCGACGGAGCCCGGCGCGAGGAACGGCGATGTCCAATAGAGGTCGGGATTACCGGCATTCGTAAGTCCGGCCGGAAGGCTGAATACGGGGGTGACCTGCGCCCACCGTCCGCTGGTTCCGTTCAGCCACGCCGGCATAAGCGCCGGCGCCGCCATGTTGTCCGGGAAATAGCGCTCTATCGCATAGGTGGCGGTGACCGCACCCACGTTCCCAACAATCAGCTTCGCGGACGTGGCGTTGTTGAGCGAGGGTATGATTCCGTAGAAATACGCCGGGCCCGATTTAACGCAATTGCCCGTTTCCCGGCAGGGCATGAACGCGCACAGCACCCCGCCCACGTCGGGATCCAGCATGTAATTCACCTCGGAACCGTGGTCCACGATGAGCCGGGCCGCCGACGATATGGTCCGCCACGGACCCTGGTCAACCTGGGGTGTTCCCTGGTTGTAGGCCACGCCCTCGGGCCCCAGGTCGTAGGTTCGCCGATACTCCCAGACGTTAGTGGTGTAATCGAAGAAGAACAGGTGAACCATGGTGTTAAGGTCCGAAGCCGGGTTGCCGTAGGCATCGAGGCCGGTGCTCATCATGGTGAGCGCGTCGCCGTAGGCCGGATTGGCCGTGCCCCGGTCATACCGCTTGAACATGTAGTGCATAAGTCCGCAGTAGTTCAGTGTCGTGGCCGGCGCTGGCGTGTCGTTCTCATCACGGATGTCGCCGATTCCGGTCAGCCACGGCAGGTACTGCCAGAGCACCGGTGAATTCGAGGTCACCTTGTAGATGTTGTGCTGGGGAAAGGTCGGACACGCGTAATCCCCGTCGTAGGCCCAATGGGACGGGCTGTAGTACGCCGGAATCCGTTCCGATTTGCACCCCGCATGCCCCCCGCCCGATATTCCCCCTCCCCCCGGGAATCCGCCGATGCAGTCCCCGAGGAGCGTTCCTATCGACGCGCTGACCCCCCCGGTGGACGGCCAGCCGGCCCCCTGGTACTCCAGACCCCGCAGGTCGAACTGGGTTTTCCGATTCAGCGGGAACATCGCCAGCAGGTATCCCATGCAATCCGGCTTGGTGTCATGCGTGCACGTGGTCGCATGGGCCACATAGCTGATGTAGGTGGTGGGAAGGACGACTGGCGCCACATGGGCGAATGTGGCGGGCGTGCTCGAATGCCCCGTGCCATCGACAATCCTCGACTTCCCGATTTCGAGGATGGCGATTTGGTTGACGGCGGTTGATCCGGCCATGGATGAGGGCTTCACCTGCGCCTTCCAGCGCAGTTCAATGGTCATTCCCGGAGGCATATCCAGCTTCCAGGTGAGGAGGGTCTTGGTGCCGCTTACCTGGCGACCGGGGGCGGCGGAAGCGCATCCCGAAGGGGTCATGGTCCATCCCGCGCACGGGTCGTCCAGGCCGCAATTTACGCACCACGGGTCCAGCTCTGGCGGCACCGTGTCCCAGATATGGACATCCCACCAGGTCTTCTCGTCCGAAACGTTCTTCGCAAAAATGGAGTAGATCATCTCGTCCGGCGATTGGCCGTAGGACGCGGAAAACAGGACGTCGTTGTCGGCAATCAGCCAATAGAGGAACCGGCGCACCACCGTGATGGCGGGCGCGGTGACGGTGAAACCCACGCAATCCTGCGTCGCCTTGTTGAAGAACACCTGGGCGTAATTGTTCAAACGGTACCCTTCGGGCGCGGCGACATCGCCGGAGCCCGCCTCGAACGCATTGCCGTTGCCCCAGTCCACCGACAGCCGGAAGGTCAGCATAGCGGTCGGCCCGCCCGTCGTCGTGAACGGGCCGTTGACTGTCCAGCGCAACTTCAGGGGCGTTCCGGGGAAGGGGTCCCATCCGGGGTCCGGATCCGGGTTCGCGCTGTCAAAAACATAGTGCGTATATAACGGCTGGGTGTCGAAAATGATGAAATTTTGGATTGGGTTCGCGCCAGGCCTTCCGTAAAAGACGGTGTATGTCACGGTGTCGCCGGGGGAGGCGGTATCCTTGTCGCCGCTTTTCATCGCATAAACGATGGTCTGCTCCCCGCCCGCCGTATCCCCCCATGGCACGAAGAAGCCGTAATTGTCCGATATCGAGCCCCAGAACGGCCCGGCCGTCCTTACCGGAAATCCCATCCGGATAGTGTCCATGTCGGTGGGACAAGGGACGATGTCCACATAGACGTCTATGGTGAAATAGGCCCCGCAGACAGGGTTCCCGCACAGGTCCGCGCAACCTGAAACATCCATCGAGGTGCCCGCCCATGTCCAAGCGGGATATACGCCCGTATCCTCGGTGTAGGTCCCCGCGTATGTCATGGTGTAGAGCCCCGAATCAGACGCCCCGCACCTTGCTTTCCAGTAGACGCCGGCAAAGTCCGACTTCCCGGCCGTGCCGAAGTTCACGACGGTCATGCCCTTGATGTTCTCCGCGCCCGCCCCGCACCCTTCGCAAATCCAGACATCATACGAGGCGGCCTTGACCTTCAGCCAGTTGGGGAACACGAAACCGGTGGCCGGTACAGAGGAATTGTCCCACATGTCCTTGAGGTCGATGTCCGCGCGGGCACCCGCCCCAAGGACCAGCGTGACAACCACCGCAACCAGCCGAAATATCTGCCTCATAAACCCCCTTCTATCGGCGCTTCCTTCGGGTTCATCCCCGTCCCCCCCTTTTCCCCGGAATGTTATCATCGCACCCGCCAGACCGATTGTGAATCATGGCGGATTACGCCGGACGGATGGCCTTCCCCCACCTCAAGCGGTACTATTGGACACCGATTCCGTCCGCTTTTCCATGTCACGCCCGCACAGGCACTTTACATATTCGCTCATCATGGTTAGACTTTTACCGTGCTCAAGTACCTCGCCTGCGGCTCCAAGAATTTCATCACCGAGCCGGTGGGAGTGACCACCCGGGTGAACTGGGAATTCATGGCCGCGCTGGACGACCCCTTCGGCCCCCTGCTGGCCGACCGTACTCCCCCCCCCGTCCGGACCCGCCACCTCTGGGTGTTCCCGCCCGGAACCCCCCATGGCTGGCGAAGCGGGGGGGCGGTCCGGCGGGCTGTTTTCCAGTTCGGGCTCATCCCGCCGCCCCTGGATACCCGGGCTAGGGCGGCCAGCTGGCATGAATGCCCCCTGACCCGCGGCGAGGCCCTGCGGGTATTCACCCTCGCCGAATCGCTCCGGCCGCACTTCGAACGGCCGACCGAGGTGAGCATGCTACGCTTCCAGCATGCCCTATACGAGCTGTCCCTCCTGGCCCTTGGCAACATTCCGGCCCGCCAATTCTCCCGTCCCGAGGACCTGGCGGAGCAGAAGGTTGAGGCCGCCGGTGCCTGGTTCTCCGAGCACATGGCCCAGGACCCGACGCTGGCCGACATGGCGCGGGCAGTCCGCCTCTCCCCGGCGCACCTGCGGCGCATTTTCTGGAAGTCCCGCGGAAAGAACCCGTTGGCGGTCATCTCCGAAGCCAGGGTCCGGCGGGCCATGGAAATGATGGCCAACTCCGAAATGAAACTCGAGGCCATCGCGGAGGCCTGCGGATACGGGAGCGCGGCGAACTTTTCCCGGGCCTTCCGGCGCCACCAGGGAGTCAGCCCCGGCGAATGGCGGAAGGGCAGGTTGAACTGATTTCCCCGGGGAAATCCTTATACCAGGAACAGGCCCGGACTTGACTTTCGCGCGGGTTTTTCATAGAATCGGGTTGCAGGTAGGAATCGCCCGGGGTTTGGGGCGGTAAAAGTCGTAAAACTTCGGGCAGAAAGCCGGAATCGAAGCCAACGGAGCCCAGAGCGGTCGATGAATGAACTAAAAAAGAGTTCACACTAGGCTCCGCTTCGTGTGCAGTAAAAAATAAGCAGGATTCTTCGGGCGCTGGAGAGCCCCTGGAGGACCTACGAGCCAAGCTCCCTCTCGATCCTACCCAAAGGCTCAGCCTCCGGGTGAAACCCTACAACTGCTCCCCAGAAATGCTCCCAGCGCCCTTTCTTCATGCTCCGCCGGGACACCACCGGCGGAGCCTTATTTTGGAACCCCCCACGCATGACCGGGGTAAAATGACTGCATGCCAATCCAACTCAAGGGAATCCTCCCCGCGCTGGTGACCCCCTTCACCCCGAACGGCGAGCTGGACTCCGAATCGCTCGGCAAGCTGGTGGACCACCTGGTCAAGGCCGGTGTTGGCGGTATCCTCCTGTTCGACTCCACCGCGGAGGCCGAAGGCCTTGCGGGGAACGAGGCGCTGGAGGCGCTCCGGACCGCGGTCCGCTGGGCGGGCGGACGGGTTCCCGTAATCGCGGCGGTCCGGAGATCCGACCCCGGGGAAGCCCGGCAGTTCGAGGCGAGCGGGGCGGACGCGCTGCTGTTCGCCCCTCCCCGCACCCTGCCGCCCGAATCCCAGTTGAACCTCGGGCCGTGGCGGGACATCCGGCGTTCCGTCAGCCTGCCCCTCATCCTGGACTATGCTTCACCCCACTCCGGCTCTCCGGCGGACGCCGCGGCCGCCGACGGCCTCCTGGCTTCCCTTCCCGATATTGGATTCGTCCGGGTGGACTCGGCGCCCGTCGGCCCGCTCGTCAGCGCCATCCGGGAAAACTCCGGCGGACGGACGGCCACATTTTCCGGGCTCTCGGGCCGGATGATGACCGACGCCCTTGACCGGGGCGCGGCCGGCGCCACCACGCTTTGCTCACTGCCCGAACCGTTCGTCAGCGTCATGCGCTACCGCGAGCACGGCGCCCAGGAGGAAAGCGTCCACGCCTTCGAGGAACTGCTGCCGGCGCTGAGCCTGATTACCCAGTCACCCGGCATGGTGGCCGCCTGCGAGAAGGTGCTGCTGGTCCGCCGCGGCTGGATAGCATCGGACTTCCGCCGCGCCGCCTCCTACGAGCCCGACGCCAAGCAGAGGGCGGACCTTTTCACCCAACTGGAAAGGCTGGAGAAATACTTCCAACAGTCCTGAAGGAAGAACTTCAGGATTTGTCCGGGTTTACCGCCCTGGCCGCGTCCTCCGCCCTGTCCAGGTCCTTCCATCGCCGGTGCACCCAGTACCACTGCGCGGGGTCCTCTCGTATCCATCCCTCCACGCGGGAGGTCAGCGAGGCCATGCAGGCGCGGAGGGACTCCTCGGCCGCGCCGGCGGGCGGGGGGACGGGCTCATCCACCTGGAGGATGAACCCCTCGCGGTTAACCGGGTCGTGGCGGATGCGCATCGGCACGAGCGGGGCGCCGGTGCGGGCGGCCAGCATGGCCGCCCCGACCCCGGTCTTCGCCGGGTACCCGAAGAACGGCACCTCCACCCCCTGGGCGTAATGCTGGTCAATGAGGATGCCCAGGCAGGCCCCGTCGGAAAGCGCCCGCAGGCAGCGCCGGACCGCGACCAGCCGGGGGGCGTCTTCGATGATTCCGAAGTTGACCTGCCGTATCCACCCGTCGAACTTCTCCGCGACCACCCGGTTCCGCGGGCGGCGATAGAGGAAATAGAACGGAAATCCCCGGGCCGGCAGGGCGACGCCGATGAACGGGAAAGGGCCGTAATGGGCGGTCACGCAGATGGCCCCCTTCCCCGCCTTGAGCGCGCCCTCCAGCCGTTCCTGCCCCTCCACGCGTATCATGCCGGTGAGCCGGGCGGGGCCCCCCCGTGCCAGCGACCCGAAACCCTCCACGACGGTGTGGACGCCGATGCGGTAGGCCTCTTTGGCCAGCCTCGTTCGTTCGGCCGGGGTAAGGTCCGCCCCAAAGGCCCGCTCCATGTTACGCAGGACCACCTTGCGCCGGGCAGGAACGGCCAGCCAGAGAAGCCTGGAAACGCACCAGGTGAAACCCGACTCGTGCCTCCGGCCCAGCAGGCCCGTCATGCCCACGGCCAGCGAGAACAGCAATCCCACCACGAAATTGAACAGCGCTTTCATGCCTTGAAACGATTATATATGTGGAAGAAGGACCATGCGCATCGTTGGGCCGGTGTATAGTATGCCCGGTATGGATAACGCCCGGCTGGAAAAACGGTACCGGGAAGCCCTCCTTTCGGACATCATCCCTTTCTGGGAGGGACATTCCTTCGATGGGGAATACGGAGGATATTTCTCCTGCCTGGACCGCAAAGGAAACGTCTATGACACGGACAAGTTCATCTGGCTCCAGGCGCGGGAGATGTGGACCTTTTCCTTGCTCTTCGACCAGCTGGAGAAACGGGACGGTTGGCTCAAGATGGCCCGGCATGGGGCGGAATTCCTCGCGAAGCATGGCATGGACGCCGGGGGGAACTGGTATTTTTCCCTCGACCGGGCCGGCCGGCCGCTCGTCCAGCCCTGCAACATATTCTCCGACTGCTTCGCCGCCATGGCATTCGCCCGATACGCGGGAATTTCCGGGGACGAAGAGGCGAAGAAAATCGCCCTCGGCACTTGGCGCAATATCCTGGCGCGCCGGGAACAACCGAAGGGGAAGTTCCTGAAGCAGGTTGCGGAGAATCGCCCCCTGAAATCGCTGGCCTTGCCCATGATCATGGTCAATTTGGCGGGCCAGATGGAAGGCCTTATCGGAGAGGTGGAAGCCGCCCGGACGGCGGACGGCTGCATCAACGAAATCATGTCGCTCTTTCTCGACAAGGACAGGCTCCTGCTCCGTGAAAACGTGCTGCCGGACGGCTCACGGTGCGACAGCTTCGAGGGGCGGCTGGTCAACCCCGGGCACGGCATCGAGGCGATGTGGTTCGTGATGGACTATGCCCGCCGGCGCCGGGACAGCGGACTGGCCAGCCGGGCCGTGGACGTCGTGCTACGCACCCTTGGATTCGCCTGGGACACCGAATTCGGGGGCCTGTTCTACTTCCGGGACGCGGAGGGAAAGCCGCCCGACAAGCTGGAGCACGACCAAAAACTGTGGTGGGTGCACGCGGAAACCCTCGTGGCGCTCACCATGGGTTTTGCCATCACGGGACGGCGGGAATGCTGGGAGTGGCTCGAAAAAGTCGATGACTACACCTGGAAACGCTTCCCCGACCCCAAATACGGGGAATGGTTCGGATACCTCAACCGCCGGGGCGAGATTCTCCTGGACGCGAAGGGCGGGAAGTGGAAGGGGTGCTTCCACGTGCCGCGGGCCCTTTTCCTTTGCTCAAATGAACTGGCCCGCCTGGGCGGGGACAAGGCCTGAAAAAGCCGGCCGGAACCGTTGGTCCCGGTCCCGGCCGGCCCGCACCCCCCCGGCGGGGCTAGGGGCGGAAATTCAGGAGCGGCTCATAAGCAGGCGCGGATCCAGGTAGGCCAGCGCGGGAATATGGAACTGCCGGGCCAGCCCGGGCAGGATGCTCTTGCGCAATTCCGGATCGAGGGGCTTCATGATGTCCACGCGGAGCAGCTTCCCGAACCTGTCGACCCCGGCTATCACATACTCTCCGACGGCGACACTCCTTTCGGCGTCGCCGGCGTCCAGCCTAATCGAAAGCGTCCCGTTGAGGCGGTCAACGACCACTTTCATCGGCGTTCTCCTTTTTGGCTCTTCGGTTTTCGGCCCGAACCCTTCTCCTGAATTTATAGCGCGCCGGGGGAAAGTCCGAAAGGGGGTGGCCCTTCGCCTCGCTGGTTGGGGGGATGTGTCATATACAATGCACCCGCTCGCGATGCGCATTCGCGCATGCGGTCAGGAGACCGAACAGGGCAAAGGGGGCAGGCGCCGCCTCAGGCGGCCCGCTGGCCCTCCGCCTCCAGCGCCGCCCGGACGTTGTCCCAGCGGCGCTTCATCTCATCGGTGTCCTCGACGGTCTCGAATCCTAGGCCGAGGTAGGTGCGCAGGGCCCGGCCCCGGAAATCAGCCGTGAGCAGGCGCACCTCCCGCCGGCCGTCCTTCTGGAAGTAGCGCATCACCGCCGCCGCCACGGCCCGGCCAAGCCCCCGATGCTGGTGGGCGGGGTCGGTGGCGACATAGTAGAGGATGCCCCGCCCGATGTCCTTCACCTTGGTGTCCTCCCAGGCCAGGGCCGACCCGACCGCCTTTCCGCCGTGCTCCACGATGAAACACCGGTCCTTTGAAAAATACAGGTCGCCCATGATGGAATGGCGGAACCACGCCTCGTCGTAGAAGGGGCCGTAGGTCTTGGAGTAGATGGCGGCCAGCGTGAGGACGTCCGCCTCCTTGAAATTGCGCATCTTGTAACCCGCCGGCAACGGCGTCGCCGGCACCGGCATGGCGCATTTCCAGGCCATCGCCAGGTTGTCGGTGACCTTCACCCAGGTGCCGTCGTCGGAGAGCAGGAGCGGGTAAACGGGGTCCATCCGGCACCCCGCCTCGCCCATGTCCAGGTTCCCGAGCTCAATGGTGTATTCCATGATGTCGCGCTCTCCGCCTTCCGGTCCCCCCAGAGGGCAGGGCACCGCCCAGCGCGGCCGCACATGCGCGGTGAACTTGGCGGCGGCGGACCCCTCCCCCGCCAACATGGGAACCGACAGGATTTCCGCCGCGCCGGACCCGACCTCGTGATACGGGTCGGAGGCGAAATAGGCCTTCGCCCCGGACTCCCCCGCCGCCACCAGGAAGCTGGCGTCTTCCCTCCCCGGCGCGCAGGCCCGGTATTCGATGGAAAGCTTGTCGAAATCCATCCTCTTGCCGGGAACAGCGGCGCCGAAACGGGCGGGCGGCATCCCCATTTTCTCCAGCTCGCCGCACACGGCCGCCGGACCGGAGAACCACGCCTTCGTCTTCATCTGCGACTTCTCCACCGTGGCCGCATCGAAGCGCTCCGGCTTCGCGGAGGTGTACAGGACCACGTCGGCCTGGAGCTCCGCCGGGGGAAAGGGGGGAATTGCGCCGGCCGGGCCGAATTCCGGCCGCCCGCCGGGCGGCAGTTTCAGGACCGGGTCAACGGCCACCACCGGCGCACCCCGCGCCCGGAGGATGAACGAGGCCCCGCCCAGCCGCCAGAGGCCCATCTTGAACTTCGCCAGCGGGACGCCGATTATCGCATTCATCGGCCGCTACATCACCAGCTGGGTCTGGGGCTTGCCGTGTTCATCCATCGTCCCCGCCACCGAATTGTTGTAAACCATGAGGCGCACCCCGAGCCGCATCGCCTGCACGAAGGCGGCCCGGGTATCCTTGGCAATGACCTTCGCGAAGGGCACCTCGACGCCCGCCGTGTACCGCTTCAGGGTATCGGGCGAGTTCGCGAACACGCCGTCCGAAATCGGGTCGTATTGCGGCTTCTTCCCGGAATCGGTCACCTCGAGCCAGCGGTTCCGTCCCGCCTCGAAGTCGGTCCCGTCCCAGAACTGCACCTCCGCCGCGCTGATATAAATCGCCCGGCGGTTGTTTTTCGGGCCCGGCGGCGGCATCTCCGCCTGCCGCCGCACCTCCCTCATGAACGTCCACGCGGAACCATTGGCCCAGTCCGCGGGGGCGGTGGGAGCCGACTGCCCGGGAAACAGGACCCAGTCGGCGACATCGGCGAACCCGCCCAGCGCGTAGACCGACTTTCCCCACTTGCCCAGGTCCTCGTCCACCGTCGCCTGCTCCAGGTTCGCCTCAAACAAGGACCGGTCCAGCCGGATTCCCCATAACTTGCCCTGGGATTCCGCCGCGGCGCGCACCGCGTTGATGACGAACTGGTCATACGCCCCGTCGGCGAGCAGGATGTCGCAATGCCGGGCGTACCGCCCGAGGTCGAACGACAACTGCTGCATGTCGGTCTGCCACCGCGTGCATCCCGCCCGGAAGGCGTATTTGGTCGAGCCGCAGCCCTCATGTACGGACTTGCACATCCGGTCGGTCCAGCCGGCCAGCGTGGAATACCGGAACGCGTGGAAGTCCGCCATGGTGGCGCGGCGGGGCCCCTCACCCGCCTCCACCTCGTCCCAGGACTTATACTGGCAATCCCAGGTCTCGTTGAGCGTACGGATGTCGATGTATTTCGACCGTATCCAGGAACGGTAAGCCTCGGTCGCCCACTTTGAATGGTCGAAGAGCTTCTTCGAGGAGTGCCGCCAGGTGGATTCACCCAGCGGCGTCGAGATGCCCTGGATGTATTCGACCGAATTTCCGAAGTGCGCGGAGGCGTTCTTGAGGAATCCCCCCACCCATTCCATGACCTGCCGGGAATTCTGCGCCACCATCGGGATGTGCGTGTCGCCGTGGCCCAGGAGCTTGCCGCCCTCGTCCCGGACACAATATTGCTCGGCATCCAGCCAGGGCGGCGGGGCGGAGTGGTCGATGCCCAGCGCCACCTTCATCCCGCAGGCGCGCGCCACCTTGACGGCCCAGTCAGCGGTGGCGAAATCCGCTGATTCGGCGCCCTCGTTCTGCATCCAGGCCCATTCGAAGTTCATCTGGATGCCGGAATAGCCGAGCCCAGCGGCCTTGAGCGCGGCGTCCTTGAGGGTGGAAGGGGTCCACTCGCCCCCCCGAAAATCCCAGGTGTTCCAGAACGGCCGAAGCGCGGGCGGCGACATTAGCGTCCCGGCGCAGGCGTGGCGGTCAACGGAACTCCATTCCGGCGGCGCGCATAAGCCCGGTCAGCGCAGTATGGGCTTTGCGGAACAGGTCCGGGCCGGAGAACCCCGAGAACTTGCCGGCGGCCTCAAGGTGCGGCTCCAGTGCGATTATTCCGGACCAGCCCGTCTTGGCAAGGTCCTTGAGTATGGGTGGCCACTCCGCATCCCCCTCACCAGCCGGCACCATTGCCTTGCGCGCCTTCGACCAGTCCTTCACATGGAAGTAGCGGATGTGCGGCCGCGCCAACGGGTAGCTTTCCGTGAAGGGTTTTGGCCCCGTGACAATGAGGTTGCCAGGATCGTATACGAGGGCCAGCCGCGGCGAATTTACCGCCTCAATCAGCTCGATGCAGCGCTCCACCGTGTCGCCATAAAGCTCCCCCTCGTTCTCCAGGATTAGTGTGACACGTTCCTTTTCCGCTGCCGCGGTCAGCTTTTTTATCCGGTCCAGCGTCTCTTTCCGCCACTTCTCCGGAGCCTCACCCTTTGGAATGTACCAGGAAAAGACACGGATGAAATCCGTCCCCAGCGTCCGCCCGAATTCGGCCATCTTGTGCAGTTTAGGGATGTCCGGCTCGAACGGGTCTGTCGTCTTGGTTTTGCCGATGGGCGAGGTTACGCAGCCAACCTTAAATCCCTTCACCCTTATCAGTTTGCCGGCTTCCGCCACCTTCGCGTCGTCCAGGTCCATCACGTTGACGCCGCCGACGGCGCGGAACTCCATGGTGGATATCCGGCATTCCGCGAGGACATCCAGCGATTCCCCGAGGTCGTCCGATATCTCATCCGCAAACGCGCTAAGCGTTACCAAAGTGTATTTAATCTAGCACAAACCCGGGGGATATGGCTTTCAGTTTTCAGCGGTCAGCCGTCAGCCGGAATTATATCCTGCTTGGTTCTAAAAGCCGATGGCTGAAAGCTGACAGCCGATAGCTGTTCGCTCAGTTCACGCTAACCTTGAAACACACGCAACCGCTCGAGTTTACATACGCGTCCCGTATCGTCCACCTCAGCCAGCGCGTGTTGGCGAGGGGCGAGCCTGTCCCTGGCACGCTCGTGAAGGTGCCCGGAGGGGTGGTGGAGGTGGCCGTGGAGTACCAGACCACGACCCCCGGCACCGGCGCGCTCCCCGCGCACAGCGCGGTGCTGGCAATTTCCGGCACATAGGTCGTCCCCATCGGCACCGCGTCCGTGATGGTGAAGCTGAATCCCGTGGCCGAGGAAAAGTTGCTCCAGCACAGCTGGAATTGCACCGTGTCCCCGGAGGCCGCCACGGTGAGCTTCCGGCGCTTCTCCAGCTTGATATCGGCGCCCACCACCATGGTCGCCGCCACCCCGGATATGGAGCCGTCGACGGTGTCCATGACTATTATGGACTGCATTCCCAGGACGAAGAACCTCACGTTGAAGAAGATTTTCACCCCCTTGTCCGTGGCCGGCACCCAAGTGTAGTTATAGCCTTCCATTCCCGTCCCCTGTATGAGCGCGCCGGGGTCGGTAGAGGTGAAGGAGGTCGTTCCGTCATAGTCAGTCTTGGTCGTCCCTCCCGACTCCAGCACCAATACCGTAATCCAAAAGGACTGCCCCGCGAACACCACCGGCGGCATTATTATCTGGTAATGGGTCCCGGTTTGGAGGAATGGCGCCGTAAACCCCTTTTCGGTCGCCTTGCACTCCTGGAACTGGGCGATTACCCGCCCCGGCGTCCCGCCGCCGAGCACCTGCACCCGTATGTTGCGCTTGGTCGCCGGTTGCGTGAAATGCATGAAGGCCACGCACTGGTCGGGACCGGAAGTGGTATAGGTTGCGAAATAACCCCCCTCGGCCGTGCACTCAATGGCCATCCCTTTCTTCGGGCAAAGGACGCTTACGACCCACATGGTGGGTTCGCATCCGGAGTTGGAGTCATCGTTGACCCCACCATAGTGGACCCAGAAATCCATGCCGGTCTGCTGGCCGTCCGTGGCATGGAGCACCGACCCGCCTCCCCACGACGAAAACACGTCCTCCCCGCCCAGGATCTGGATGGGCCCGCCGCTGAGCAATTCAATCCTGTAAAGCGCAGTGCTCGCAGCATCCACCGAAAAGAACGCGGAATAACGGCGCGGGTTCCCGGCGTCGGCCTGCCCCGCCGGGACGACATGCTGCGCAATGGACACCCAAACCCCCGAAGTGTCGTTGAGCTGGGACGGAAGCGGCGCCACTGAAACTGTATTGTTGGGAATGTATCTCCAGATGCGGTACTCGGCGTCTACGGCGCCGGCGTTGCCCACAATCATCTTCTGGGCGTTCCCTCCGCGCTGGAGAGTTCCGAGGAAGGTGCCCGTCCCCACGCCTGAAATAACGTTGCCCGACTCCCGGTCCGGCATCAACGCGCCGTAGTTGTCACCGCAGTTGCCGCAGCAGCATCCCAGTGTGTTGAAGTTGTTCACCTGCTGCTCCACGATGAGTTTGGCATCTGAGGAAATCGTCCGCCATTCCCCCTCCTCCACATCCTTCGTGCCCATGTCCAGCGCCATGCTTTCCTTGTCTATGTCCCATGTCCGCGCATAGTCCCAAGCGAGCGTGCCGGCGTTCCACCTGAACAGGTGGACCGTCGTGGCCAGGTCAGGGCGGTGAGCCCCATAGGCGTCCATCCCGGTGTTGATGAGGACCAGCGAGTCACCATAGCCCGCGCTGTTGCTCACCCCGTAGCGCCTGAACAGGTAGTGCATCATCCCGGTATAGCTCAGGGTGGTCGACGGCGAGTAGGTGCGGCTGTCGTTATTGGTCATGTATCCCTTGACCAGCAGTTGCCAAAGCACCGGCGCATTGGCGGTAATCTTGTAGATATAGTGGAGGGGAAACGTGGGACAGGCGTCTTCCCACGCCAACGGCCGGTATTGCGCCGGAATCCGCTCGGCCCTGCACCCCCCGTATCCTCCGCCGGAAAGCCCGCCGCCGCCGGGGAAACCGCCCAGGCAGTCCCCGATGAGGTAGCCTATGGAAGGGCTCAGCCCGCCCGTCGTCGCCCAGCCCGCCCCATAGTAGCCCAGTCCCCGCAACTCGAACTGCGAACGCTTGTTCGTGGGGAAAAACGAGATGAATTGGCCGCAGTAGGCGTTATCGCCCACGTCGGAGGCGGCATAGGCCACATAACTGATATAGGTCGTCGCCAGGACAATCGGGGCCAAATGGATGAAATTCGCCGGCTGTCCCGAGTGCCCCGTGCCGTCCACTATCCGGCTCCGCCCAAGTTCCAACACCGAAACCTTGTTTATCGCGGTCTCGTTCGGCATGGCCGTGGCCTTCACTTTCGCCTTCCACTTCAGTTCCACGGTCATCCCCGGCGGCATGTCCAGCCGCCAGGTCAGGAGGGTTTGCCCGGAGGAGACGAAGGCCTTCGGAGCCGCCGCCGGGCACCCGACCGGGGTCATGGTCCACCCCAGGCAGGGGTCGTAGAAGCCGCAGTCCACTCCCCAGGCGTCCAACTGGGAGGGAACCGTGTCCCAAATCGAGACGTCCCACCAGGTCTTTGCGTCCGAAAGGTTCTTCAGGAATATCGAGTAAATCATCTCGTCCGGGTTCTGCCCCAGAGTGGGCGCGAACAGTACGTCATTGTCGCCGACCTTCCAGAACAGGAACCGCCGCGCCACGGTGGTGACCGGCGGGTTGATGGCGGAGGTGTCCGAACAGGTCGTCCCCCCAAAGAACACCTGCGCCTGGTTGTTGAGTCGCTGCCCCTCCGGGGCCGCCACGTTCCCTGATCCTGCCTCGAACGCGTCGCCGTTCCCCCAGTCGACCGAAAGCTGGAAGGTCACCATCCCGGTCGGCCCGCCGGCCACTGGATGGGGCGGCGCGATGGACCACTTCAGCTTCACCGGCGGGCCGTAGTTGGGGTCCCATCCTGAGTCCGGAGCCGGCGATCCGCTCCCCGGAACGTAGTGTGTGTAGGGTGGCTGGGTGTCCATCACCGTCACGCCGGTCAGGTTCGTGGTTCCCGGCCGGCCGTAGTAGACGGTATAGGTGACCGTGTCTCCAGGGGCGGCCGAATTCCTGTCGGCCTGCTTCATCGTATACACAATTTTTTGCTCGGGTCCGGCAAGGTCGCCCCAGGGCACCGCGCAGGGGTAGTTGTCCCACAGTGAGCCCCAATAGGTTGGGAGACCGCTGGAATTCACGGGCAGGCCCATCTGGATGGTCGAAAGCGGTGCAGGGCAGGGCCCGACATCCACGTAGATAGTCAGAGTGAAGTACCCGGGGCCGCCGACCCACATGGCAGGACAGCCCGCCAGGCTTGTGGCTGAGCCGTTCCACGTCCAAGCCGGATACGACCCGGAATCCTCCGTGTAAGTCCCTCGGAACGTCAGAGTCTGGAGACCTGTGTTCGTCGCGCCGCATTCGGCCTTCCAGTAGACCGCCTTTATGTCGGAGGGGCCGGCCGTCCCGAAGTTCACCACCGTGACGGAAGTGATGTTCTCGCTGGCCCCGACGCACCCGTCGCAAAGCAGGACGTCGAAGGAGGCGGCGCTGACCCGGACCCAGTTGGGAAAGACGAGGCCGGCCTGCAATGTCCCATTGTCCCAGGCGTCCGAAACGCATACGCTGGCCCGGGCATCGGGCATGGGTTGCACCATTAACACGGTAGCCAGGCCGGCCAATGCGGACGAGCGGACCAGGATCCGTATCACAATAGGATAATGGCGCGCCGCCTCACACCACGTTCCCCGGCGCCGCTGAATCTACGGAGTCCCCGACATGGTATTGACATCCCACCTCTCCCGCACGTGTCCCGGCCCTTCAGCAACTGACTTTAGCCCCCTGCCCACCGCATGTCCATGACCCGCAATGCCCTCCATATGACCCGGATTGCCTGCCCCCCGGATGGAGGTATCATGAAAGGAACATGGCCAAAGCGGGAACGTTTCCACGTTTCCTGCACGCCCTGGGCGACCTGCGCTGGCTCCTCTACAGGCTCTACGGCGTGCCAAGCCACCTTTACTCACCCGGTATCAGCCGCGGGAGCGACGGGTGGCAGCCGCATGGCAACTGGTTCTGTTCCTACCTTCACGATGGAGGACAGGAGGTGGCAACGATAAAAAGGACGCCTTTGCACTATCGTTGCCACCTCCTGAGGCAGGAACTCGCCGCCCGCACCCGCGGACGGACAAAGTTCGGCCGTTGCGGCTCTGGTTTGCGGATGGCCTCGTTGCCGCTGGGACGGCGTGGAATGACGGCGGGAACGCTCCTGCTTGGGCCATACGCGCTCGGAAGCCGGCCCACACCGGCGGAAATAAGGCGGCTCGCCCGCCAGGCGGGCATAGAAGGGACCGCCGGCCTCAAATGGGCCGCGAGCCAGATTCCGCTCCTGGACTTCCGGCGCGAACGGGAAATGGTCCGAACGGCGGAAGTCCTGGCCGCGAGGTTGCTGAAGCGGTTCACCCCCACCGCCGCCGCGGAGCCCTGGAGGCAGTTCTCGGGGACGAATTTCGAGCCATATTCGCCGCCCCTGCGGCTCGGCGACGACCTTCCGTTGACACTGTTTGAGGCATTTGCCTGGACCTTCGA
>Ga0315282_10007116_pt1 | contig 18489 bp, 17 predicted proteins | sample YL17G07_20_MG_FD_203693 | JGI IMG/M metagenome (GOLD analysis project Ga0315282, IMG submission 203693) | Sediment microbial communities from Yellowstone Lake, YNP, Wyoming, USA - YL17G07_20 | ecosystem: Environmental > Aquatic > Freshwater > Lake > Sediment | place: USA: Wyoming | collected...
CAGGTGAGGCCGTCAGGCGAAACGCTCCAGCGCTCGGCCAGCCGCCCGGCCGGCCGGCCGTCCACCCCGACCGAGGTGAGCCCTTCGAAGGAAATGATGTCGGCCAGCGCCTGGAGGCTGGTACCCTCGGCCGACCGGCCGGCCGACGGCATACCGATGACCAGAGTGACTGGCTGCCCGCTCTTGCGGCTTGGTTCCTGACTGCCCGCACACGCGGCCAGCCAGATGAGGAGGAACGCGAGCCGGAGGGTGACGGGCGCGGGGTGGCCCTTTCGCCACCCCCCTCCGGCCCGGTGTTGACGCTCCCGGCTGGGTCTCCGCACGCGGAGATTCTACTTCTTTGCGGTCGGCGGCACCTCAACAAGCCACGGGCAGATCGGCGGCGGGGTTAGAGAGGACGTGCCCTTGTTGACAATGCGGATGGTCATGATGGCTCCTGGTCGTGGGTGGCCATTTCTTCGGCCACCTCAAGAAGCGCCGATTCGAAGCTCGCCCGGTGACACGTCGGCGCGTTCATGTCACCGAGCTCCGTCTGGGACGCGACGGCGCACCCGCCGCCGCACACCGGAATGAAGGGGCAGTCGCCACAGCGACGCCAGGGGGCGAGTTCCTCGAACCGCCGTGCCGTGGCCTCTCGCAACGGATCGCAGCGCCCGTCGATGTGGCCGGTCGACAGCCTCGGGTCGCCGGCGAACCCGCCGCAGGCGTAAAGTGAGCCGTCGGGGCCGATGGTGTGCGCGTGCCGTTGGTGCAGCTCGCACGGGCCCATGTGCAGCCCATCGGCCGTCTGGAAGCCGCGCTTCTTCGTCTCCTCGCGCAGCATCGCCATCTGTTTGTCGAGGAGGGCGCAGGTCGCCGGGCCGCCCGCGCCGGCCCCCGCGAACGTCATGCAGCCGCCAGGCCGGTCGCCCGGCATCTGTCCGTTCCCCGCCCCGGCGGTCGCAGCGCCCTGGCCAACGATCGGCTTGAAGGTGATCCGCGCGAGCCGCGGGGCGAAGTCCTGCCGGCTCAGGTAGTCGAGAAGTGCCGGGTAGCGCCCGGCGCTCGAGGCGTCGAAGTTGCCGCCGATCGAGATGGCGCATCGATCGGCTACCCGGCGGACGTTCTCCACGATCCGGTCGAAGGTCGGCTGGCCGCCGCGCAGCGGCCGCAGCCGGTCGTGGGTTTCGCGATCGCCGTCCAGCGTGACCTTCACGCCGTTGAGGCCGTACGGCGCCAGCCGGTCTACCAGTTCCCGGTTGAGCAGCAGGCCGTTCGTGATGATGTTGACGACCTGCTCGACCCCGCGCGCCGAGGCAGCCCGCCATGCGCGTTCCGCAAGGTAGTAGAGCACCGGCAGGTTGAGCAGCGGCTCGCCGCCGAAGAAGGTCAGGATCAGCCGCTCCGGCCGGACTTCGTCCAACTGCCGCTCGATCCACCCAACGACCATGGCCGCCGTCTCGAGCGACATGTGCGTGGTCGGTCTGCCGTTATCGACCTGCGCCCGTTGAAAACAGTAGCTGCACGCGCAATTGCACTGCACCGTGGTCAGCACCGTCAGGCGCAGCTCGTTTCGCGAGTCGCGCAAGGCCGCGAAGTGGGCCTCGAGCGTCGCCCAGTCAGCCTCGGGCCCCGGCGTGAGGAACCCGTGCTCGGCGAGCTCCGCCACGGCAGCCTGTTGATCGGAAGGCAGCGATTCGCTGTCCAGCTCGCCGCACCTCAACCGGTCCAACAACTCGAGGATGTCGGCGGAGGCGATCGCCTGCGCGTCCGACAGGGTATTCATCAGGAAGACCCGATCGCGGCCGGCGAGCCGGGCGGCAACGGTGAACGCGGATGGACGCAGGGTGCCGTGCGACCCAGACACGCAGCCAGAGCCGCCGGTCGGAGTGGGCGTCAGTTTCGGGGTCATGTAGAGTGGGCCGGTCGGGCGGAACGCCTCCCGACCCCTCACTAGAAAAGCAACGACCATTCCAGAAACCGGCGCCTGGCTGAGCCGTCGGAACACCGCGGGAAGTTGGCAATTCCGACAGGTCCTGGCTGCGGGGATCGGCCAAGCGATTGGCCGGTGCTTCAGCGGGATCGGCGCCTCATGTGGCCTTCGCAGGCTTTCTCGTCAAATTCAGGGCCTTTGCCGTTTCTTGGCCGGCCGGGCCATCGATTGGCCTGTTGTGAAAGGCCACGGCCCGGGATCCGGCACTGGATCCCATCGGGCGGGTAGCGTTCATCCGCGGGAAGGGCAGGAGGGACCAGCGGGGCCGGGTCAGTTGCCCCGAAGGCGGCGCGCGAGCTGGCGTATCTCGAGCCGCTCCATCTTGTGCTTCAGGGTGCTGAGCGGGAGATCCAGGTAGCGGGCGGTGGCGGTGACGTTCCAGCCCGATTTCTCGAGGGCCTTGACGATGAAGTTGCGCTCGAAGGTGTCGCAGGCCTGCTGCAGCCGGCCCTCGCGGGGCTCGTCGTCGGTGTCGAGCTGCGCGATGTGGTACTCGAAGGGCAGGTCCTCGTCGGTGATCCACTCCTTCTCGCTGACCGCGACGAGGCGCTCGATCAGGTTCTCGAGCTCGCGGATGTTCCCCGGCCACCAGTAGGAGGCGAGGATCTTGACCGTGCTGTCGGCGATCCCGCGGATCTGCTTGTGGAACTTCGCGTTGTAGCGCCGCAGAAAGACGCTGGCCAGTTCGGGCAGGTCCTCGAGCCGCTCGCGCAGCGGCGGCAGCCGGATTGGGATGACGTTGACGCGGTAGTAGAGATCCTCGCGGAACCGCCCTTCCTTGACCGCCTTCTCGAGATCGATGTTGGTGGCGGCGATCAGGCGGAACTCGGTCTTGATCGCCTTGTTGCCGCCCACGCGCTCGATCTCACCCTCCTGGATCGACCTGAGCAGCTTGGCCTGCAGGTCCAGGCGCAGGTCACCGATCTCGTCGAGGAACAGCGTGCCGCCGGAGGCGAGCTCGAACTTGCCGAGCTGCTGGCGGTGCGCGCCGGTGAAGGCGCCCCGCTCGTGGCCGAAGAGCGTGCTCTCGACCAGCTCGCGCGGGATCGCGGCCAGGTTCACCGTGATGAACGGCCCGTCGGGACGCGACGACTCCTTGTGAATCAAGCGCGCGAGCAGCTCCTTGCCGGTCCCACTCTCCCCGAGAACCAGGATCGTGGCCGACAGCTTCGCCACCTTCTGCACCAGGTCGACGATCTCGCGCGTCAGCCTGCTCGGCCCGACGATGAACTCGCGGTCGGTGTCAGCGACCTGGTCGCTGAGCGTCATCACCTGGCGGTTCAGGTCCTGGCGCTCGCTGGCATGGCGGACGAGCGATCGGACCGTGTCGTAGTCGAAGTCCTTGGTGACGTAGTGGTAGGCACCGTCCTTGATCGCCTGCACGGCCGTCTCGACCTCGTTGATGGCCGAGATCATGATGACCTCGATGAGGCTGTAGTTCTCCTTGACGATCTTGAGCACCTCGAGGCCGCTGATGCCCGGCAGGCGGATGTCGAGCAGCACGAGGTCCGTCTCTTCGCGGCTCAGCAGCAGGAGCGCGGCCTCGCCGCTGGCGGCGCGCAGCACCTGGTACTCGCGCTTCAGGATCGCGGTGAGCGTGTCGCGCGTGCCCTCGTCGTCGTCGACGATGAGCACCGTCTTCGGCTTGGAAGTCATGAATCGGCTGCAGGGAGGAGGCGGAGGCGTATTGTAGGCGCGGCTCCCCCCGCAATTCAAGGCGCAATGGCTGCGCGGTTCCTTGACACTCCCGTACCCGTCCGGTAAGGTAGAAAACACGCGGATTTTCGAGCGTTTGGCGGCGGGCGTCCACCCGCCCGGCTCCCGCGCCGGGCCGCGGCCGGGCCGCCGGCTCCAGGCCCGTGGTGACCATGCTCCTGTGGCTCCTGTCCATCGTCGCCCTCACCGCGGCTGTCCTGGCCTGGACGAAGACGCGGCGTGTCGTACGTCGCCTCGAACGGCTCACGCAGTCGTACTGGGAGCTGAGACACGAGCACGGTCTGTTGCGGGCCGCGGTGGAGCGCCTCCAGCCCGGGACGCCGCACCAGGCACCGGCCGAAGGGGAGGCGCCGACGTTCGTCCCGCTGTCGTCGCTCAAGCGATGACGCTGCCGGCCCGGCCCGCCCAATCGCAGCCATCAGATCGACAAACAGATCCAACGACCTCCGGACCCTCATCGACACGGCATCATCGCGCAGCGTGAAGGAGCAATCGTGGCGAATCAGTACGACGTCATCGTCATCGGCGCGGGCACGGGCGGGTATCCGGCGGCGATCCGCGCGGCGCAGCTCGGGATGAAGGTCGCTGTCATCGAGCGGCAGAAGGCGCTCGGCGGCACCTGCCTGATCTGGGGCTGCATCCCGACCAAGGCCCTTCTCGAGAACGCGCACGCGCTGAAGATCGCGCAGAACGCGAAGGAGTGGGGCCTCGTCGTCGGCACCGGGTCTCCGGGCCTCGACATGAACCAGGTCCAGGCGCGGAAGGACCGCATCGTGACCGGCCTGACGCGGGGTGTCGAGTTCCTCTTCAAGAAGAACAGGATCGACTGGATCAAGGGCACCGCCCGGCTCGCCGGCAACGGGCGCGTCGAGGTGACGGGCGACCAGCCGCAGCAGTTGCAGGCGAGGAACATCATCGTGGCCACCGGATCGGCGCCGCGCAGCGTGCCGGGCGTCGCGGTCGATCGGAAGCGGATCATCACGAGCGACGAGGCGATCGGGCTCGGCGAGGTGCCGAAGTCGATGGCCATTCTCGGGGCCAGCGCCGTTGGCGTCGAGTTCGCCACGATCTTCCGGCGCTTCGGCAGCGAGGTGACGATCATCGAGCTGCTGCCGCGGCTGGTGCCCTTTGAAGACGAGGCGGTGTCGGCCGAGCTGGAGAAGGCGTTCCGCAAGCAGGGCATCCGCGCCTACACCGCCACGACGGTGACGACGGCGCAGGCGACCGCGGACGGCGTCGATCTGGAGGCGCGGCTGCCGGACGGCACGATCGAGAAGCTCCACGCTGACTACCTCCTGGTGGCGACCGGCCGCGGGCCGGTGACCGAAGGCCTGGGCGCGGTCGAGGCGGGGCTGCAGCTCGAGAAGGGCTACGTGCGGGTGGACGAGCAGTATCGCACGGGCGCGCCGGCCATCTGGGCCGTCGGCGACGTCATCACGATGGGCTTTCCGCACCCGCAGCTCGCGCACGTGTCGACCGCCGAGGGCATCCGCGTCGCCGAGCGGATCGCCGGGCAGGAGGTGCCCGCGATCAACTACGACCATGCCCCGGCCTGCACCTACTGCGATCCCGAGATCGGGAGCGTCGGGCTGACCGAGAAGGAAGCGCAGGAGCGCGGGTACGAGGTGCGCGTGGGCAGCTTCCCGTTCAGTGCGCTCGGGCGGGCGAAGATTGCCGGCGAGACCGAGGGGTTCGTGAAGATCGTCGCCGACAAGAAGTACGACGAGGTGTTGGGGGTCCACATCATCGGGGCGCGGGCGACCGAGCTGGTAGCCGAAGCGACGCTGGCGCTGCAGCTGGAGTGCACGGTCGAGGAGCTGATCCGCACGATCCACGCGCACCCCACGATGTCCGAGGCCGTCGGCGAGGCGGCGCACGCGGCCCACGGGGCGGCGATTCACATCTGAGGACGCGGAACACGGAACACAGGACACGGAACACGGGACACAGGACACAGGACACAGGACACGGAACACAGGACACAGAACACAGGACACAGGACACAGGAGGGAAGGAGGGGAGGAGGGAAGCAGGGGAGTTCACAACGGAGGCCTGAGGCCCGACGCCTGAAGCCCGAAGCTCGATATGCCCCCACCCGCCGCCGTGCAGTCCGTTCGGCCGTCCCCCGCGCTGACCCGCGATCAGCTTCTCGAGATCTATTACTCCCTGCGGTTGACGCGCGAGATCGAAGAACGTCTGGCCATTCTGTACCGGCAGCACAAGGTCGTCGGGGGGCTCTACCGGAGCCTGGGGTAGGAAGGTGAATCGGTGGCGTCGGCGTATGCGCTCGACCGGCGCGATGCCGTCGCGCCTCTGATCCGCAACCTGGGCTCGATCCTGATCCGCGGGGTGCGCCCGCGCGAGGTGTTTGCGCAGTACCTGGCGAAAGCCACCTCGCCGACGCGGGGCCGCGACCTGAACACCCACTTCTACGACGCGGCCAGGCGTGCGGTCGACCGTGCCCGCGCCGTCGGAGGACCGGCGCTCGCCGCTCGATCGCGAGACCGTGCTCGCGTGGGTGGCGAAGACGAGCAGGGTCATCGTCCTCCACGAGGCGCCCCGCACAGGAGGGATCGGCGCTGAGCTCGCGGCGGCGATTGCCGAGGAGGGGTTCGAGTACCTGGACGGCCCGGTCGTGAGGGTCGCCTCGCTCGACACGCCGGTGCAGTACAGCCCGCCCCTCGAAGCCGCATACATGCCGACGGTGGACAAGGTGGCGGCGGCGCGACGATTGCTGGAGTACTGAGCACGGCCGTCGAATGGGGTTCATGACAGACAAGGAATGCCATGCCTACCAACGTTGTGATGCCGCAAATGGGGGAATCGATCGCCGAGGGGACGATCGTGCGGTGGATCAAGCGTGTCGGCGACAAGGTCGACCGCGACGAGCCGCTGTTCGAGATCTCGACCGACAAGGTGGACGCCGAGATCCCGGCGCCGGCAGCCGGCATCCTCGCCGAGATACGGGCCAAGGAGGGCGAGACGGTTCCGGTCGACAGCGTGGTGGCGGTGATTGGCGAGGCCGGTGGAGCAGTTGCCGCGCCTCCACCGCCCGCCCAGGTTGTCGCTCCCGCTGCGGCGCCGCCTGTCGCTCCGGCTCCTGGGCCCCCGCCTGCCGCTCCCGCTTCGGCGCCCGCAGGGCCGCACCCGTCGTTGCCGTCGGCTGCGCCTCGGCCGGAACCGCCGCCGCCGCCCGCGCCTGCCCGCGCGCCAGCCCCGGCGGCCACCACGGCGCCGTCGCGCGACGAGTTGCGACGCCAGAAGTCGTCGCCGCTCGTCCGGAAGATCGCCCGTGAGCACAACATCGACATCGGACAGATCCCCGGCACGGGCATCGCCGGCCGCGTCACCAAGCACGACATTCTCGAGTACCTGGAGGGCGGCCCGGAAGGTGAGCGTCCGCCCGCGCCGCGAGCCGCCGCGGCGCCTCCGGCTGCCGCGCCGGCGCCGGCGTTCCGCCCGGGCGAGCGCGTCAAGGTCGTGCCGATGTCGGTAATGCGCACGCGCATCGCCGAGCACATGGTGCTCAGCCAGCGGACCTCCGCGCACGTGCACTCGGTCTTCGAGGTCAACTTTTCGCGCGTCGCGAAGATCCGCGAGGCGAAGAAGGCCGAGTTCGAGCGCCTCGGCGCGAAGCTCACCTACATGCCGTTCATCATCAAGGCCGCCGTCGACGCGCTGCGCGAGGTACCGATTGTCAACGCGTCGATCGACGGCGACAACATCGTCTACAAGAAGGACATCAACGTCGGCGTGGCGGTGGCGCTCGACTGGGGCCTGATCGTCCCCGTCGTCAGGAACGCGGACGAGAAGAACCTGCTCGGTCTGGCGCGCGCGACCAACGATTTGGCCAGCCGGGCGCGCGCCAAGCAGCTCAAGCCGGAAGACGTGCAGGGCGGCACCTTCACCATCACCAATCCCGGCGTGTTCGGCGCCGAGTTTGGCATGCCGATCATCAACCAGCCGCAGGTCGCGATCCTCGGCGTCGGCGCCATCGAGAAGCGCCCTGTCGTCATCGACGATGCGATTGCCATCAGGCCGATGGCGTACCTGACGCTGGGATACGATCACCGGTTGGTCGACGGCGCCGTGGCCGACCAGTTCATGTCGGTCGTGAAAAAGCAGATCGAGAACTTCGACGAGAGCGCGTAGAGACCAAGGACTGATGTGCGGCAGCAGGTGCCACGTGCTGGGTGCTGAGTGCGAGGTGCCGTGCCGCGTGCGACGTGCTGGGTGCGAGGCTTGACTGCGGACCGAGGACGAAGCACCCGTGAGCTGCGCCAAGGACCAAGGACGAAGGACCAAGGACTGACGGGTGTCAGGACACAGGACACAGGACACAGGACACAGGACACAGAACACAGGACACAGAACACAGGACACAGGACACAGGACACAGAACACAGGACACAGAATGGGCACACGCCTGCGTCCTGTGTTCGGTCTGGAGTGTGACGGTGGTGGGTCGACAGGTCGTCGCATCGAGGGCGCTGGAGGTGCGGCGCCTCGGGAGGATGCCGTACGGCGAGGCGCTCGAACTGCAGCGGGAGCTCGTGGACCAGCGGCGCGAGGGCCGGATCCCCGATCAGCTCCTCTTCGTCGAGCACCCACACGTGCTGACCCTCGGCGTCCGCACGCGCGGCGCGCGGACGAACATCCTCGCCAGTCCCGGCCGGCTCGCGTCCCTTGGCGTCGACGTGTTCGACACGGGACGAGGCGGCGACGTCACCTACCACGGCCCGGGACAGGTCGTCGGCTACCCGATCCTCGATTTGCGGCCGGACCGGTGCGACGTGCACCGGTACGTGCGGGACCTCGAGGAGACGCTGATCCGCACCGCGGCCGATTACGGGCTGGAGGCCCGCCGGATCAAAGGGCTGACCGGCGTCTGGGTCGGGGCCCAGAAGCTGGCCGCGATTGGCGTCCGGATCTCCCGCTGGATCACCAGTCACGGGTTCGCCTTCAACGTCGCCACCGACCTCGACTACTTCAAGCTGATCGTGCCCTGCGGGATTTCCGACCGCGGCGTCGCGTCGCTCGCGACGCTCCTCGGCCGGCCGGTTTCGCTCGACGAAGTCGAGGACCGCATGGTCGCCCACTTCTGCGACGTGTTCGACGCATGCCTGGTTCCGTAGCCTCGCGCTCGTGTCTCCCGCGCGATCTGTCCCCGAGGCCCTGAAATCGGCAACGGGCGGGACGAAGAGGGGAGCGTGCGCCTGGTCGGCCTGGCCTTCAGCCAGTTGCGCGCCAGCTATCCGCACTTGACGTGGCTGGTTGCCGTGTCGCAGGCCGAAGACGAGCTGTTCCAGCCGGTGCGGGTCCAGTTGTGGTCCCTCATCGTCGCACTGGCGTTGACGGCTGTCGCTGTCCTGGCCCTGGCGGTGTGGTTCTCGATCCGTCTGGCGGTGCCTCCCTTCGTCGACGGTCTGCACCTGGTCGAGCATTCGGGGGTGTCGAGGATGGGCGATTCAGCCTGACGCCCGAAGCGCCGAAGACCCCGAGTAATGGAAAAGCGGGCGCCGACCGAAACGATCAGGAAGACCCGATGAGCGCCCGCTTTCCGCCGCTGACGCCCGTCATCCGTGTGGCCGCCGCGCTGACGCTTGCCTCGATGGCCGGCACCGCCGGGTTCCTGCTCGGCCGGTATCCCCTGCTCACGCGCTTCCTGCCGGTGCACTTCGGCCGGATGGACATGCCGGACCGGTGGCGCGCCAAGTCGTTCCCGCTCGTCCTCATGCCTTTCTGGGTGCAGATCGCGCTCACGCTCGCCTTGGGCGCGATCGCCGTCATCCTGCTCTGGCGCGCCGCGCCGCGCGCCGGGCAGCCGGACGGCGTTCCATCGTGGAGCCGGGAAGAAGATGCCGGGCGGATGATCGCCGTGGCCGAAGCGGTGGCGCTCCTGCTGCTCGTCTGGGTGGCCTTCCAGGCCTTCGCTGCCGTCGAAGTGGTGGACCTGTGGCAGCGGGGCTGGGGCGGGCTTGGACGCGCGTACGCAACCGGGCTGCTGACCGGCGTGGCGCTGTCGGCCGCGATTGGCGTCTACACGATGGTCCGGATCGGCCGGCCGCCGGCCAGAGGCTGGGACGAGGGCCCGCACTGGCGGCTGCGCCACCTGTATTTCAACCCTGCCGACCCGGCGCTCTTCGTGCCGGATCGCCGCGGCATCGGGTGGACGCTCAACTTCGGGCGACCCGCAGCGGTGGTCCTCATTGCGTTCGTGATCCTCTTCGGCGTCGGCGCGCCGTGGTTCATCATCCGGTCGCTCGTGCGGTGAACGGCGAAGGCCAGCCGGCGCTTCGTCTTGCGGGTAGAGGCTCTCTCGGATCCCGGAAGACCTGGTTCTCTGCGGCCTCCGCGTCCTCTGCGCTCGATAGCTCTTGTGCGGGAGCGTCGCGACAACTGTGTAAGAAGGAAATCGTCGGCAGGAGGTTCATGATGCGTTTTTCTGCGGCTCTGCTCGCCTCGTTCGTTGTGATGGCGCTCGCGCCTGCGCCCGCTCGCGCGCAGGGGTACTTCAGCCCGAACGTCGGCTATGACTTCGGCGGGGACGCGGGCAATTGTCCGTCGCTTTTTGGCGACTGCTCGGAGAAGAGGACGAGCTACGGCCTGACGGCAGGCTTTCTGACCGGCGGCGTCTTCGGCATCGAAGAGGATCTGACCTACGCGCCGGACTTCTTCGGCCAGAGCGCCAGCCTCGGCTCCAACAGCGTGCTCACCCTGATGACCAATCTCGTGGTCGGCATACCGGCCGGCCCGGTCCGGCCCTACGTCAGCGCGGGCATCGGGTTGATCAGGACCAACGTCAACTTCACACCCTCAGCCCTGCTGAGCTTCAGCAACAGCAACTTCGGGTATGACATTGGCGGCGGCGTGATGGTCTTCTTCCCGCACCACCTCGGCGTGCGCGGCGACTTCCGCCATCTCCATTCGGCGCAGGACATTTCCATTCTTGGGATCAGCCTGCCGAGCACGAAGCTGAACTTCACGCGCGCGAGCATCGGGCTGGTGCTGCACTGACCGGCGCGGCCGCCGAGGCGGCCGCGCGTCACGCGTGCATCTGTCGCTCATGCAAGCGGGCGAGGTGGGGGAATCGCTGGCGGAGCGCGGCGATGGCCGCGCCGGCCGGCGTCCGGCCGACGGTGGCCGTTCCTGCCGAGTAGCAGGCAACGGCGACGCCGCCCAGGGCAGCCAGGAAGCTGGCGTCCAGGAGGCGCGAACCGGCGAGGGAGAGGCCGGTCACGACGACCAGGTCGCACACGGCGCCGATCGTCGGCTGCCCGCCGGCTGCCGCGAGCAGCGGGACCTCGCGGGGTGCCCGTTCGCTGGAGGCCGCCCGCCGATCGCCTTCCGGCGGCAGCTGATCGTCGCTGTACTGGGACGGGACGCCCAGGATCTCGGCCTGGGCGCGAATCAGGTTTCCGGCGCGGCGGTCGCCTTGCGGGAACCACCGGCAGAACTCGTCGACGACCTCGTCGGGATCGAGGCCAACCAGCGTCGCGTACTCGCGGAGGCATGCGCGGGCGAAGACGCCGCGTGGCCACCGCGTGAAGTCGTTCCGCTCCATCCCCTCCCAGACAGCCAGCGGCACCTTGGTGTGCTGGGCGATCCAGTCGAGCGAGAGGTGGGCGCGCTCCCGCGCCCGGCGGAGCCGCAACCCGAACGTGTCCTTGTCAGGCATAGCTCGGCCTCGTCCTCGCGGATCGAGGCAAGCAATGTCCGGACCGACCGAGTGCCGGCTCAACCGGTTGACAGGCTTGAGCTTGCGGGGAACCACGCACGCGCCGCCGGTCCAAATCTGTAAACCGGCGATTCGAAAGGGGACACGTGCAGCGGCTGAGGGTGCAGCAGAGGAACCGCTCAGACACGTGGCCAGGACGCTTCCTGTTCCAAGCGCGGCTCCCAGTCGGGTTGCAGGAGCAGGCGGCGTGTCATCCGGCCGTGCCGGCGGACACCTTGAGCGCCGAAGGCAGGTCGTCGAGCGTGGTGATGCGCGTGACGCCGGTGACATCGGTATGACGGCCGTTGCGGTCGAGCAGAATCGCGCCCATGCCGGCCGCCCGTGCGCCGGCCACGTCCTCACTGAGCGAATCGCCGACGTGCACGGCCTCTCGCGCGTCGGCGCCGTTGATCGCGAGCGCATGCCGGAAAAGGGCCGGGTCGGGTTTGGCCGCTCCCACCTGGGCGGGGATCGTGACCGAGTCGATGAGCGGCGCCAGGCGCAAGCTCTCGATCACCTTGAAGACGCGGCCGTCGAAGTTGGTGATCAGGCCGACCCTGGAGCCGGCCCGGCGCAGCCGTTCGAATGCCGGCAGGACGTCCGGGTAGATCTCCCACGCGCTGGCGGTCGTGAAGTGCTCGAACAGCGCGTCGAAGTAGGCATCGAAGCGGTCACGCTCGATGCCGTTCCAGATGTCGAGCCGCTCGAAGATGCCCTGCACGAGGCTGCGCCAGAACGACTTCTCCCATTCGGCCACCTCCTGTGGCGGCCGGGTGGGCCCGGGCCACATCGTGGACGAGGCGGCCTTGAGCGCGGCCGGGAACACGCGATCGATGTCCGCAGCGGCGACCTCGATCCCGAACCGGCGGGCGATGGCCGCATACTGCTCGCCGACGCTGCCGCGGACATGGACCAGGGTGGCGGCCAGATCGAAGGAAACGAACATCTTCAAGCGGTCCTTGGTCCCTGGTCCGTAGTCCTCAGTGCGGTGCCTGGTTCTTGGAGTGCCCGACGAAGGACCAAGGACGAAGGACTCAGGACGAAGGACTTCGTTATTGTCGATTCCCTAGTTCCACCGTCGCCGTGATCGGCTTGCCGTTCCTCATCACGACCACCTCCACCTTGTCGCCGGGCCGCTTGCTGCGCAACGCGAAGGTGAAGTCATAGAGCGTCTTGATCGGCTTGCCCTCCCACGAGACGAGCACATCGCCGCGCTGCAGCCCCGCTTTGGCCGCAGGGCTGCCCTCGCGCACGTCGGCGAACTTCACCCCCTCGTCGCTTTCCCCGAAGTCGGGCACCGATCCGAAGTAGGCGCCGTAGCCGCCACCGCCGGTCGCCGCTGGGCTGCCCTGTGCGGGCGCCTTGGGAGGCACGAAGGCGACGCGGGCCGTCCGCTCGGCGATGTGCCGGGCGAGCCCGAAGGCGATGCGCGTCACCTCGGCGGCGCCTGTCGCGTCGATCTTGTCGGAGGTGTCGCTCGGGCGGTGGTAGTCGGCGTGGAAGCCCGAGAAGAAGGCGATCGACGGGATCTTCCGCAGGATGAACGAGGTGTCGTCGCTCGATCCCACCGAGGCGCCTTCGCGGAACGACCTCACCTGGAGCGCGCTCCCCTGATCGGCCGCCTTTAGATCGGCGTCGAGATCCGGCGCCGTGTCGAGACCGCTGACCAGCACGCGGCCGTTCGGCCGGCCGACCATGTCGAGGTTGATCATCGCCACGGTGCGGTCGAGTGGAAAGGCGGGATGCTCGACGTAGTAGGCCGAGCCCAGCAGGCCCAGCTCCTCGCCCGCAAACGCGACGAACACGACGCTGCGCGGGAACTCCGCGCGATCGGCCGCGGCCGCGCGCGCGATCTCGAGAACCGCGGCGGTGCCCGACGCGTTGTCGTCGGCGCCGTGGTGGATCTGCCCGGTGGCGCCCGGCGCCATCGAATGCCGGCCCCCGAGGCCGAGATGATCGTAGTGGGCCCCGACGACGATGGCCTCCGAGGCGCGCACGGGATCGCTGCCGCCGAGGACCGCGACGACGTTGCGGACCGGGCGGCGGATCTTCGCGAAGTCCTCGGCGAAGGTCGCGGCAACCCCATCGAGCAGCCGCGAGCGGGGTTTGACGTCCGAGTCGATCTGCCTGGCGACTTCGGCGAGGTCCAGCGAGGCGCCGAGCACGTGCCTGACCTCGTCTCTCGACACGCGCAGCACGGGAATTCCGTACTCGTCCGCCTGGGGGTCCTGCATGAAACCGTGATAGTTGGCGCCGTCGGTTGCGTGCGCCATGTCCTCGACGACGAGCAGCAGGCGTGCCCCGTGCGAGCGGGCGACCATCGCCTTCGTCATCGGCGCCGCGTGCACGGTGTTGGCCTTGCCGTCGAACCTGCTGGTCGCGTCGTTCTCCTGCGGCTCGTGGGTGAAGATGAGGACGACCTTGCCGCTGACGTCCACCCCCGCGTAGTCGTCGTACTCGAGGCCGGGCGCTGAAATGCCGTAGCCGGCGAAGGCGACCGGCAGCGGTCTGCCGTCCTCCTGACCCGGAGTGCGGGAGGGTGGCTGGCTGGTTGCCCGTGGGGAGGTGACCGGCTGAGCAGCCCTCGCGGCTTTCTGCGCCGGCGAGGAGACGACCGACATGGGGTAGTAGTCTTCGCCGAGCTGAAAGGCGTGCGAGCCGCCAGGGCCGGCGAGCGAGAGCGAGTTTCCACCTCCGACCTGGAGCCCGGTCACGATGTCGAACATCTGGAAGTAGCCGGCCGTTCCCCCGGGCTCGAGCCCCGCCTCCTTGAACCTGGCGGCGATGAAGTCGGCCGCCTTGTCGAGCCCTGGCGTCCCGTTGCCCCGTCCCTGCAGCTCGTCGGACGCGAGGTACCTCACCTCGTCCAGGTACGCGCGGGTGTCGATCGACGGCGGCGCCTGCGCGGCGAGCGCCGCGATGGCAAGGCTGGCAAGGGCGGCAACGATCGGCCGCGTGAAATCAGCGGTGGATGGTTTCTTCACGGGTATGCTCTCGGTGTCAGTCCGGTAGTCGATAGTCGATAGTCGATAGTCCATAGTCCGAACAGCCGATGGTCGACAATCGATGGTCCGGACGACTATCGACCATCGACTATCGACCATCGACTATCGACTATTCTATATAGGAGGAGGCGAGTGCGCGATGAGTGTACCCGATCTGCGAGGGAAGGCGGCGATCGTGACTGGCGGGTCGCGGGGGATCGGACTGGCGATTGCCGCCGCCCTCGTCGAGTGCGGGGCCGACGTGACGATCTCCGGGCGTGATGACACTGCGCTTGCCGTGGCCCGGACCGAGCTCGACCGCGCGTCGCGCGAGCCAGCGCTGCCTGGTAGCGATGAGACGCGCCGGGGACGCGTGGCCTCGGTCGCCACCGACGTGCGCGACCTCTCACAAGTAGAGCGGATGGTCGAGGAGACGGTCGACCGCTTCGGCGGCCTCGACATCCTCGTCAACAACGCCGGCATCGGCGCCTTCGCCGAGGTCGCCCAGCAGTCGCCCGACCAGTGGCGCCAGATCCTCGACACCAACCTGACCGGCGTCTTCTACTGCTGCCACGCGGCGATCCCGCACCTCCGCCGGCGCGGGAGCGGCTGGATCATCAACATCAGCAGCCTGGCGGGCAAGAACCCGTTCGCGGGCGCCGCCGCCTACTGTGCCTCGAAGGCCGGGTTGAACGCGTTCAGCGAGGCGCTGATGCAGGAGGTCCGGTACGACGACATCCGGGTGAGCTACGTCATGCCGGGCTCGGTGCGCACCGAGTTCGGCGGCACGCACGACGGCGCCGGCATGGAATGGAAGCTGGCGCCCGAGGACGTCGCGCATGTCGTCCTCGACCTGCTGGCCCACGATCGGCGCAGTCTTCCCAGCCGCGTCGAGCTGCGCCCGTCGAAGCCGCGCAAGTAGTTCAGCGCGGCGCGCGCCGCGGGCGCCGGTGGTAACCGCGTTCGCGCCGGGCCTCGCTTGGGTATAATCGCCGCGCCATGATCGAGACGCTGGGCCACTACAAGATCCTCGGCATTATCGGCTCTGGCGCGATGGGCACCGTCTACCGCGCCCGCGACACGCGCCTGGGCCGCACGGTCGCCATCAAGCTGCTGCCGCCAGACGTCGCCGCCGACCCGTCGCGCCGCCAGCGGTTTCTGGCTGACGCGCACGCGGCCGCCGCGCTCTCGCACCCGAACATCGCGGCGTTGTTCGAGATCGGCGACGCGGGCGAGCACCTGTTCCTGGTGTTCGAGTACGTCAACGGGACGACGCTCACGAAGGCGATCGGCGGGCGGCCGATGAACGTGCGCCACGCACTCGAGCTGGGCATCCAGCTCGCCGACGCCCTGGCCGAAGCGCACGCCCACGGCGTCGTCCATCGTGATCTGAAACCCGACAACATCATCGTCACGCCGAAGGATCACGCGAAGATCCTCGATTTCGGCTTCGCGAGCTGGACGGCCGGCGGCGCCGCCCGGGAAGCCGCCGCCGTGGCGATCACGTCGAGCGCGGTCCTCCTCCCCTGGGACACGATCCGCTACATGTCACCGGAGCAGGCCCTGGGCGAGCCGGTGGACAACAGGACCGACATCTTCTCGCTGGGTGTCATCCTGTTCGAGATGCTGACGGGCCAATCGCCGTTCAAGGCGCCGACGACGGCGGGCGTCGCGTTGCAGATCCTCCAGGTCACCGCGCCGGCGCCGAGCAGCGTCAACCCCGAGGTTCCCGCGGAGCTCGACCGGATCGCCGCGCGCGCGTTGGCAAAGAGCCTCGACACCCGCCACGCGAGCGCGGCGGCGCTCGGCGCCGAGCTCCGCTCGGTGGCGGCGGTGCTCGACGTCCGGACCGAGACCGCCGAGGCGACCACGCAATCGAGGCCGGGCCGTCGCCGATTTCCGGTGGGTCTCGTCGCGTCACTGCTGGTCCTGGCGGCCGTGGCCGGCGCTGCCTGGAGCTGGCGCGAGCAGGTGGTGCGGCAGTGGCAGCGTTGGTTCGGGCCAGCGCCGGCGCCGATCGTCGCGGTGATGCCGCTGGAGTTCTCCGGGGAGCCGGCATCCCGCCTCTACATCGCCGACGGCCTCACCGACGATCTCGTCTCGCGCCTCGCCCAGATCCCGGGAGTCGTGGTGCGCGGACGGTCGGGCGTGCGCCGCAACCGGGGCAGGGACGCCAATCAGGTCGCGCGCGGCCTGGGTGCGTCGGTCGTCCTGTGCGGATCCCTCTTGTACCGGCCCGATCGCGTCGAGATCAAGGCAGCGCTCGTCGACACCCGGGACGGATCCGAGTTGTGGGGCCAGCACTTCGCCGGCGCCCCCCGGAACGTGGTCAGCCTCGAGCTGCAGATCGCGGAACAGGTTGCCGGCGCCCTGCGACTGCCTGTGCCGGCAAGCCCCGCGCGGGCACGCACGGCGTCGCGCGTGGTCGATCCGAACGCCTACGACCTGTATCTGCAGGGGGTAGCCGCGCAGGTGAGGGGCGAGCTGCCGCAGGCGATGTCGCTGCTGGGCCGTGCCGTTGCGGCCGACGCGGGCCTGGCCGAGGCGCACGCGGCTCTTGCACGGGTCGTCTACCTGCGTGCGCTCGACATGGGGCGGTTCGCCGACCCGGCCGTCGCCGCCGCGGTGAAGCAGGAAGCGGACGACGCCGCAGCGGCTGATCCCGACCTGCCGCAGACGCACCTGGCTCTCGCGCTGGCCGCACCGGCCCTCGACGGCGCTCTGAGCCATCTTCGGCGCGCCGTCCAGGCGGACGCCTCGTACGCCGAGGGCTACCGGCAGATCGCGGATCATCTCCTCGAGTTCGACACGCGTCGCGCGCTGTCGTTCTATCGCAAGTCGGTGGCCGTGGACAGCGCCCTGGCGCCGGGCTACGCGGGCGCAGCCGTCGCGGCGCTGCTGGTGAACAGGCCCGACGAGGCGGCGCGCGAGATCGAGAGCGGCAGGCGCCTGGATCCGGCCGGCCACGACTGGCCGGTCCTCACCGCGCTCGTCGAGCTGACCCGCGGCCGCACGGCACAGGCACTCGCGCTGTGGCGGCGGCAGCCGCCCGCGGACACCGCCTTGCGGCCCTGGGTGCTCTACGCGGCAATACTGCAATCGGCCGGCCGGAGCGCGGAGGCGCGGGACGCGATCACGACGACGACGCGCCGTTATCCCGCGCACTGCGAGGCGCGGGCCGTGGAAGCGGCGATTCGCTTCGATAGCGGAGAGGTTGCCGGGGCGAAAGCGCTGGCCCAGAAGATCGAGCAGGAGGCCTCGGCCCCCGACGCGGTGGCCCCGGCGCCCGGCTGTGCGGCTTTTGCGGCGGCGGCGGTGGGGAATGCCGAAGGGGTGGCAGGCTGGCTGCGCCGGATTGCCGGGCGCGAGGACGCGCTCCGCTGGTGGGCCCGGGAGATCGATGGCGTCACCGACAACATGTGGTTGACGCGCGGCTGGTACCCGTTCAGCAAGGTGGCGCAGGCGCCGGCCGTGGCGGCGGCGAGAGCCGAGCTGCGCGTGGCCTATCAGCAGAAGAGCGAGGAGCTGTTGCGGGCGCTGGCGGCGCCGCTGAACCGTTAAGCGCAGAGGCCGCGGAGGCCGCAGAGATAGACATATCTGCTGTCGCTTCGAGTGCCGCCCAGTCGATCAGCGCAGAGGCGGGGGAGCCCGCACAGCATAGCCCTGGCGTAACGCAAGCGCCACCCTTGGCGCGCGGCAACCAGCGGAATCCCGCCTCTGCGTTCTCTGCGTGCTCTCCGCTGTAATGTACATCGGTCAGGCTTTGCCGAGGACGCGAGCCAGCCTCGCGGCGTCGATGTTCGACCCGGACACGACGATCGCCACCCGTCGGCCGCCGGCGTCCGCCCGGCCGGAGAGCACGGCGGCCACTCCGGCAATCCCGGCCCCTTCCGCGATCAGGTGCTCCTCGGCTGCAAGACCGCGGATTCCCGTCTCGAGCTGATCCTCGCTCACCACGACGACGCGCGCGACCAGGCGCCGCACCAGATCGAACGTGATGGTGTCCGGATCCATGTTGCCCGCGAGGCCGTCGGCGAGCGTGGGCCGGACGACGACCTCCGTGATCCGGCCGTTGGCGAGCGCCGTCGAGAACGCCGGGG
>Ga0315282_10007117_pt1 | contig 18489 bp, 9 predicted proteins | sample YL17G07_20_MG_FD_203693 | JGI IMG/M metagenome (GOLD analysis project Ga0315282, IMG submission 203693) | Sediment microbial communities from Yellowstone Lake, YNP, Wyoming, USA - YL17G07_20 | ecosystem: Environmental > Aquatic > Freshwater > Lake > Sediment | place: USA: Wyoming | collected...
CGTGGCCGATCCCAGCACGACCTCGAACTCCACCCCAAACCCCGGCCGCTCCAGATCATAGTTGGTCAGCAACACCTGGATGGGGACCGTGCTCCCCACCTTCACCGAGGGAGGATCCTCCGGCGGCGGCAGCGGAAGTTCCTGGCTCAGGTCCGTGGGCCAGCCATCTGCCGTGACTGCGTGCCCGCTCAACATCAACTTGATCAAATTGAGGTCGCCGCCGCTCGGGTTTCCGCTCCCGTCCAGGTCCTGGACCATGAAAATCTCCGGATACACATCGTTGTAACTCGGGTTGAGTCCGCACAGAGCCATCTTGATTAGATTCAGGTCCTGCCCGCTCACGTTCAGCGACCCGTCGCCGTCGCCGAAGAAACCGATCCCCGGCTGGCCGAGCTTGGGCAGGGCACCATCGCAAGGATCGGAGGTGTTGTCGTCCCAGCCGTTGTAATACTCGTTGATATTTTCCAGGCCGTCGCCGTCGGGATCACCCATGGCGTCATCCACCAGAGGGTTTAGAGGGTTTAGGCTGCACTGGTGGTTGACTTCATAGCCGTCCGGCATCAGGTCGCCGTCAGTATCGGCCTTATTCGGATCGGTATGCCAGGTCAGCACTTCGTCTCCATCCTGAACCCCGTCATTATCACTATCCTTGGCCAGAGGATTGGTATGGTAGGTATTGACTTCCTGCCCGTCGCTCAGACCGTCGCCGTCGGTATCCGGGTTGCAAGGATTGGTGGAGCTCTGGTATTCCTGCAAATTGGTCAAACCATCTCCATCCGGATCCGCGCCGGCGTCCGCCACTCGCGGGTTCAGGCAGGGGTGAGCTTTTTCCCAATTATTGGGCAATCCGTCATTGTCCGTATCTACAACAAATTTGAAGATCTGCAGGCCGAAAATGTCAACCGCAACGTAGGCATAATTGCCGCTCACAAAAACGCCATGGCCCCAATCAGGGGGGTTGTAGGTTACTGCCAGGGTAGGGCTGGCCGGGTTCGAGATATTGATGATTTGCAGGCCGGAAGGTAAATGCGCGACGTAGGCATAATTGCCGCTTACAAAAACGCCATAGGACCTACCAGAGTTGGCGTAGGTCCCAGCCAGGGTGGGGCTGGCCGGGTTCGAGATATTGATGATCTGCAGGCCGAAAACGCGATTCGCGACGTAGGCATAATTGCCGCTCACGAAAACGCCAAGGGCCTCACTGGGGCTGGCGTAGGTTCCGGCCAGGGTTGGGCTGGCCGGGTTCGAAATATTGATGATCTTCAGGCCGGCATAGTTATCCGCGACGTAGGCATAATTGCCACTCACAAAAACGCCAAGGGGCTCATCGGAGGTGGTGTAGGTCCCAGCCAGGGTGGGGCTGGCCGGGTCCGAGATATTGATGACCTGCAGGAGGCCGGAATAGCCATTCGCGACGTAGGCATAATTGCCACTCACAAAAACGCCATAGGACTCACCAGAGGTGGCGTAGGTCCCAGCCAGGGCTGGGCTGGCCGGGTTCGAAATATTGATGATCTGCAGGCCGGTATCGAGATCCGCGACGTAGGCATAATTGCCGCTCACAAAAACGCCCTGGGAAGAACCGGGGGTATCGTAGGTCCCAGCCAGGGTTGGGCTGGCCGGGTCCGAAATATTGATGATCTGAAGGCCGTTATTGGCAGCCGCGACGTAGGCATAATTGCCACTCACAAAAACGCCATAGAAAGAAACGGAGGTGTTGTAAGTTCCGACCAGGACAAGAGTGGATTCGCTGGTATCGAGGATGCTCAGGCAATCCAGGTCCGCGGGATAATCGGTATCGCCGTCGCCGTCGTTGTCAATCCCGTCATCACAGGCATTGGTGCCGTGTTCATCATCGTCCGCCAGGCTGGAGCAGCCAGGGTCTGCGGGGTAATCGGTATAGCCATCGCCGTCGTTGTCTATCCCGTCATTGCAAGCTGCAGAAAAGGTTGAAGCAGGCAGGGAGAGGAGAGCCAGACCCGCGATCAAGAGAGCTATCTTTTTCATGTGCCGTCTCCCTTCTCGAAGGGCTTTGCTGTCGCCCCAGGCTGTCCAATCTCGGGTTTGCGGTTAGGGTCAACTAATAAACTTTGCCTTTTTTAACTTAGCACATCCGGTAGCAGAGTCAAGGAAAAAATTTAGTTCATAAAATTCACTCGGTATATCGGAACCCTGCCATTCCGCTCAGACGCGGGACGCGGACGCCTTGACACCCTGCCACCTTGACATCCCGCTCAGACGCGGGACGAAGACGCCTTGAGGCCTCTTCGCAAGATGGGGACGAAACCTGGCCCAAAGAGGGACAAAACCTCGCCAGGGAGGGACAAAACCCTGCCTAAATCGGGGCAAAAGTTGCTCAGGTAGGAGCAAAAAGTATTTGGGTAGGACCAAAAGCTGTTTGAGGAGGACCAAAACCTCGTTGGATAGGACCAAAACCTCGTTGGATAGGACCAAAGGTAGGCGATTTTCGGGACGGCATTTCGCGGCTGTGGTCAGCCGCGCCCCTAGAAAAATTTTGAAAATATTTTAAGAAGTTAGGGAAGGGAGTGCCGGAAAAGAGTTGGTGTTTGCACCCAAATAAGGGGGGTCCCGATTTGAGAGGTTCCCAATTGGGGACAAAGCTCAAAAAAGCCATTAGAATCCAGCTAGTTAGCATCTTGATTCTGATCTTCAAATCATCACTCATAACTCAGCACTCATCACCCTCTATTACTGTAGAAATGTTGCAGTTCTTGAAGCAGTATGCAGTAGACAGTAGGCAGTAGACAGGGAAAGAAAGGATGGTAACAGACTAATCCAAAATCTAAAATTGAAAGCCTTAAGCCAGAGGCCTGAAGCCTGAAGCCTTTCTTCACCGTTTGATTTTCAGGACCAGATCTTCCACGGTCTCCCGCAGCTTGCGCACTTCTTCTTCCAGTTTGGCCAGCCGGCGTTCGAGCAGGTCGGAGGAAGCGACCTCCAGACCCGAGGGTTCGGCCTGGGTCTGGCGGGACCGGTGGAGCTCTTGCTGGAAGGCCACGGCCTCGGCTTTGACGTCTTCGGTGACCAGGTCGTCGAGCGGCGCTACGGGCGCGATCGTAGCGTGGGGTTTTTCGAGCCAGGGTTCTTCATCGCGGGTGAGGGCACTCGCGCCACTGGGGGCACCCGCGCCACCGAGAGCACCCGCGCCACCGGGGGCAGGCGCGGCCGGAGGGGAGGGGGGGGTGGCGGCGATTCGCTCCAGCTCGGGCGGAGGTTCGAGAGCTTCTTTTTCTTCTTTGGCTTTGCGCGGCGCGGTCAAGCTGGAAAGGTCATCGAGCAAGGAGGAGAGTAATTGATCGGAAGGTTTCTCTATTGGTTTCTGGTTCCTGGTTTCTGGTTTGAGGTTTAGGGCAATTTCCCCGGCTTGCGCTTCGCTGGGTTCGGGCCGAGGTCCGGGTTCTTGCGGCATGAGGTCAAGGGTCGGCACTTCGGGCATGGGCGCCTCGCGCCTCGCGGGTTGGTCCGCCTCGGGCAGAGGGATTTCTTCCGAAGGAGCGAGATCCAAGTTGGGGACTTGGGTCGCTGCTTTTTGCTCGGCCCCGCTGGAAAGCGGGGTGGGGGGCGGAGGGAGGTCAAATAGATCGAGCGAAGGCGGCGGAGGCAAGTCCATCCCGCGTTCCGCGGAGACAGGGGAGGCGCTGCTCTCGGGCGCGGGGCTCGGCGGTTCGGGTTTGGGCATGGCCCAGAGATCTTCGGGCAAATCCGAGGCCGCAGCCGGCTCAACGGGCGGGAGCGGAGAAGGAGGCGGGGGCAGTTCGAGGTCCGGGATTTCGAGCGGCCGAGTTGGCTCGGGCAAATCGCCGGAAGGAGCCGAAGCGGGGCCCAAAGCATCGGAGTCGCCGTCATCCAGGGCGATGGGGGCATCCTCAGAAGCCTGGGGTTCGGCGACTTCAGGGGCCGGGGTGGGCGGAGGCGAAGGTTCAGCGCGGGGAGTTTCTTCGAGAGGTTCAATCTGTCCGCGATGGTTTCGAATAAAGGCCTTCTTGATCGGCTGCACCGCGGCCACCTGAAATTTATCGGGGATGCGGGAGTTCAGCACCTCGACCGCGCTTTCCAGCCCCAGCACGAGCTCGACCGGTTGGCCCGCGGCCTTGGTCAGGGCGGCTTGAAGATCCGGCAGGTCCGGCTCGGCCACGGCCACCACCAGCGCGTTGGGTTTTATTTCCACCGGGACCGCTTTGAGCGCCTGGGCTTCTTTGCGGGAGAGTTTGCCCAGGATCTCCAGCGGGAGCTGGCGGGAGCGAAGGTCCACCAGGGTCATCCCCAACTGCTCGGCCAAGACCTCGTAGAGCTTCTGTTCGTCCAGGTAGCCCAGCTCGATCAGGCTGCGGCCGAGCTTACCCTTCCACTTGCGCTGATGGCTCAAGGCGGCGACCAACTGGAACTCCGTGATCAAGCCGCGCTCTTCCAACAGGGCCCCGATTCTTTTTCTCGCCATGATTCCCTCGATAAGGAACAGTAATCAGTGCACTGTGCACAGTGTATAGCGAATCGTGCACAATGAAAACAGATCCAATCCGATTTTAAGGATCATGCTAGCATGAGCAGAAATAAAGGGCAACAACTTTTCACAGCGCATGGTAAATAGTGAAGAGTGCGGGATGAATGATCCGACCTTGCCGCCTTGACACCCTGCCCCCTCTTTGGTAAGGATGATTCCGCCTCGAGGCTTGCCTTTGTCAGATCATCCCGGCCAGCGCTACGACCTTCCGGCTTCGCGGATCCTCCGCCGGGGCATCCGCTACGCCCGTCAACTCGCATCCGCTTGGTCTGCTCAAGGTTCGGCCTCCGGTTCCCGGACCCGGCCGGAAGCGGCCCAAGCCTGGCTCCTGGACCTGGTCTGGCTGCGACTGGCTGAAGACCGGGCGGTCTTGCCCCCTCGTTTTTTTCAGGAGCGCGCGAGCCTCCTCCCGTCCGCGCTGGCCGAACTCAACCGACAGCTCGGCTTCATCCTTTTCGACCCGGAACTTTATTCAGATTGGGAGAGCTTGCCCGAAAACTTGAGACAGACAAGAATGTCCATCCTCCTCGCCTGGGACGATGACCTGCACCGGCGCAAGTTCTGGCCCGAGGGCATGCCGCTCGAACTGCTTTCTCTGCTCGCCGAATTCTTCCACCCGGCCGAGCGGGGCCGGCAGCCGGGCCGTTACTATACCCCGGCCGGGATCCTGAAGCGGCTGCTCGACTGGGCCCTGGGAAGCGGGCGCGCCTGGGAGCAACCTGATTTGGCGCTGCTCGACCCCGCCTGCGGCACCGGCCATTTCCTGCTGGCGGCGCTCAGGCGCCTCTGCGAAGCCGAAGTGCGGGCCTACGGCTCCCGCTCGCCGGAGCTGTTCGCGCCTTTGCTGATCCGGCCCGGCGGCGAGCGCCGCTTGAATCCGGCGCGCCGGCTCGAGCTTTTCTCGGCGCATCTCTACGGCGTGGACTCCGACGAAGCGGCGCTCAACGTTTGCCGGCGGGCCTTGCTGCTGGAGATTCTTTCCGGAGAGAACCTGCTCGAGCGGGCGCCGCTCCCGGCCCAGGCGCTGTTTCAAAATTTGCGCCAGGGCGACAGCCTGGTGGAATCGGCCGTCGCGCTGCAGGCGGATTTATTTCGCGGCGGAGAGGCCCGGAGGATCCGGCCGTTTCGCTTTGCGGATCCCGAGCAGGGGTTCGGGAAAATTCTCGGCCGCGGCGGCTTCGACGCGATCCTGGGCAGCCCGCCCTGGGCCGCGCTGAAGGGGAAAAATTTGCGGCCGGCCTATCCGGCGGAAGTGGTGGACTACCTGGTCCGCCGCTACCAGACCGAGGCTTTCCGGCCCAGCCTGTTCGAGATGTTCATCCGCCGCTCGCTCGAGCTCTTGAAAGAAGACGGTCGCCTCGCGTTCGTGGTCCCGGCGCGCCTGATCTCCCATCCCCATTTTCTGGGCTTGCGCCGAGCCCTGGCCGAGCAGGGAGAGATCGCCGAGCTCCATGAGGGCGAACCCTTCCCCGGCGTGGCCGAGCCGACCGTCTGCCTCAAGTTCCGAAAGCGGAGCCGGCCCCGCAAAGCGCGGCGGATCGCAGTCTCGGATGCCCAGGGGCACTCCTGGTCCCTGCCGCTCCGCCAGTGGCTCCGTCCGGAAAGCTCATCTCGGATCGCGTCAGCCGACGATTCCGAGCTCGAACGGATTCTGACCCAAATCCAAAAAGCCGGGAAACCGCTTCGCGAATTCCTGGAATCGGGCGTGGGCCTGATCGCCCGGCCGGGCAAGCTGACCCCGGAGCGAGTGTCGGCTTCGCAGCGCGGCGCCGTGCGGGGCGAGCACGTGCATCCTTACTTTCGGCAGGGACGGAGCTACCTGGAATTCACCGCGCGTAACCTGGCCGGCGGGACCCGCAAGCTCGAGAAGCTGGCCCGGCGCGACCGCCTCCTGGTGCGCAAGATCGGGGCCAGGCTCGCGGCCACCCTGGACGAGAGCGGCGATCTGATCGTCCAATCCCTCTACTTCCTCCACCTGCGCCCGCGCCGGCTCTGCCGCGGCTATGACCTCCGCTACTTCCTCGGAATCCTCAACTCGCGCCTGCTCAGCTTGTTTTACCGCCAGCGTCTGGCCCGAAGGCAGGCCCCGCAATTGAAGAAGGTCCATCTCGACCGCCTGCCCATCCCCACGCTCAAGCTGCGCCAGCCGGCCGGGGCCGAGGCGCACCGGAACCTGGTCGCGGCGGTGGAAAAAAGAATTCAAGCCGGAGCTTCCCCGGCCCCGGAGCTGGAAGCCGAGATCGAGCGAATGGTGGCGAGGCTGTATGGACTTGATGAGGGGATGGTGGAACGAGTCCTGGGTTCGTCAGGATTCGCGGAGCAATGAAGATCGAACCATCCGGGCGCAGAGACACCACGATGGAGACTGGAAAAATCGTCGAGGCGAAAGCGAAATGCAAGGGAAAGGTCCCAAAGTCTTTATCGCGACCATGATCGCGGCTCTGTTCCTGGCCGGGATCGTCCTTTATTTCGGGGAGTTTCACCTTCGGGGACAAGAGCCGGAAGAGGTCTCGCTGCCGGGCGGGACTCCTTTGGCAAGCATGGTCTTCGTTCCGGCCGGGGAATTCTGGATGGGCTGCAATGAAAAAGTGGACGCGGAATGTTGGGACAATGAGAAGCCGGGCCGGACGGTGAAGCTGGAGGCATTCTGGATTGATCGGACCGAGACCACGGTGGCGCAGTACCGCAAGTGCGTGGAAGCGGGCGGTTGCAGCGGCGAGGGCTTGACCATGCCGCACTGGGAGGGCAAGGACGTCCGAGGCTGGGCCTGGGCCTGCAACTGGGGCAAGCCGGATAAGGACTAGCATCCGATCAATTGCCTGAGCTGGGACCAGGCCCGGGCCTATTGCGCCTGGCGGGGGAAGCGGCTGCCCACGGAGGCGGAATGGGAAAAGGCGGCGCGGGGGACGGACGGCCGCAAGTATCCCTGGGGAAACCAGGGCTATGGGCCGGGGATGAAGGTGGCGAACATCGCGGACGAGACTTTCAAACGGCGGTATCCCAAATGGGAGACCGCGGCCGGCTATGACGACGGCTATGTGGGCACCGCGCCGGTCGGGAGTTTCCCGGAAGGGGCCTCGCCTTACGGCGCCCTGGACATGATCGGGAACCTGTCCGAATATACCTCCGATTGGGCCAACGAAAAACAGGGATATCGCCGGCCGAAAGGCGGGTCCTGGGACCACGGACCCAGTGTCGCCCGGATCTCAACCGGCTTCAGGACCGACGCCGTCGGCCAGCACGAAAACAACGGCATCCGCTGCGTCCGCTAAGTTGGAGAACCCCAGCGGGGCGAAGCCGCAACCGAAGAAGAGGATTTTACCGCGGATAAACGCGGATGAGGAAAAGATTTATCCACGAAAAGACACGAAAGCACACGAAGGTCAAGAAGCGAGGGAGCTTGAGTAAGTTCATTTTTTCGTGTCCCTTCGTGGATGAATCTTTCTTCTGGATCTTTCGGTTCGCGTCCATCCCCGTTCATCCGCGGTTAAAATTATTTTTCCTTGACGAACGATATTGTTCTGATAGAATCAGGCTCGTTCCGAGTTTTGTAACCCTCAACCTTTGCGCTTAATTCGAGGATGGAGGAAACCAATGAAACCCGCCCGCTATCTTCTCGCGCTCCCGATCCTGGTGATTCTCGCCGCCTTGCTCGCTTCCGGCTCATCGGCGCCGCCCCTGATCAACTACCAGGGCCGGCTGACCAATGCCGCCGGCCAGCCAATCGCCGCGGTCGTTCCCATGCACTTTGCCATGCTGGATGGAGATACCAATACCGCCACGGTGCTCTGGGGCGAGACCCAGAGCCTGGTGAGCGTCAACCAGGGCGTTTATAACGTGCTGCTGGGGAGCGTGAAACCCGTCCCTGGCTCGGCCCTGGAAGGGGCCACGGTCTTTCTGGAAGTGCAGGTGGCCGGCGAAACCTTGAAGCCCCGCCAGCGCCTGACTTCGGTGGCTTACGCCATCCGCGCGAGCGAAGCCCTCAATGCCCAAAACCTGGGCGGCCAGCCCTCGGGCGACTATTATTCCAAGGCGCAGGTGGACGCGCTGATCGCCAACCTGCAAAGCCAGATCGCGGCCAATACCGCCGGTCTCGCCGCCGAGATCAGCAATCGTCAGGCCGGGGACAGCTTGCTGATCACCAACCTCGCCGACGAAGTGAACCGCGCTTTGACCGCGGAGGCCTATCTCCAAACCGAGCTCGATGCCGAAATCCTTGATCGTGAAGCCGCCGACACCGCGCTCTCCAACCGGATCACTCCGCTCGAGACCAAGCTTGCCTCGGTCTCGGTGGCAGGTTCAGACTTCATCTTCACCAATGTGAATGTCAACATTCGAAGCGGCAGCGGAGCAACCGCTGGGGCTATCAACGGCAAAGGAAACCTGATCATCGGCTATAATGAGAACTCCGGGGATACTAGAACCGGCTCTCACAATTTGATCATCGGTCCCCTTCACAGCTATTCTTCTTATGGCGGTCTGGTGGCAGGCTACGATAATAGTGTCTCCGGCACCTATGCCAGCGTCAGCGGCGGAACAAACAATAGCGCGGGCAATTATGTGTCCAGTGTCAGCGGCGGGCAATGGAACAACGCCGATGGCAGTGCCGCTAGCATCAGTGGAGGCCAGATTAACTGGGCTCATGGTGATCTCTCCAGCGTCAGTGGCGGATATGAGAACATAGCGAGCGGCTTGGGCGCCAGTGTCAGCGGCGGCAGCTATAATAAAGCTAGCGGCAATGCTTCGTCCGTAGCCGGCGGAGGCGGGCCAGCCTCCACTGATGGCAATGAGGCTTTCTCTCACTATACGGCCATCTTAGGCGGACGGGCGAACTTGGCCGGCGATGCGGCAAAAACCAATCGAACGGTCGGACAGCAATCCACAATCAGCGGCGGAAATGTCAACACCGCCAGCGGTCAATACTCTAGCGTCAGCGGTGGAGATAACAACCAAGCCAGCGGCACAAATGCCAGCATCAGCGGAGGAGGGACCAACGTCGCCAGCAACAACTCCTCTAGCATCTGCGGTGGGGCAAACAATACTGCCAGCGGAGGGGTAGCCAGCGTTAGTGGTGGGCAAAACAACACCGCCAGTGGCGATTATGCCAGCATCGTCGCCGGCCAAAGCAATCGGGCCTATGCGCATTATTCTGCGGTCCTGGGCGGCTATAACAATTTTGCTGGCAATGGTTCAGACCATGCGGTGGGCCAACGAGCTACCGTCAGCGGCGGAGATAACAACCAAGCCAGCGGCACAAATGCCAGCATCAGCGGAGGAGGGACCAACGTCGCCAGCAATAACTCCTCCAGCATCTGCGGTGGGGCAAACAATACTGCCAGTGGCGGCGTTGCCAGCGTTAGTGGTGGGCAATACAACACCGCCAGCGGCAATTATTCCAGTGTCAGCGGCGGGAATAATGTGACTGTTTCCACGCAATATGGCTGGGACGCGGACAGCGTGATGAGCACTCTGAACACTAACACCTCCAACATCACCAGCCTCCAAGGCCGCGTGACCACCGCGGAGGGCAACATTACCAATTTGCAAGGCCGGATGACCACGGCGGAGACCAACATCAGCAATCATACCTCCAGCATCAACAATCTGAATGGCCGCATGACCACCGCGGAGGGCAACATCACCAATTTGCAAGGCCGCATGACTGGGGCGGAAAGTAACATCACCCTGCTCCAAACCGACCTCATTACTGAAATCTCCAATCGCCAAACTGCGGACACCGCGCTCTCCAACCGGATCACCCCGCTCGAGACCAAGCTCAAACCGGTCACGGTCACGCTCAGCGGCTCCACGGTCACCAACTTTTATTTCACCGGAACGAATGTGCACGTCCGAAGTGGCTCGGGTTTTACCTTCGGCACGGTCAACGGCAAGGGCAACCTGATCGTGGGCTATAACGAGAGTTCGGGAGATACCCGCACCGGCTCGCACAACTTGATCGTAGGGCCTTATCACAGTTATTCCTCCTATGGAGGCTTGGTGGCAGGCTATGACAACACTATTTCCGGAAGTTCTGCCAGCGTCAGCGGCGGCTACTACAACACCGCCAGCGGTTCTGGGTCCAGCGTCAGCGGTGGAATGAACAACACCGCCGACGGCTATTCTGCCAGCGTGAGCGGCGGGCAAATGAATAAGGCGAGCGGCGATTGGTCCTCGGTGGCCGGCGGCGGCGGTTATACTTCGGAGGAAGGCAACGAGGCCTTTGCCGATTACTCGGCGATCTTGGGCGGATCTGAGAACCTTGCTGGCGATCCTAACCAGGTGGAACACGGTTTCAGCTCGTGTGCTACGATCAGCGGCGGTTATCAAAACACCGCTAGCGGCACCTATTCCAGCGTCAGCGGCGGCCAGTATAACCTTGCCAGCGGTAAATTATCTTTCGTGGCTGGCGGCGGCGGTGCCACTGCCGCGGAAGGCAATGAAGCTTTCAGCGCTTATTCAGCCATTTTAGGCGGCCGAGGCAATGATACCGGTGACGGCGCTGACCCCTTGGTGGGCCAGTATGCCACGGTGAGCGGAGGCTCTCTCAACCGCGCCAGCGGGGAGGCGGCGAGCGGAGGCGGCGGGTATCACAATACCGCCAGCGGTCAGTATTCCAGCATCAGCGGCGGAAGCAATAACCTTGCCAGCGGCGATTATTCCTCGGTGGCCGGCGGCGGTGGCGAGTGGGCGGACGAAGGCAATGAAGCGTATTCGAGTTATTCGGCGATTTTAGGCGGTAGATATAATGACACCGGCGACGGCGCCACGCGCACGGTGGGGGAATATGCCACGGTGAGCGGCGGCCAGGGCAATCGCGCCAGCGGCTCGGATGCCAGCATCAGCGGCGGACAGTACAACACTGCCAGCTATAATGGTGCCAGCGTCAGCGGCGGATATAACAACACTGCCAGCGGTAATGGCGCCAGCGTCAGCGGCGGAGCGGCCAATAATGCCAGCGGCATGTATGCCAGCGTCAGCGGTGGCGACACCAATGTCGCTTCCGCTCAGTATGCCAGTGTCAGCGGCGGTCAGTCCAACCAGGCCATCGAGTTGGCGGCCGCGGTTTGTGGCGGCGTGGAAAACACGGCCAGCGGCTGGTTTGCCGCGGTCAGCGGTGGGTCCCACAACCAGGCGACCTATTATTATGCCAGCGTCAGCGGCGGGAATACCAATACCGCTTCCTCGAATAGCGCGAGTGTCAGTGGAGGAGCAAGCAACGTTGCCGGTTACCCCTATTCCAGTGTCAGCGGTGGACAGGGCAAATCCGCTAACCAAAATTATCAATGGGTCGGCGGCGACTATCATTCGCCCTAGCGGTGTGCGGGTGAGGGCGCCCGCGCCCCTAAAGACAGCGATTATCAATCTGCAGTTCCGGCCAATACAACTGGGCTGCGGAAGCGCTGATCCAGGACCAATAGCGGGGGAAAGAGGCATGAGGCATGAGGCATGAGGGTTTCAGGCCGCATACATCAAAAGGATTTTTTACCGCGGATGAACGCGGAAGAATGCAGATAAGAAGAAGAGAAATTCTGAACTGCAATCGGAAAAAATCTTTTTCGCGTCGCCCCGCGAGCGAAGAGCAGTCGCAATGACCCTTTCGTTCAAGTTTAGGTTCGAGGTATTTTCCCGAGCATGTCTCCTGCCTCTTGCCTCATGCCTCACGCCTCTTTCGGATACTTCCACGTTCACGTTCAAGTTTTTTCAACCTGCCACCCTTCGCCTCCTGCCCCTTGCCTCACGCCTCCTGCCTTTTTCCAGCGGGACTTGACAAACGCAAAAAGCGGACTATAGTATTCGCGCAATGGCCGGAACCGCGAGGTTACCAGGGCCATAAATACAGAAAAGGAGAGAGAGATGAAAAAGGGTATTGGGTTGTTCCTGGTGTTGGCGCTGGCGTTCGGGCTGAGCATGCTGGGTTGCAGCCAGCAGTTGCAGCAGGAAAACGATTCACTCAAGGCGGCGAACGACAGCCTGACCACGCAAGTGACGCAACTGCAGACCAAGAATGAGGAGATGTCGAAGAGTGTAACCGATGTGACCCAGCAACGGGATGCTTGCCAGAACGAGTTGAACGCGCTCAAGGCCGGCGCCCCCGCGGCTCAACCCGGTTCCACCGCGGCCCCGGCAGCCCCCGCGGCTCCCGCGCCCGGCAAGAAATAATCGGGCCCCCTTGATTCGCGCCGGCAGCTCAGCCGGCGCCAGGCTCAGGCTTCCAGGGGTCGGAGCAGCCCGGCAGGTTCGCCGGCCGGGACGCCTGACCCCTGTTGCTTGAGTGCGCCGCGCCGCCGAGCTGCAACGAAACGGAAAAGAGAAACCACCGATTTCGCGGATTATTTGGAAGAAGAGAGCCGCAGGCAAGAATGCCTGCTTCCCTGGGATTGAAGAAGGATTTTCCAGGGGTTTTTCACGATGTTGTGTGGATTCAAAGCGGCCTTTCGGGAATCCACGGGGCGGGAAATAATGAAGCGGAATTTTCCTCCCTAATTCATCATTCATAACTCATCATTCATCATTGGATGATCCGCGGTTGGAGAGAGCTTTGGAAAAATTAGTAGGATTTCAGGGCTCCGGTAAGCGTGGCCAGGCTGCCTTGGTAGGTGAACTTTTTTTCCGGCGGGAGCAGGCCCGCCAAGAGAGGCATTTTCTTTTTATACTCGGCGCTGGCTTCCACGGTCCCCGCAATATCCAGATAACTCTGGTTGAGCGGGGTGCGCAGGCTGACGCTCCCTTTGATGTCCAGGGGCAGGTCCGGTCCGAAGAGCTTCAGCGTCTCCAGATTGGCCGAGCCATCCTTGATCTTGAGCTTCAAATCCCCCCGGGTATAGGCGATCTCTTCCACCGGCACCCCCTGGACCTTGAACGGATAAACCTTTCCCGATCCCAGTTGTAACTCGATCTCGCCCGCCCACTTGGCCGGGTTGGATAAATCCTGGGCCGCCAAATCGGCCTTGCCCTCCAGCTTTCCCCCGAGCCGAATCGCGCCCGGACCCAGCCAGGGGCCCAAGCCGATGCGGTCGAGGAGCAAGCCTTTGGCCTTCAGGTTCATCTTGGCTTCCGGTCCTTTTTTCCAAACCCCGCCTTCGATCCTGCCTCCGGCCAGGCGCGCGGAGAACGAGACGTTCTGCCGACCGATCAGGAGGGGCAGGAGCCGGACGCGCAAAGTCATCTGGTCAATGGTCAGTGAGTTCTCCGCGGTGCTGCCGGCGCTCAGGCCGGGCGTGGTGAGGGTGAGGCCGTCAATGCGGACCCCGGAGAAATGATAGCCCGAGAGTTCGGCGATGCTGATTTCCGATCCGGTGGCCTGGCGCAGCAACTGGCTGAAGCGGGGGATGAGCAAGGAATAGTCAAACGTCCAGTACAAGCTGACCAGAAACGAGAGTAGGGCAAACAGCCCGTAGCCTAGCCCGCGGCGCAACAACGAGCGCGAGGGCGTGCTCATTGGGCTTCTCTTTTCGACATACAACATACTACATACGACATACTTCTCTCAGGTCCCTTGCTTGAGCCGGCAAACCGTGACCCGCAAGGTCGCGTCCATGGTATTGCTGCTATCAAAGCGTTTCTTAATCGCCACTTGACTGATGCGAACTCCGCCGGGACTGTCTTCCACGCTCTGCAGGAATTTCATCATCGGCTCCAGGTCAATCTTCTGGATGTTCATGTCCACTGAATCTTCTTCATAATAGTCGCTGCCGGTCCCTTCCACCGGATCCATCTTGATCACGTTGCTCCGGACCCCGGCCTGATCCACCAACCCGTTGAGATGCTTGAAAAGGTCAAAGCCCGGCGGGGTCTGCTTGAGCCGCGACTCCACCTGGACGATCTCCGCGTGCGCGGCCCGATAGCGGGCCAGCACTTCGGCCAGCTGCTTTTCCTGGGCCATGGCCTGATCCAGGCGGGAACCGGAAGACCGCCGGGAGCCGCCGCCCTTCAAGGACACGATCACCGCCACCAGGACCAGGCACAAGGCTGCGCCCAGGATCAGCCCGCGCTCCCGTGCCGAAAGCTTCTCGAAGCGTTCCTTCCAGTTCACGGCGCTCTCCTAAGGGGAGCAGGCATTCCTGCCTGCGGCTTAGGGGCCTTGCGTTCCGCGCTCCGCGCCTCGCTCTTTGCGCCCAAACTGATCTGCACGCTGAAGCGGGTGCGGCCGGTGGTGCTCTGGCGGGTATCTTCCAGGGTCACCTTGCTGAAAAACGGGATCGTTTGCAGGTAATCCTGGATCTCTTTGGCCCGGTTGAAGTCCGCGGTCTCCCCTTCCAATTGCACCTTATCTTCATGATAGGTGAACTTGGAGAGGTCCACCAGCACCTCGATCGGTATCTTTTCCGAGCAGGCCGCGAACACTTCCATCGCCCGCGGTCTTTTCAAGGCCTGATACTTTTCCAGCTTGGCCTCGGCTTCCTTGAGCTTGCCCTGCACGAACTCCACCGGGTCGCCCGTCGGCGGCGCCCCAAGCTGGGTTTGCACCTGCTCTTTCATCCGGTTCTGAATTTCCCGGATCTGATGCGCCACCCCGGTCCGCGCCACCAGGTAACGGGAGCTTATCATCAGCAAGAGCGCCGCCAGCAGCACGGCCGGGAACAGGAGCTTCTGCCGATAGATCTGCGCCTCCCGCTGGTAAGCAAACTCGCCTTGGCGGAAATTGATCGCCGGCTCCCCGCGCTGGGCGGGGTCCACCAGGGCCAGGGCCAGGGGCTCGGCCAGCGCGGGTTGCAATTCTTCCGGCACCGGCCGTCCGCCGTCCAAGAGCGCCGGCGGCAGACGGAACACTCGGGTCGGGATCCCGAACTTCGCTTCCACCGCGGCCGCCAGGCCCCGCAAGTTGGCCGTGCCGCCGCACAGGACCAGCTCCTCGCACCGCACGATTTCGGCGATGCCGCGGCGCCGCCGCTCCAGCCACCGCCAATTATGCTCCAGCCACCGCCACAACGGAGCCAGACCTTGCTCCAGCAGCCGGACCAGCCTGGCTTCCTGGGCGCCGAGCTGCTCGGGGTCCTCGCCCACCCGGGCCTCCAGCCTTTTTCCGGCCTCGGCTTGCTCCCACGAGAGGTGGAACTCCTCGGCCAGAATCCGGGTCAGGTCATCGCCGCCGAAGGAGAGCGAGGAAACATGGAGGGGCAGTCCCTCCCGAACCACGCACAGCCGGCTCTGCCGCGCCCCAATGTCCAGATAGGCTCGGCAATGTGGGGGCCATTTAATTTTCTTTTCTTCTTCAAGGAAAGCAGGCATTCTTGCCTGCGGCTGCGGCAGCAGGTTGTCTTCCAGTTTGGAAAGGGCATAAAGACACAAACCGCTCGCGCTGACCGAGGCCGGCTCCACCCCGGCCTGGAGCATCCCGCTGAGAAAGCGGGAGAACTCCTCGCGGCCCGCGCCCGCCACCAGCACGTCCGTGGCTTGCTCGCGCCGCCAGGCGGTCACGTAGCCGAGCAGGATCTCATCCAGATCGAACGGCAAGTAACTCTCGGCTTCGTAGGCGATGATCTGCGCGATCTTTTTGCTCTGCTGGAAGGGAAGCTCGATCAGCCGGAAGGTGCATAGCTCGGCCGGGAAGGCGGTGACGATCCCTTCCCGGCTGAAAGGCCAGTTGGCAAAGAGACCGGTCCAGGCCGGGTTAGCCTCCTTCTCACCTTTCTCACCCTTCTCACCCTTATTGCCTGCTATCAGGCTGGAGAACAAGGGATCTAGTGGGGCAGGCATTCCTGCCTGCCATTCCTCCACATGGTAATCCACCACCTGGAATTCGCCCAGGCGCTTTTCCACCTCCAAGCCGTGGAGCGCTCGATGCCCCATTTCCATGACCACTACCCGCTTGGCCATCCTCGGTCCCTTGTCTTCTGCCTCAAGCCTTTATTGAGAAGGAAAATAAATTGTTAAATACATTACGCCAGCCTGCCTGCCTCCTCTCGAGCCGGCTGTAACCTATCGTATAAAGTATTTTACTTAAATTGTCAAGCAAAATAGGCTCACCCACCTGCCAACCTCTTAAACAATGGCCCCGGCCAGCCCCAGGCTTTGATTCCATCACGTTGAAATTAAACGATTTTCTAAAAACTTTATTTTTAATCATTTTTTTCTTGACAATCTTGCCGCACTTTGCTAAAAATGATTAAAACTCGAACTCCCTGAACGGGCTAAAGGGTCCATCAACAACTCAATCAAGGGCGCGTAGCTAATGATGCTATCTCAATAAATGGAGTTTTTCCTTTTAGTCGCTGATGCAATGGAAATTGTTGCAAGGCAAGCCCGAGAAAGTTTGAAAATTTTACCATACTCGGGTTTAATGTTTGATGAGGAAAGTTGTTGGGGTGACTTTGGAGCAAGAATTATTGTTCCAGCTATTTAGTGGGTTAGAAAAGCAAAAGGAATTTTAGTACAACTAAGCACTATTACGGGCACAAAAATTGCAAATTTTTTTAGATGCTTGAATTAGTTTGGTATTGAACTTGTTGATTTTGAGCGATTATGACAATATCTAGCTCAATTTGTTCCCGGGACGTTGGTCTGGCACGCCCCTTTTGCGCTTTCCATAAGGGGGCTTTGTGTCTTGGGTTGGTCAGATCGAAAAAGATTTGGAAATATTTAGGGTTTCAAAAAGAAAGGAGACAGTGATGAAACGGTTTGGCATCGTAACTATGCTGGTGGGCCTTTTGGGGGTGTTGATCTTTGGCTTCGCAACCCCGGTTGCGGCCCAAACGTCCTCCGGCTCTTACTTCATCGGCGACTGCAATGGGTCAGGGAACATTGACGGTGGGGACTTGAACTGCATCAAGCTGGAACTTTCCGGGATATCTTCCCCGGGAAGATACGACAATGTCAAACCCAACACCGGCGAAACGTTGGACGTTAATGGAAGCTGCAATTTCGACGGTGGAGACTTAAACATCATCAAAAGCTGGCTGACCGGAAATATGACCCTCCTTCCCGATGGGCACCCGGAGTGGGTGCAAGGTGAATTTGACTACAACGACGGTAACGGCGAACACATCCCGCTGGATGGCGACAGCTTGCTGGTCAATGTCTATGCCTGGGATGATACTGGCGGCACGAACCGTTCGGGCTGGGGCGTGGACTTCACCATCAACGCCGCGATGAGCACCTGTTTGGGTGACGGCGCCACCGTCAAAATTGAAGACGGATCCACCCTCTATAACTGCAACCAGTTCGGCTGCTATGACGGTTACGAGTGGTTAACCGAAGCCTTTGCCTACACTGGGACCGGCGACTGGGGCGGCTACCCGGCCTTTGCCACCGTGAAGGTGTTGCCGGGGACCTGCCAAAACGGAGACTCCATCGAAATCTATCCCTGGATTCCGAGCGATGACTTGGCTGGCAACACTCCCCTGCGCCTCACTTGGTCTATCCCGGCTTTAAACTCGATCCGGATCGTGGTGCATACCGGCGCGGTTCCTACCTGCGACCTGGCCACTTTGGATATCATCCCCGTCTTGAATACCAAGGGCGGGACCATCGCCCTCAACGAAGGCGCGAACCAGACCTTTACCGCGGCCTGCACCTATGTTGAGACCAACGGCGGTTGCCTCGGAGTGCTTTCCGATAACTGCGCCAAGGCCGGCGGCGTAACCTGGAGCAGAAGCGGGGACGTAACTCTGAGCACCATGGGCCCCAGCGTGAGCACGGTTGCCATTGCCAACCTGATTCCGTGCGGCGCCGGCGGCTCGGGCCAGGTCTCCGGATCGGCCACTTTTGGCGCGGGTTCCGATTCCGACAGCACCAATGTGACCGTGACCAACGTGGAGACCATGACCCTGGCGGTGACCCCGAACGTGGCGACCGTGGCCGAGGGTTCGAGCGTCGGGTTCAAGGCGTTGGCGACCTGGAGCGCCGGCTGCACCCAGCAGCAGGCTTGCAACGCGGGCACGGTTTGGGCTTTGACCGGAAACCTGACCGCGGGCGTTTGCGCGGCCAACGTGAAGAACGTAATCGGCAATGCGATTCCGTGCGGGGCC
>Ga0315282_10007118_pt1 | contig 18489 bp, 13 predicted proteins | sample YL17G07_20_MG_FD_203693 | JGI IMG/M metagenome (GOLD analysis project Ga0315282, IMG submission 203693) | Sediment microbial communities from Yellowstone Lake, YNP, Wyoming, USA - YL17G07_20 | ecosystem: Environmental > Aquatic > Freshwater > Lake > Sediment | place: USA: Wyoming | collected...
ACGAAAAATTTGACCCAAAATCCGGTCCCCAGACCGGCTGGCTGGCAATTTCAGCCACTCCTTTGAGAGGAGGACAGGGCAGACCGGCTCCGGGATTTAAAGACCCGACCGGCTATTACAACTGGCTGAAAGATTATGAACCGACAGCAATAATCGGAAACTCGATTTTTGTTTACCACGTTAGATAGTAAACATCTAACGTGGTTTATCATATAGATAAAAAAATAAAGACATTATGCAAAATAGACTTGCCAATCTCATTGCCGGGGCCATGCTTGCGTTGATGGCTCTTTTTGCGATTTCCAGCGTCGCAGATGATTCGGCAACTTTTGATGAAACCATTCACATTCCAGCCGGTTATTCTTATTTAACCCAAAAAGACATGAGGCTCAACCCCGAGCACCCTCCTTTAATAAAAGATTTGGCCGCAATTCCCCTGCTTTTTTTGAACCTGAATTTTCCAAAAGATTCCATTTACTGGACCTTATCAATCAATGATTCCCTCCCTTTTAGTAATCAATTCTTATATTTTTCAAACAGGAACGCCGACCAAATTTTACTTTTTGCGAGATTCCCAATGATTTTGATTCTAATAATTTTTGGGTTTTTCTTGTTTAAATTCACGAGGGAAATGGGCGGAAATAAGCTGGGACTAATGGTTCTAATTCTTTATGTCTTCAGTCCGGAATTTCTGGCTAACGGTGGTCTGGTTACCACTGACGTCGGGGCAACGGCAACAATCTTTATTTCATTTTATTTCTTTCTAAAATTTTTAAGAGCGCCTTCAAAGAAAAATATTATTCTTGCCGGACTGTTTTTGGGCATTGCACTGCTTACGAAATTTTCGGCTGTAATTTTGATACCATTTTTCGCCATAATTTTGGGGGTACGAATTTGTTTTTTTGAAAACAAAAATAAATTAAAGGGTGCCTTTAGATATTGCGGTTTTTTTGTTTTGGCAATGTTAATTGCGGCTATTTTGGTTGGCGCAATCTATCAATTTCATCTTTGGAATTTTCCCATCGAGAAACAAATAAATTACACGAAGGCAAGTTTAAATTCCTTTCTCATGAAACCGATTGGCAGTCACAAAATACTTTCTAATTTTTCTTTTTGGCTTGCGGGAAGTCCCATTCTTAGACCTTATGGCTATTATCTTTTGGGGCTTGATATGGCATCCATCAAAACATTTTGGGGGTTCGGCTCGTTTGGGGTTCCCATTTACTTTCTGGGAAAAATCTCAACGAGTGGCTGGTGGTATTATTTCCCGATAGTGTATTTGATTAAAATTCCTCTGGCTTTTCATATTTTAAGCCTGTTGGCTCTGTGGAGATTATTTAAGACAATTAAAACGGCCGGATTCAAAAATCTTAAAAACTTAATTAAGGAAAACTTTACGGAATTTTCAATGATAATGTTTCTGGTAATGTATTTTTCCGTTGCTTTAACGACCAACATAAATCTCGGTCTAAGGCACCTTTTGCCAATTTTTCCGTTTCTGTACATTCTGGTCTGCAAGGCAACGCAAAAATGGTTAAGTTTTCCGCCAAATCCAAAAACGATAATTGTTATTGTCCTTTTTGTCTGGTATATTTTTGCTTCGGTTTCAGTCCGGCCGTTCTATCTCACCTATTTCAACGAACTTGCCGGCGGCCCCTCGGCTGGCTCGCGCTACGTTGTTGATTCAAATCTTGACTGGGGCCAGGACTTAAAAAGACTGAAAAAATGGGTTGATGAAAATAACATTGAAAAAATAAAGATTGATTACTTTGGCGGAGGAAACGTTGAATATTATTTCGGGGAAAAATACGAAAAATTTGACCCAAAATCCGGTCCCCAGACCGGCTGGCTGGCAATTTCAGCCACTCCTTTGAGAGGAGGACAGGGCAGACCGGCTCCGGGATTTAAAGACCCGACCGGCTATTACAACTGGCTAAAAGATTATGAACCAGTCAGCGTAATTGGCAATTCAATTTTTGTTTACCATATTGAGTGAAATTATGGTACAATTAAAGATAGAAACATTAACGGCATCATTAAAAATATTTATAAATTAAATAATAAATTAATGATGCTAAAAATTATGAAAAAAAATATATTTTCTTTTGTCATAATCGTCGGTTTAATAACGATTTTTTGTTTTCTTGAACTGCCCACTTTGGCCCAAACCACCTCCATTACCCTTACCTCTCCTAATGGCGGAGAAACATTTCAGCAAGGAAATGCTAATAAAATAAGCTGGACCGGTGGAAAAAACATAGTTAAAGTTGGTTTGGTAAAAGATACTTATGGCTCAACGGGAGATAGTACAATTTTGGGATGGATTTCTGTTAATGCCAATCCAGATAGTTATATTTTTTGGGATGGAATATCAATCTGCGGCTTAACAATGAATCTTTGTTGGTCTACTTTTTCGGATTATTCCGGACCATTCAAAATCATTGTTGTTTCTGAAGACGCATATGGTAATTATTCGGCCGGAGGTAATGTTGATACAAGTGATGCGCCATTTTATATTGTGGCGGCAACTCCCTCGCCAAGTCCGACTCCTACACCTACTCCGACTCCCACTCCTTCACCAACTCCCTCCCCCACTCCGAATGTGACTCCCACACCAACTCCCACCCCGACACCTACGCCTACGCCAACTCCAACAATAACTTTTAACGTTACTTCCCCAACAAATGCAAGCCAATGGGAAACGGGAAAAACTTATCAAATCAAATGGGATACCAGTAATGATACTATAAGATATGCTACCTCGGGGGGAATTTCTTTGTACAAAAATTCATATCTAGATTCGTCTAGTTCTTATCTTCAAATTACTACTCTTTCTTCCGCTCAATGCTATTATGGAGTTTATTCATGGACAATTCCCACTAACATAACCGAAGCAAGTGATTATTTTGTAAAAGTTTATCTTTATACCTCGGCCGGCTCGATTGGAAGTTCCAGCGCTTATTTTACTATCAAAACTCCTTCTGCTCCGACTCCCACACCTACTCCTGCACATACTCCAACACCAACACCCACTCCGACGCCAACACCTACGCCCACTCCAACACATATTCCTACGCCTACGCCTACTCCAACTGCCCTTCCAACACCGAGTTCAACACCCACCCCAACTCCAACTCCTACGCCAACTCCGACGCCAACACCCACGCCCACTCCCACACCTACTCCTGCACATACTCCAACACCAACACCCACTCCGACGCCAACACCTACGCCCACTCCAACACATATTCCTACGCCTACGCCTACTCCAACTGCCCTTCCAACACCGAGTTCAACACCCACCCCAACTCCAACTCCTACGCCAACTCCGACTCCTACGCTAACTCCTACACTTACTCCCACACCTACTCCAACACATACTCCAACGCCCACGCCTACTCCTATCCCGGCTATTTCAATCCCAATTTCTCCGGCCAGTGGGTCTACAATTGAAACTCTTACCCCGATCCTCAAATGGAATGCTGTAAGCCCTGCCAATAAATATCAATGGCGAATTTTAGGCACTAACGCCCTCGGAACAGTAACCACTTGCGAAGTTACTGTACCAGCCGGCCAGCTTGCCTGGGGAGAAACTTATGAATGGCAAGTTAAAGCCTGCGTTGACGACCAATGCGGCAATTGGGGCGATAAATGGGTATTTAATACAATCGCCTCATCAATAGCCATTACTTATCCCGATGGCGGCGAAAGTCTGGAAATTGACAAAACTTATTATATTATCTGGGACTATCAGGGATTAACTCGGGTCAAAATTGAATTATATAAAGGTGATAACCTTTTAAAAACTCTCACCTCCTGGACGCCGGCCGAAATTAAAAATTTTAGCTGGACAATCCCTTCTGATATTTTGCCGGGAACTGACTACAAAATTAAAATTTCAGCTGCTGATTACGGGATTACAGCCCAGAGTATAAGTAAAAACAACTTCAGGATTTTGGCAAAGAAAGATTTTTCCTTCACTTCTCCAAAACCGGATGAAAAGGTGAGCGGCAAAATCACCATCAAGGGGAAAGCTTTGGGCGGAGCATCTTCAGCGGACTTCAAATTAGTTTATCCGGTTGGCCCGAAAGAAGATTCTTTTGCGGCAATCTGTAGTCCTTCCAGTATTAAACCGCCGTATGATTGCACCTGCCAATATGAACTTGATACAACCCAAATTCCCAATAACCAGGGTTATAAGCTCTATGCCACAGTGAACTTTGCAGATGGTGATAAGTTCACTTCATTGCCCATTGCTTTTGCAATTGACAATCCTGTAATCGATATTATTGAAACCCAACCAGAATTTTCTTTTATTGCTCCGGCTCCAGATGCAACGGTTTCAGGGACTATTATAATTTCCGGAAAAGTTAAAGGGGCAACCTCGGTAGAATTTTATCTCCGATTGCCAGCCGCCATTAATCCAAATTATATCGGTAAGGCAATTTTGAAAGAAGCAAATCTCTGGCAGTATGAATGGAATACCGGTTCAACCCCCAATAATGCTTATGTCTTAAATGCTTTAATCACAAATCAATATGGAAGTTATTGGAGTCAATCACCAGTAAGTATTACAAGTAAAAATGAAATTCCAAGAAATATTGTCAAAGAAGAACAAGCCCTAAAGCAAATAGAGACTGTAGAGCAAAAAACAGAGACTGAAAAGCAAGAAATTCTTAAAAAAGATTCGGATGGAGATGGAATATCTGACTATCAAGAAATTACTGTCTATCACACAAATCCCTTCTCGGCTGACACTGACGGCGACGGCTACCCTGACGGAGTAGAAATTGCTGCGGGTTATAACCCCCTGAATCCCTCGCCGGCAGCCAAAGTTGTTTTTGAAGATCCAAAGAAAATTGAAAAAGAAAAGCCAGAAGCAGCAAAGAAAATTACCAAACCCGAAGTTCTGAAAGTTGAAAAAGTAGAGCTTGCTACTTTGCCCACCGGCGAAAAAGGCATAAGATTGCAGGGCAAATCCCTGCCAAATAGCTTTGTAACCCTTTACCTCTATAGCTTTCCGACCATTGTTACGGTTAAAACTGACGCCTATGGAAACTGGGTTTATATTTTAGATAAGCCCCTGGAAGAAGGAAGACATGAAGTTTATGCAACCATCAATGACAATACCGGAAAAATAAATGCCAAGTCCGAAACTTTTGCTTTCGTCAAAACCGCTACTGCCGTAGCCAACATTGCTGTTGCTGCTCCGGAAGTCTCACCGGCTAAAATTACAGCCAGAAATTACACTATTTTTATCATCAGCATTATTATTCTGGCCGTTGGAATCGCTTTGATTGTCATCGGATTAACTGTCAAGAAAAAAGAGTAAAAAGCGCAAGTTAATATTTAATTATTATTTAATTCTGCTTATCATGCCGGGGAATCCTCTAAAAACTGGCTTCAATTTTGTTAAAAAAAATCCTGATATTCTTTACTCCCTGTCTCTAATAGTTTTAATTCCTCTGGCGCTTTATTTCAATACTTCTTTAGCAACGAAATCTTTTCAAAACGAAGTTGATGCCTCTCTAATGACTACGGCCTTAATAACCGAGAGGGTTTTTGATATTTTTGCTTCCGACCTTTTGGCAAATCCCCAGGCCCTCCAGGAAAAAGCCGAAAGAATAATCAAAGAAAATCCCGAGGATATTACTGAAATTCAGGTAGAAATTCTTGAGCAAAACCAATTTAAAACAATTGTTTCCTATCCCAAAAAAGAAACAGCCGAAGAATTACCAGAAGAAGTTAAAAGTGTTTTTGAAACCGCCAGAAATCTTGCCTGGCAAAAACCCAGAGGCGAAGCCATCGGTTTTCTGACTGTTGATGACGCGGGAACAAGATTCAGAAATGTCATCAAAGCAATTTATAATTCTTCTGGAGAAAAAACAGGGGTTGTGAGACTCGTGATTTCCTTAAAAAAAATTGACGAGCACGCAGCTGAAGCAACTCAACGCTCTTATGTTGTTTTAACAATCGCGGTCATCCTCACTCTATTTTTAATAATTAACCATACCCGGCTTTTTGAATATTCTGTCCTGTATAATAAAATCAAAGAGTTAGATAAAATGAAGGACGAATTTATCTCAATGACCGCCCACGAGCTTCGAACTCCAATCGCTGCCATTCGCGGTTACGCCGATATTTTAATGGGTGAAATAGGTTCGCTTTTAAACCCAGCCCAGGCGCAGCATCTTTCAAGAATGATTATTTCAACCGGAAGATTAAACGACCTGATTAATGACATTCTGGATGTTTCCCGAATCGAACAGGGAAGATTGACAATTGAGCCGCAGGAAATTTCGCCCCCAAAAATAATCAAAGAGGTTGCGGATGAGCTGAAAGTCAAGGCCGACGAAAAAGGACTGCAGCTGATATTTGAACCCAAAGAAGAACCTTATTTAATTTCGGCAGACCCTCAAAGATTGAAACAAATCCTTATAAACATTGTCGGAAACTCCATCAAATACACCCAAAAGGGAAAGGTTGAGATTGAAACAAAAGTTGACGATATCAAGGACAGATACTTTATTTCAGTAAAAGACACCGGCCTTGGCATGTCGGCCGAAGCCCAGAGAAGGCTTTTTGAAAAATTCTTCAGAGTAAAAACCAGGGAAACTGCCGAAATTACCGGCACCGGGCTTGGCCTCTGGATTACAAAAGCCCTGACCGAAAAAATGGACGGCGAAATTTTCCTTGAAAGCATGGAAGGAATCGGCTCAAAGTTTACTGTGGTATTTCCTATAATTAAAAAGCGACAAGAAACTCCTGTCGCAAAACTATAAAAACCTCAATACTCCGCCAACCAACACTAATATAAGACTAACTTACACTAAAAATTTTTAGTGTTTTTTAGTTTAATACTGGTGTAATTTAGTGGGTTATTTGTAGTATATTCTTCCTTCTATTCTTAAATCGAAATATTCCAAAGCTTGTTTTTCTTCCGGTTTCATCTCTTCAAGAATTTTTTTTAAAGCCCGGATTTGGGAATCAAGCTTTCCGGATGCATCAAAAATTATCTTCCAGCCCGAAGAAGAATTGGCCTCCAAAACATTATCTTCCAGAACCGTAAATTCCGGGAAATTTAAACCAAGACTTTCTTCAAATTTTTTTTGGTCCTCAAATATCTTATTTATAAAATCCGGCTCAAAAACCCTTTCTCCAAGCTTAATATTTTCCCGGTTTAATTTATCGTTTATTCTAAAAATCAGGGTGCCCTCTCCCGAAGGAGAATTTTCAAAAATAACGCCGTCTTTGTCGATAAAAAAGCAGGTCGGTGGACTTGGCGCCAACCCGCACCAGATTGCCACCATTTTTCTCTCCTCAATTTTTATATTTATCTGACCCGGGAATTTCTTTTTAACTGAAACTTTTCCTATCCTGGGAAATTCATCCAAAAGGGTATTTGATATTTTTTTTGAGGGGAATAAAAAAATATTATGGGCAGAAAGAAAAAAATAAATTTTCTTGGAAATAATTTCATTCGCCCTATCACTTAAAACATTTTCCGGAATTGTCTCGTTGTTTAAAATCTTTATTTCTTTAACATAAAAATACGGACTAAAAAATAAAAAATAAAAAAGCCCTCCCAAAATTAAAAGAGCTGGCAGTATCTTCAATAAAATCAAGCCCCAAAAAAGAGTGGCTTTTTTCTTTTTTCCAAATCTGGGGGGCCTGTATAAAACCTTGCTCATCGCTTGATTTTGGTTATTTTTTTAATTCCGGCGTATTTACGTAAAACCTTTGGAACCTCAACTTCTCCGTTCTTTTTCTGGTAATTTTCCAGAATTGCAATTAAAATTCTGGGGCTGGCAATAACCGTGTTGTTCAGGGCGTAGGCGAATTTTATTTCTCCGTCCCTGGTACGATAGCGGATATTTAATCTTCTCGTCTGCCAGTCGGTTAAATTTGAATCAGAATGAGTTTCGCTGTAAGCATTGCGAGAAGGCATCCAGGTTTCAATATCGTACATTTTATACTTGCCATAACCCATCTCTCCCGTGCAAATATTGACAACCCGATGCGCCAGTTTTAAATCCCTCAATATTTCCTGGACAATTTTTCTCATCTCCTCCAGCCACTTATTTGACTCATCTTTGGAGGCCTTGCAAATTACAACTTGCTCGACCTTCATAAATTCATGAAGCCGAAAAAGTCCCTTAGTATCCTTGCCATAGCTTCCGATTTCCGACCTGTAACATTGAGAAATGCCGCACATTTTAATTGGCAAATCTTTTTCCTCCAAGAGCCTATCAACATAGTATGCAAGCAAAGACGGCTCGGAGGTGCCGGCTAAAAATATGGGCTCCTTTATTGTTTCACCGCCTTCCAGTCTGCCGGGATTTCCTATTTGATACACCTCGTCTCTTCCGGCCGGAAAATGACCGCTGCCGAGCAAAGCAAATTCGCGGACCAGAGTCGGCGGAATAAATAATTTGAAACCCCTTTCTTTCATTTTGTTTATGGCGTGCCACATCAAAGCAAAGTGAAGCAAAACAGCTTCATTTTTCAAATAATAGCCCCGGAAACCGGCAGTTCTCCTGCCCGCCTCAATATCAATCAAATCCAAATCTTTGCCAAGCTTGATATGGTCTTTAATCGGGAAATCAAATTCAGGAGGATTCCCCCATCTTTCTATTTCCTTATTAAATTCTTCGCTCTCTCCGACCGGAGAATCTTCTGATGGGATGTTCGGAACTTCAAGCATCATTTTTTGAAAGTCCAGGTCAATTTTTTGAAAATCGGAGGCAACCCTATCGCTATTTTTATCAAGCTCCCTCATTTTTAAAATAATCGCTTCTTTTTCATTCTGGGTTTTGGCTGTTTGAATTTCCTCGCTCGCCCTATTTTTCTTGGCCCTCATATCTTCAAGCGCCTGCAAAGTCTCCCTTCTTTTTCTGTCCAATTCCAAAAGCTCATCAATATCAATACTGACCCGCTTTTTCCTGCAGGCATCTTTAACTTTTTCCGGATTTTGACGAATAAATTTAATATCAAGCATATTTTTAAAATTTTTATTTTTGAATTTTTCCCGCATTTTGCGGGATCCCGCCCTGGCGGGATAATTTTTCTTTTAAAAGTGGCATGGCTTTTTCCATTGCCCGCTTTCTGTGGGCGATTTTGGCTTCTTCTTCCATTGATAATTCTCCCAAAACTTTGCCGATTTTTGGCAAATAAAAAAGCGAACGGAAAGGAAAGCCGGGAATTATGCCAATTGGCTTTTCCATTATAAATCCCCTTAAAATCCCTTCAAATAAATGAACCCCGTTAGAGATTTGTTTACTCTGTGCTTTTCCCTTATCTTTGCGATCTCTAACGGGGTGAACTTTTTCTTCGCCCGGAAAAGAAATCGCAATGCTGCAGCGAAGCCGGGCTCCCCTTTTTTCTCTTGGCAGGCCTTGAAGCTTCTCCAAAGTCATTTTTATTAATTCTTCATCGCTTGCCTCGTAACCCGGCCAGCGACGGGATTTCACTCCCGGCTCGCCGCCCAAAGCATCAATTTCCAATCCCCCATCGTCGGCCAAAGTCGGCAGATTTGTTAATTTACAAAAATATTTTGATTTTTTAATAGCGTTCTCCTCAAATGTTTTTCCGTCCTCTTCAACCTGGAAATTTTCCAGCTTTAAATCCCGCAAAGAAATAATTTCAATTGCCAAATCTTTCAAAATTTCTCTATATTCCAGAACCTTTCCGGGATTCGTTGTAGCAAGTAATAATTTCATAAATGATGCCAATATGCAAATTTTATGCCAATAATGCTAATTGCGAATAACTTATGCTTGAACATTAGAATTAAGGATTCTTTTAGGTTTTAGATATTTCTCTCGAAAATTTACTAATAGACCGAGTTTCTTATTTAAAGCAATTAGATAACGCTTTAATTGATAATAATCTTCTTTTGTTAAAATTCTCTTAACTTTAATTTCAATAACTATTTTATTTTCTATTAAAAAATCTACTTTATTCCTGCCTTTTATTTCGCCCTCAAAAGAAGCCGGTAGATTCTTTTCCCGTTCATATTTTAAATTAAATTTTTTAAAATAATTTTCTATTGCATCTCCATATTGTTGTTCATTACAAAATCTCCCCAATTCATTATGGGTTGTAAATAAAATTCCTGTGAGTTTATATGACAAATCGGGGTATATTAATTTAGAAAATTCTTTCATTTTATTAGCAATTTGTAGATTGGCATTACATTTGCATCATTGGCATTATCTAACGAGGTCTCATGGTCGGAAATAAAATCACCTCTCTCAAACTGTGAGAATCGGTCAGCAAAGCCACCAACCTGTCAATTCCTATTCCCAAACCGGCAGCTGGCGGCATCCCATATTCCAGGGCCTCAATAAAATCCTTGTCAAATTTTTGGGCCTCTTCGTCTCCTCCCGCTCTTTCCTGCTCCTCTTTTTTAAAACGCTTCCTTTGCTCCAAAGAATCATTAAGCTCGGAAAATCCATTAACAACCTCCCAGCCTGCTGCCACCAATTGAAAACGAGCGGCTAAAGACGGGTTTTCGTCAAGAGATTTTGCCAGGGGCGAAAGTTCGATTAAATGATGGATAACAAAAGTGGGTTCCAAAATCTTCGGCAAACAAATCTTTTTAAATATTTCGTCGGCGATTCTGCTTTTATTTTCGTTTTTTTCAATTTCTATTTCCAGTGTTTTGGCTTTTTTTGCCAGAGCATCGCGTGATAAATCCTCAATTTGAATTTTTGTGTATTTGTGGATTAAAGAAGAAAATTCAATTCTCTGCCAGGGAGTTTTAAAATTAATTTCTTTCCCCTCGTAATTTATTGTCGTTTTTTTGAATAATTTTTTAATTAAATCTTCAAATAATTTTTCAACAAACTTCATCAACTCCTTATAGTCCTTGTAAGCCCAGTAAAGCTCAAGCATTGTAAAATCCGGGTTGTGGGCAAAGTCCATTCCTTCATTTCTAAAACACCGGCCGATCTCGTAAATCTTTTCAAAACCTCCTACGAGGAGCCTTTTTAAATAAAGTTCCGGGGCGATTCTTAAATACAAATCCAGATCGAGGGCATTCAAATGGGTTTTAAAGGGCTTCGCTCTTGCGCCGCCGGCGATATTTTGCAAAATCGGCGTTTCCACTTCCAAAAAGCCCTCACTATCAAGAAAATTCCTGATTTCGCTGATTATTTTACTTCGCATCACAAATTTTTGCAAAACTTCCCTATTCATTATTAAATCCAAATATCTCTTTCTGAACCTTTCTTCAACGTCCTGAAGCCCATGCCATTTTTCCGGCAAAGGAAGCAAACTTTTTGCCAGCATTTTAAAATCGGAAATCAAAATGGTTCTCTCTCCTCTTTTTGTTTCAAAAAGAAACCCTTTTGCCTCGATAAAATCGCCGATGTCAAAATTATCAAGAAAAAACTGATAACCCTTTTCGCCCAAACCGTCTTTTTTGAAATAAATTTGGATTTGTCCCGAACCATCCTTGATATGACAAAAAGTTGAACCACCGTGTTCTCTTTTTGAAATAATCCGGCCGCAAAGAATAATCTCTTTTCCCGATTTTGAAAGTTTGCTAAAATCCTCCAGGGCCGATTTTATCTCATGAGTCCGTTTTGTCGTTCCCGGAAAAGGATTAAGACCGGCTTTTTGGATGGCCTTGAGTTTTTCAAATCTTACATTTTTTATATCGTCTAGTGGCATGTTATTTCATTTTATCTTAATTTAATAAAGAAATCAAAACCGAACGCAATATAACGCGTTCGGTTTATTTCAAAGCTTGTTGTTACTGTTATTTTATCTCGCCTCCTGTCGGATAAGCATTAATTTCGGTATTATTAACCTCGGTTATCTTTGACCAATCATAACCTCGTTTTTGGAAGGTTTCGGCAGTTTCTATCCAGCGCTTCTGGCCGTTTTCAACAAGATAAACTTTGGCTTCCCCTATTCCCCGGATAAGATTTGCCTGTCCGTATTCTTTGAGTTCTGCTGGAGAAACAGTGACAATATCTCCCCAGTTGAATCCGTAGGAACTGAAAACTTCGGGGTTGGGAATGTGACGAACCAAGCCCTTGCCCACAACATAAACTTTGGGATCGTCGGGAATTCTAATCAAATTAACCAAGGCCTTATTTATAATCTCTTCCTCTTCAACCGGCTTAACTTCTTCCATTTTGTAGCCAGCGGCTACAAAAGCGTTCCAGCTTGGAATATGATGAAGTTTGCCGTTTTTGATTACATAGATATCCGGTTTGCCAGGAACTTTGATGAGACGGTTTTCTTCGGCTTCGGAGATTTTGCTTAAACATTCGCGAAAATCAGAAGTTTGCTGCCATTGACATTTATTATCCACGCATTTACATCCAATCTTTTTGAAACATTCATATTCCGGCTTCCAAAGGCAAATTGAAGAAACCTCAAAGCCCTTTTTAAAACAGAGTTCATTATTGCAACCGCCTGTTTGACAGTCTTCATCGGTTTGACAGCCGGCTGTTGAAGGTGGAGTTGTTGGAACCGGTTTTTCTTTTTCGCATTTAATAATCGGGCAGCCATTTTTGTCTTTTTCGCCGGTTTTAACCGGAAAGAAGTCCGAAGCGCAGTCAACCATTATATTACAAACAATCCCGCTCGGACATTCACTCCCGACTTTAAAAGTATTTACTCCGCATTTGCTGTTGTCCGCATAGCAATGGCCGTAGCAGAATTCATCAGCGTATTTTTGCCAGGTTTCGGAACTTTTGCATGATGTCGGGCCGCCTTCATTTGATTCAACGCCGTCATAGCATTGCCAGTAAGCGCTTCGGTAATAACCTGTTGGTGGTTGAGGAATTGGGGTTAAAGTTGGACTTGGGCTCGGAATCGGTGTTTGCCTGACTTTTTCGCAACAGCATCTTACCTTTTCTCCAGGGGGCAGGCAATCTTTGGTGCCGGAAATGAATCCAAGAGGACAGGATTTGCAATCAAAGGTTTCGCCAAGATCCGGCCCGCCATACATATCGCAACTTGTCGCGTTTGTGCAAGCTCCACTGGCATAGCCCAAAGCTATGCACTGGTCACCGCAGCCTTTAGTGGGAATAGGCGCTGGCGTGGAGATTGGTGTGGACGTCGGTACGGGAGTCGGCGCGGGAGTCGCTGAAATAATACTAAAGGTAGAATCAGAATAATCTTCCGCCTGGACCGTGCCGGTTGAATAAATCACCCTCATTTTAAATTGGTCTGGTTTGAGTTTGGACAAAGACAAAACATCGCCAAGAGGGTCGGAAATTGTCCAACTGTAACTTCCGGTATTTTGAAGGTCGGGAAACATGGCTATTTCATATCGGTCGGTACTATTAAGCTCAATGTAGGACAATTGAAGATTGATTTTGGTATCGGCAGAAATACCGGTAGATTTCCATTGAATAGTATAGGTTTTTCCGGCTTCCCATGCCTCTCCGCCATTGGGAGAAATAACGGTAATGGAAGGGGTGGATCGCGTATAATTTGCACATCCTGGCGCATAACTCGTTATGCTCTGAATAACGCCACCAAAAGAAGAAGTTGGAGAAGTTGGATTAGAACCGCTTACCACCGTGGCTATTAATACTCTGTTCGGTAGAAACGCCGTTGCATCTTCTACAGAGCCCGCCACGGCAGTCCCAATATATGCGTTTGAGCCGCCAGACGGCATATAAGCATAGAAATTCATTTTCTGATTTGCCCCAGCGGTTATTCCCGGTAAAGCATTGAGATAATAAATTTGGCCGATGACTGATATAGACCCGCTATCGATATCAGTAAAAGTTTGACCATAAGAGCTACTTAGGCGCACGCATAAACCGCTTTGTATAGAGGTCTGGCTTGCCGCCACAATGCTGAACGCCGCGTCGCTCCAATCGCTCGCGTATGAGCAAAGATTATTACTTGTCGCTAACTTAGCGCATATTAAAATTTTGAATTGATTTCCCGCTTGAAACAGCGAAGAGCGATAACTAAATTTATTGGGGTCATCAACGGTATAAGAATAAAAACCGGAGTTTGAAATCTCTTGGGCTAAATTAATATTTTTGGACAAATCCGTAGCCGGAGAAATATAAATAGTTATTTTATCGTTAGGGCTAATTATATTGTTAGTTTGCCAAGAAATTTTCTGAGTCGAACCTACTTGCCAACTCTCTCCTCCGTTCGGCGAAAGCACGGTGATGGAGGGCTGAACTGAAGTGAGGGTGAATTTAAAGAGTTTCGTTACTTGGGCTGCTCGTCCGTATTTGGTGGCACATACTGCGTTATCATTGGCGCAATATAGAAAAACTTCAAGATCGTAAGCAAGCGAGGCATCTGACGGCGCAGTTAAAAAGGCGTCCCAAAGACCAGTGCTGGAATTATAAGAACCGTTTACGCCCGCATAAGTTTTGCTCCTGGGGGAATCATAAATATACACCTGAACATTAAATCCTTCTTCAGACATTGCCGGAGAACCATCTGTCTCAATTCCTTTGACTGATAAAGTGATTTTTTCGTCAGGCGTATAACTGCTCTTGATGCCAGAAACATCGGCAATGGAAAACATCCCTGCCGCCACAATACTGAAATAATTATCGCTTTCGTCGTAAATAGTTGAATCGGATGAATCTGATACTCTAAGTTTGTAATCATTGCCGTTGGGAATCCCGGAGGCTGGAGCCCAGCTCCATGCGCCCGTATTCTCTATAGATTTAGCCATTGGAAGATACAAAGAACCTCCTTTATATAAATCTATTGCAATTGTTTTGATTCCCGAACTTATCCATTTTATAGTATAAATCTGATCCTTAACAAACTGTTCTCCACCATTGGGAGAAGTAAGGGTGAGGGACTTGACTGGTGTAGGCGTTACGGTTGGAGTTAGAGTTGGGGTCGATGTCGGTGTTGGTGAAGGAGTCGGAGTTACGGTTGGAGTCGGGGTTGGTGTCTGGCCAAAAGCCTGAAATCCGACAAAATAAAAAGCCGTAAATAAAATAACGGTTAAAGAACTTATAAAAATATATTTTTTTGGCATAAATGTAATCCTACGAATTACGAATCAAGTACGAATATACGAATTTGTATATTTGTAAAAGATTTGTAATTTGTAGTGATACTCTATCTATTTTTATTATACCACATAAGGAGGGGGCAATAGTCAATTTTCCACAAAGGAGAATTCTGGTCAAAAATAAAAAATCGCCCGAAAAGGCGAAAAACAATCCTGATTTAATAAACTATTTTTTAAACCATCACAATTTTATATTTTGTCCTTCCGCCAGGAGTTTCAACTTCAACTATATCCCCTGCTTTCTTGCCCAAAAAAGCTCTGCCCAAAGGAGATTCGTCAGAAATCTTTCTTTCTTCAGGAGCGGCTTCCGATGCTCCGACTATTAAAAAAGTTTCATTTTTACCGCCGCAGGCAACTTTTATTTTTGAACCGACCTGAACCGTTTTTGATTTTATTCCTTTTTTTATAATTACGGCATTTCTTAAAATTTCTTCCAATTCTAAAATTCTCCCTTCAATAAACGCCTGGGCAATTTTTGCTTCCTGATATTCCGAGTTTTCCGAAAGGTCGCCAAAGGAAATACTCTCCTGAAGTCTTTTGGCAATTTCTGGTCTTTTAACGTTTCTCAATTCTTCAAGCTCTTTTTCTACTTCTTCAAGGCCTTCTTTAGTTAAATAATGCTCTTCTTCCATACCCCACTATTAATTACGAATCTATTACGAATATACAAATATTTGTAAATTTGTATAAAAATTTGTAATTTGTAGTAGCAATTATATTAATGATAATCATCCAAAGAATCCTGTCAAGCCTTTTTTCATTACTCTTTTTTGGAAAAGTACCATTCCAGAACATTTTTTGCCACTGGCACGGCAGTTACCGAGCCCTCGCCGCCGCCTTCAATAATTATTGTCAAAACTATTTCCGGATTGTCATAAGGCGCAAAGCCGGAAAACCAGGCATGGGTTTTAAACCCTCCTTTTCCAAATTGGGCAGTACCGGTTTTGCCGGCAACCTTTACTGGCAAAAAACTCAAAAGGCGCGCCGTACCGGAAACAACTGCTCCTCTCATTCCCTTTTTTGCAATTTCTAAATTTTCCTTGGAAATAAAATTTTCCCGGATTATTTCTGGCTCAATATCTTCAATAATTTTCATGGAGCCCATCGAAGTATCAACAATTTTATCAACCAATTGAGGTTTAAAAAGCACCCCATTATTTGCTATGGCCGCATAAGAAGCGGCAACTTGAAGAGGGGTTACGGCAATTTCTCCCTGGCCGATTGAAATGCTGTAAATATCTCCGGGATACTCAATTTTTTGGGGCAGAATTCCCGGATTTTCCCCCCGCATATCAATTCCAGTATTGTCTCCCCAGCCAAAAAGTTTTAAATATTTCAAAATTCGCTCCAGCCCAAGACCCTCCTGTTTTCCGTATCCGCCCCCGATGGTATAAAAGTAAACATCGCAGGATTCGGCAATTGCTCTTATCATATTAATTAATCCATGGGCCTTCCAATCCTGAAAAATTCTATTGCCGACCTGAATTCCGCCAAGACAATTAATGTTTTCATCCGCAGAAATAATTCCTTCAGACAATGCGCCGCCAGCCAAAATTGGCTTGATGATGGAACCGGAAGGATAAATACCGGCAATTGCCCGATTCAATAAATCAATTTTTTCAAATTCTTTCTGGGTTATTTTCTGGCTGAAAATATTATTGTCAAAGCTGGGCAAAGAGACCATCGCCAAGATTCCGCCATTTCTCGGGTCCAAAGCAACCGCTGCCGCCGCATTTTTCCCGGCTGCCCTTAAAAGTTCATCGTATAAAACCTTTTGAAGTCCGTAATCCAGATTAAGCATGAGACTCTGGCCGTCTTTCGGCGAAAAAGAGATTTCATCTTTTTTTATTTTGCCTGCGGCATTAATTTCAATTTTCTCTTTGCCGGGAACCCCCCTTAAAACGCTCTCGTAACTTTGCTCGAGTCCGCTTTTTCCAACATAATCATTAAAATAATAGCCAATTAAATTATTCAAATCATCCGGACTGACTCTTCTTAAAAAACCCAGAACATCGGAAAAATAAAAACCCTCAAGATATTTTCTCCGAAAATCCTTTTCAATTTCCAAACCCCTGACGTCTTTCAATCTTGTCTCCAGGGCCAAAATGACATCATGCTCCAGATTTTCAGCAACAATTATTCTGGGCCCGGGTTCATTGTCAATGGTTTTTAAAATTTCCTCATAGGGCATTTTGAGAATTTCCGCCAGTTCGCCCAAAATGCCGTCCTTTTCCTTTAATTCTCTTTTATCCAAGACCAAATTAAAACTCGGCTGGTTAAAAACGAGCTGCTTCAAATTTCTGTCGTAAATTACCCCCCTCTGGGATTTTATCGGATAAATTCTGACAGTATTTTCTTCGGCTTGAGCCAAATAAAAACCATGGTCTTTTATCTGCAAAAACGCCGTTCTTCCAAAGAGAATCAGGAGCCCGATTAAAATCAAACCGAAAAGAATCAGAAAATTTCTCTTTTTTATGAATAACTCCATCCGGCCGAGTTCATAATCGGAATATTTCTCTTCTTTCATTTTTTTGGAATCCAAAAGTATTTCCTCGGGTTCAATAACTTCCTTTTTTGAAGATTTTATTTTGTACCCATTAAAATCGTCCATGGTAAAAATTTTATTAATATTTCATAAATTGCCAGGAAAATCGGCAAAAAAATCAAAAATTTCGCAAGATTTGGTAATTTCAAAATCCCCGAGAAAAGATTCAGAAAAAAAACGCAAAAAATCAGAACCAGCGTTTCTAATCCAAAAAGCCGAGCCGAAAAAAAATCCAAAAACAACCCCGAAAAAAAAGCAAAAAACAGCCCCTCTTTAAAATTCCGGAAAATTACAAACCATATCGCCAAAATTAAAACCAAATTCATTGTCCAGCCAAAAATCGGAAAATGGGCCAGAAAAGAACTCTGAAATATCGCCACCAAAAAAGAAATCAGGAAAATAATAAAATATCTCATTAGACAATTTTACCTCGTTTGATTATTGCTCACAACTCTTGACAAAATTTTAGTTTGGGTGTATAATATAAATAGTCGGGGGGTCAAGCACCTTTAAAAGCCAAGTTACGACTACAAAAAGGGAGGGAAGGAGAAATACAGAAATGATGAAAGTGAAAGCTTGTTTATATTTAGTGGGGGGCCTTATTCTTCTTGGGATAGCATTTGCTATTGCTATAGGTAATTTAGACTCATCTTTTCACCCCCTTCTAATACTGTGGACAGTGATAGCCCCCATAATAGTCTTTGGAGGAAGCGGGGCATTATTAATTCTTTATGGTCTTTGTAAATTATTATAAATAAATTATTGATGGACTACGAATCAGGCCCAAGACAAACAGAAAATCCCTGCAGAAATTCCACAGGGATTTTTTCATTTTCCCATTTTATTCAAGCAAATCAAGTAATGAAATCTGAATTGTTACAAATTGATGCGATCGCATTGATTTGTAACAAATTATCGA
>Ga0315282_10007119_pt1 | contig 18483 bp, 16 predicted proteins | sample YL17G07_20_MG_FD_203693 | JGI IMG/M metagenome (GOLD analysis project Ga0315282, IMG submission 203693) | Sediment microbial communities from Yellowstone Lake, YNP, Wyoming, USA - YL17G07_20 | ecosystem: Environmental > Aquatic > Freshwater > Lake > Sediment | place: USA: Wyoming | collected...
TATAAAGTTAAAACTGGGGCCTACCGCGCAAAATGGGAACTCTATATCGGAGGCAGGAAGAATCTAGATAGGTTCTATCGGGCTGTTGGGTTCAGCCATCCACAAAAGAAAATGTTATTGAAAAAGGCATTACAGTCATATAAACAGTTAATGGATTTTAAGACGAATGGATTGTTTTATACCATCACACCTAAAGTGTGGTGAAGGAGTGTTCAGACGCTCCATGTTAAAGACGCAAGGAGGATTAAACTGAATGGAAGTATCAAAAGATTACGAACCGAAAAATGTCGAGCCCAAGTGGCAACGGCGATGGGAAGAATTAGATGTCTATCGCTTCAGACGCGAGGATCAAAAAACGCCGACCTATGTGATTGACACCCCGCCGCCATATTCCTCACAAGAGGGTGGAACCGAGCGGGGAATTCCACATGGGAACGGCCCTCAATTGGACTTACATCGACATCGTCGCACGCTACAAGCGGATGCGTGGCTTTAACGTGTTGTTTCCCCAGGGATCCCATGAGGTGCCGATAGCACTTTCGTGGGCCTGAATGGGACTGCCACGGCCTGCCTACCGAGGTGCAGGTGGAGAAACGCTACGGCATTCGCAAGAGGGACCTGCCGCCGGAGCATTTCCGCGAGCTCTGCGTCAAGCTCACAGAAGAAAACATCGCCCACATGAAGGAGGAAATGCGATCGCTGGGTTTCTCCCAGGACTGGTCAACCGAGTACCGCACCATGGACCCAACCTACTACGGCAGGACTCAGCTCTCCTTCGTAAAGCTCTACAAAAAGGGCCTAATCTATCGTGGCGAGCACCCCGTAAACTGGTGCCCTCGCTGCGAGACCGCGATAGCGGATGCCGAGGTGGAGTACGAGGACAAGGAAGGCACCCTGAACTTCATCAAGTTCAAGGTCCATGACGAGGATGACCATCTCACAATCGCGACCACCCGGCCGGAATACCTCGCCGCATGCGTCGTGGTGGCAGTTCATCCGGAAGATGAGAGATACAAAAAGTACGTGGGCAAAAAGCTGGAGGTTCCGCCGTTCGGCCAAGTTGTCGAGATCATCGAGGATCACGAGGTCGACCCCGAGTTTGGTACTGGCGTGGTGATGGTCTGCACATACGGGGACAAGACGGACGTGCGATGGGTGAAGCGCCACAAGCTGCCGGTGATAAAAGCCGTTGACGAGCAGGGGCGGATGACCGAGGCCTCAGGGAAATATTCCGGGATGACCTTGGAGGAGTGCAAGCGGAAGATAATCGATGACATTAGGAATGCTCGCCTTCTGGTGAAGCAGGAGAATCTCACCCAGAGCACAGGCGTCTGCTGGCGCTGCCACACGTCGGTCGAGATACTGACCAAGGACCAGTGGTTCCTGAGGGTGCTTGACCTCAATGAAAAGGTAATCGAGGGCGCTAGGAAAGTTCGATGGGTCCCTGAGTACATGCTCACCCGCCTGATAGATTGGACGGAGTCAATGGACTGGGACTGGGTGATATCCAGGCAGCGCCTGTTCGCGACGCCGATACCCGCCTGGTACTGCAAGGGCTGCGGCGAGCCAATCGTGGCTGAGGAAAGTCAGCTGCCCGTAAATCCTGCAAAGGACAAACCTCCGGTCGAGCAGTGCCCAAAGTGCGGAAGGGGGGAATTCGAGCCAGAGAGGGACGTGCTCGACACTTGGATGGACAGCTCGATAACCATCGCTGTTCACGCTGGCTGGCCAAACCTGGACAGACGCCTCTTTCCTGCAGACATCCAGCCCAATGGTACCGACATCATCAGGACTTGGGATTATTACCTGCTAGTGCGCCATCTCGCGCTGCTCGGTGAGGTCCCCTACAAAACCGTGCTCATAAACGGCATGGTGTTCGGAGAGGATGGGCGGAAGATGTCCAAGTCGCTCGGGAACTACGTCGACACAATGCTCGCGAGGGGCAAGTACGGCGCGGATGCCCTGAGGCAATGGGCAGCTGTTGGGGCTTCCACAGGCTCTGATATCCCGTTCGCTTGGAAGGACGTGGAATTCGGCTATCGGTTCATGAGAAAATTCTGGAATGCCGCCAGGTTTGCCGGGTTGCACATTCAGGGATTCAAGATGGAGGAGGCTGACCTGGCCGAGCTGGAGCTCAGGCCGAGCGACAGGTGGATCCTCAGCCGGCTCAACCGAGTGGTCAAGCAGGCGACGGAGTACCTGGAGGACTTTCAATTCAATCAGGCCATAACCGTGGTCCAAACATTCATCTGGCACGAATTCTGCGACATGTACATCGAGGAGGTCAAGCATCGCCTTTACGGCGGAGATCCTACCGCCGATGCAGCGAAGTACGCGCTATATCAGATCATCCTGACCGCCGCGAAACTGCTGGCGCCATTCATGCCTCACTTCGCAGAGGAGATCTATCAGACCTACTTTGCAGCTGACTTTTCACACCCGAGCATACACGTCTCGGGATGGCCAACGGCTGACAAGCTTTTCATCGATGAGGTCGCCGAGAAAATAGGGAACATTTCGAACGAGGTCATAAGTGCGATCAGGCAGTTCAAGGCCGAGCGCAAGATGGCTCTGAGCGCTGAACTTCCAGCAGTTGAGATCTACACCACAGACTCCAAGGCGGCGAAACACCTCACGCAGGCAAGCGAGGACATCACCGGCACGATGCGGATAAGCAGATTGGATATCAGCGTGGGCAGACCAAAGCTGGCTGAGCGCGTCGTCGCCATCGAGGCGGACATGGCGAAACTTGGGCCGCGTTTGCGCTCGGATGCCCAGCTCGTGGCGCAGGCCCTTCGCGAAGCGGATGCGGAGGAGCTGGCGAAAAAACTGACGAAAGGTAGCATTGCTATTGTAGCAGGAGAAAAGGAATTCAAGCTCACATCAGACGAGGTCAGGGTGGTGAAGGAGACCGAGAGCGCGGGACATAAGGTCGAGGCGGTCGATATCCTTGAGCCTCCGCTAACGATCCTTATAACAACACCTTAGGTTCCAACTTTTAGGTGAAGATGGATTAATGATGATTTTTGAAATGAAAGGAAAACATGGATTCCCAGAATCACTGTTAACTTTTGATTTTTTCCAGTTTTTTGACCACGAGAAAATGCGCGCCTAACAGGTCATAAAACAATTACGCGAAAATTATTTTTTATGGTTTCTCCAATTTCTTTTGCTCCATTCGTCGTCTGCGCTGGTACTCCCGCACATACTTCAATCGCTTGGAGCGGAATTCTGGCTCTGACCGGTAGCGTTTGTGCTCATACTTTAATCGCTTAGCACGGTACTCTGGATCTGAATGGTAGGGCGCAACAGGGGTGTTTACTGCGATAAACAGGGGTGTTGTTTTTGAATAGTTTGAGTAAACTGGGGTGTTGATTTTTTCGATGTCGTTTTGAGTAAACAGGGGTGTTGACATATCTTTGGCTGCCCTTGATACAACTACAGAAATGGGTAACTAAATGCACACAACTAATAAAATGTATCAGTGGTTTTAGGTAGACGACACGGTGACTGTTGAGCTACTGAATATCTTCTCTTTGCTCGGTTTATTGATTATGTACACTGTAAGCACCTGATTTTCACAGTTCCCATTGTAACTGCAGGGTATTGTGGTTGAGTTACCGACCGAAAACGTGCCTGAGGTTGCCCCATTATAAGTAAATGATTTTATTTGTAAGCCTGTTCCAACATTCGAATTGTCACTTGCCATCACCTGCAAATCAGAAACGGACAAGTCATCACCGCCCTCGTGCGAAATCGTAAGGTCATACGTCGATCCAGTTCCAGTTTTCACCGCCGTCACTGAAAGCAATGCGCTCGGTGAAGCTCCTCGGGCCTTGAGCCCACCGACGAGCGTCGCTATGATCGCTGCCAAGATCACTACAATGGAGATCAGCAATATTTCGCCGACCACTGGAGAGATTCCCTTTTGTTCGAGTTTTTTCACCTTTTCACCTTGATACCTTTTCACTTTGACTAACAGTGTCTGCCGGATAATTAAACCGTTTCTCTCCATTCCTCAAAAAATAGGATAAAAAATAAAATAAAAAATAGTTAGAGGCCTAGATTGCGCCGGCCTCTGTAGCGTTTATGGGCTTATACCGGTGGGTTTTAGGTCGCTGACACGGCGACGGTTGGGCTGCTGAATATCTTCTGTTTGCTCGGTTTATGGATAATGTATACTGCAACCACTTGACCGGTCACAGTAGCATATGGGATGTTGTCGGTTGTGACTTTCATACCTACCGAGAACGTCCCCGTCAAATCGGGGGTCATCTCTGTACCAAAATCGTATATTGTCATTTGTGTGGATGAAGTACTCACCTGTAACTGTAGGTCTTTAACAGCCAAGTCATCTCCGCCCTCATGCGAAATAGTAAGGGTATAGTGGTCGTTGTCCGCTTTCACCGCCGTCACTGAAAGCAATGCGTTCGGAGGAGCTCCTCGCCCACCGAGTCCACTGACCAGCGTCGCTACGACCGCTGCCAAGGCCACTGTTATGGCGATAAGCAAGATCGTGCCCACAACTGGAGATACACCTTTGTTACCTATTTTTAACATTTTTTTCACCTACTGATAACGCTGATTTAATGTATATTAAGGCTTGTGAAGTTATCATCTAGTTCTAGTTTTTTACAAATAAACAATTAACCGAGTAAAATCAATATACACCAATAGGTAGATATACCCATAAGTAGATTGTAAAAATAGGTTATCAGTATGGAAGTCGAATGCCCTCGTTGCAATTACAAATTTGAGGTAAAATTAAAATGCAAGCGTTGCGGTCATGAATGGACACCAAGAAACGACAAGCCGCCGAAGGTTTGTCCTAAATGTAAAAGCCCATATTGGAATCGAGAAAGAAAAAAGAAAAAATACACTTATCTTGGGTTTTGAACCCCCCTCCCCTTAAGAAAGAAACGGCACAAGTAGAAAAGAAAGAGAAGAGAAAAACTTCCGATTGGGACTAGTTTTAGTAATACCGTAAAGCCCTTTGCGCGTCGCCATTAGGCTAGAACATTTTGGGTTTGGGTTTGGGGTTTTGGGGATTAAATTTTAACCTTTATTGTAAACCTAACGTACGTCTTTAGCTGCTTAACCGTGTAAATCTAGCCGCTGGTGTCGTCGCGTGTTGTGAATGTTTTTTGAGTGTCAACAGGGGTGTTTACTGCAATAAACAGGGGTGTTGATTATCAATCTTTTAACTGATGCCCGGTCAACTGCCGATCAACAGGGGTGTTGACATTAAAGGATTTGATAGCTTCACGGCTGCCCTTCAATATGGTTAAGAGATGAATGAGCTAAATATGTACAACCTAACAAAATTAAGAAGGTAAGCCATTCTATTTTGTGGCAATTAACGAGCCCTTATCAATGATGTAAGTATAATCAGCAGGAAGAGCGCGCCCACCATCAACATCATGTACATCCTCATTCGGGACACCCGCTTCTGCTGCATTTTAAACCGTTCCTCACATTCAGGAGAGCATAACAGCTTGTCTAATGAAACGACCCGCCCACAGACTATGCAATGCTTATGATCATCAACCATTTTTTTACCTCGGCAAGATCGTCGTGCCGCTGTGAGTTCCTCCCCCGACTATCTCTGGCAAACGTTTAATCTCTTTCCTACCCATCACAAGGGTCCGGATCCTCGAACGCTCGATTATTTTCGCAGCGATTGGGTCGATTATCACCTTTATTCCGGGCTCCATCCTCACTCCGGACACCAGCCCCACCAGCTGCTGCGCCGTCATTGTCTCCAACTTCCTCGCGCTCGGGTCCACCTTGGGATCCGCCGTATAGACGCCGTCGACATCCGTGAAATACACAAGCATCTCTGACCTGCTTGAGCTAGCGAGCATCGCCGCCACGGCATCCGTCGTCTGCCCAGAAGTCATGCCCCCCATGACCGGAATTTTACCTCGTAGCGCTAACCTTATTGCGGCCTCAAATGTCGATGCAGGATTGGGTTCTGTCAGCTCCCCCAGTGCGGCTATCAGCAGGCGGGCGTTAATGCGCGTCGTGTCTATACCGATGATGTCACAGTAGGGGTTCGAGGCCTTGAGCCTGCGGGCTACATCGATGTAGATGCGAGATGTCCTACCCCCGCCGACCACGACCAGGCTATCATGCTTCCTCGCCCTCAGCTCGCGCAGCGCCTCAGCCGATTCACGTATACACTCAATGTCCGGCTTGTCTGGGACGATTATAGAGCCTCCAAGGCAGACCGTCACCCTCATGCCATCGCCAGACGTCATTTGGGCAACATGATATTAACTTTCACGTTCAATCATCTCTAGGCAATTAGAATGACAGCAGATAGCTTGAGGCGTTACCAGTTCAGGAGGTTGCTCGACGATCTTGCGAGCAAGCGTGGCCGAGGCACGGAACTGATCTCGGTCTACATCACCCCAGATTTCGAACTGAACAAGGTCGTGCAACAGCTCCGCGATGAGCAGGGCACCGCCTCGAACATCAAGTCGAAGACCACGCGCAAGAACGTCCTGGGAGCCCTCGAGAAAGTCGTACAGTTCCTGCGCACCTACATCGAAACTTACAGGCGCCCCCCGGCAAACGGGATGGCGATATTCTGCGGCAACGTGGCCGGGCGAGATGACGTGGCGGACGTTCAGCTCTACTGGATCGAGCCCCCCGAGCCCGTGACCATCCGCATGTACCGATGCGACCAGGAGTTCGTGATCGAGCCACTCAGGGAGATGCTCCAGGTTAAGGAGACGATAGGCATGCTTGTGTTGGACAGGAGGGAGGCGATGCTGGCAACGCTCCGCGGGAAGCACATAGATATTATTCGTGCCTTGACATCAGGGGTGCCGGGCAAGCATGGGCGCGGTGGACAGTCTGCGAAGCGATTCGAGCGCCTGATAGAGATCGCCGCCCAGGATTTCATGAAGCGGATCGCCGAGACCACGAACGAGATCTTCTCCCAAATTACCGACCTGCGCACGATTCTAATAGGTGGGCCAGGCCCGACGAAGGAATATTTTTTGAAGAGCGAACTTTTGCGGGAAGAACTGAGGAAAAAGATTGGTGGAGTGATAGACACGGGCTACACCGATGAACAGGGGATCAAGGAGCTCGTAAATAAGTCGCACGAGTTGCTGGCGGACCTCGAGATAATGAAGGAAAAGTCCCTGATGCAGCGATTCATGACCGAGCTTGTGGCAGGCGAAGGGAGGGTGGCCTACGGCGAGGCTGAGGTCAGGAGTCAGCTCGAGCACGGCGCGGTCGAACTTCTGCTTATATCGGAGGGCATTCGGCGTGGACGAGCCATCGTGAGATGTCAGGCCTGTGGGCATGAGTTGCAGGAAACATTCGAGGATGTCGATGTCTACAAACGGCAGCTGGCGGGAAGGCCGTGCCCCAACTGCGGCGAGGCAAAACTGCAACTCATCGATAGCAAGGATATGGTCCAGGAGCTATGCGAGACTGCCGACAGATTCAGCACAGGAGTTGAATTCATTTCCACAGAGACCGAGGAGGGAACGCAGCTTCTGACGGCCTTTAAGGGCTTGGCTGCCATTCTACGATTCAAAGTAGGGTAGTAAATTTCCAACAACATTAGCAAAATTTAGATACTTTTAATAATACTAATGGTATGATGAAAAAAGAGGAAATATTTCCCAGGGACCAAGGTGGAGCAGGATTTGGAATTCAAGCACCTCTTCTGAATAAGGCAGTGGCAGACGCAAGTCCACAATGAATACATCCAGATGTGGCTTGAACTCCCTTACGCAGGGCGCCCCTTCCTTGAAATGACTTCGGGGACCCAGAGCTCCTTTCTCTCGTACTCCACTTGGTTGAGCTTGAGGATTTGCTCTATATCGTCCGCATTCTCATGGTCCACAATAAGCGCGCTCCTCAACCTCTCCACCTCTGCAAGCTCCAGTGCCCTATAAAATCTTACCTTCCTAGGATCCGATTTTCCCCCAACTCTGTACTCGAAAAGCACCTTTGGTTTCAGGATCTGCTCGCCCTTCAAAACGAGCGGCCTTCCCCACACCACGATTCCATCCCTCGAAATATTTCTAATGAATCCTGGGTCGACATCTCGTATGTTGGTGAGCATGAGCTGAGGTCTTCGCTCGCATTTCGCTGCGGCAAAAGCCCGCCCGACCTCAGCGGTGGCCACGCGAGCCAATTCCATCCGCTCCGGGTCCTTTTTAGTGTCGAAGACCAACAACAGGTCAACGTCCGATCTCCTGTCCTCCTCCCCCTTCGCCACGCTGCCATAAAGCACGAGCTGGCGCAGCTTGGGGATGCGCTGAGCAGCAAAGAAGAGCTCCGAGATCAACCCCTTGAACTCCTCGCTCACTCCGCCCATCTTTTCACCTCCTCCAGGAGCTCGAACATTTGCGAGACCACCTCGCCGTTTCGCTTCTTCCCATAGAATCTACCCGCGCGTAATCTGTCGATCGACTCGAATACCTCGGCCACCTCCTCCTCGCCGCGCCTCCTGAGTAGGCCAGAATCATCAGCGTGATGGTCGGAATGTCCCTTATATTTTCGCTCGATCCCACAGGCGATGTAGTGATATGCTGCTCCGAATAAAATTTCGACTATGGCTTTCGCATGCTTGTCAGGGTCGATTGAGAGCGCCCTAGCACTTTCCTCGAGTTCTTTGGCAGTTTCCAAGTGCCCCTCCGCCAGCATCTTCTCCGCCTATACTTAAGTAACAAATAAGCTAGATAAATACTTTCTGGTTATTTAAGTTTTTGAGTTACTTAAGTTACAAAAGAACCTTTAAAATGAGTTTTTGATACTTTTGTTAAAAATACCCCCTCTTACATGGTGTTCCACAAATTAAAGCAATATCTGCGGAAAATTCGGCCACCATATTTCTCGGCGAAATCCCAAAGCTCGGGGAATTCACGGCCGTGCACGATACATTTGCGATAACAGAACACCAAATGGAAATCTATATCATCCGAATTCACTGCTAACAATTCACGGCCGTGCATAGCCCGTTGCAAATGCTGAGAACTGTGCGTTGACAATACACGGCCGTGCATCGCAACTCGTTTCGTCCTTATAAAGAACATCACTTCAAAGCCTTGGCGGGTATTCACGGCCGTGCACAAAAGGCGAACGAGATTGATTTTATTCACGTGGGAACTTCGCAACAATGCGAGGAGAAAACGGTGGTTTTACGTTAATTTGAAACGCATCCTGACTGAGGTTCCATCAAAGAGCTGGACCAAGGTTGGCGGCTCCGTATACCTTGTGGACGAAGAACACTCGCATGAGTTAAGGGATCTCTTGAAACTCTTTGAGGGGCCGGATTTGGAGTGGTATGAATTTAGATTGAGGTAGGACACCAAAGCTTTGGAACAATTCACAGCCGTGCATAGTTACCAGAAATGCCATGGGATTGAGTTCACGGCCGTGCACGCTCTCGGGATATCCGGTCAGCGGGTCTGAATCGTTGTCTAAAGGCAATGTTTGAAAGTGTCGATGTGGGTAGTTTATAAGCCAAGCAAGTGCGGTAGCTCAACTACACTTTTTATAATCGCATCTGGGCCCATTTTCTTCAAGCTTTCATAGTCGGATGAGCCGGACAATACTGCAATCGCCCTCAAACCTAAGCTCTTGGCAGATTCGATGTCCACAACATAATCCGCGACCAAAATGGATTTGCCAGGTTCAGCACCGATTTTCTCGAGCACCTGAATTAACTCAAGGGAGCGAGAGAAGAGTTCATCCGGTTTGAGCTGCGCTATCACCAGCTTCTTTGTAACGACCGCATCTACAAAACTACCCAAATTAAATCTGTGCAGCTCCGTCAAGATCTCTTCAGGATCACTCAGCCTACCGGTTATCACACCTATTTTGATCCCATTATCTTTCAATTTCTTGAGAACCTCGCGGGCACCAGGAATCATTTTCGATAATTCGTTGTAGGAGCCATTGTACGCCTTTAAGAAGTCTACCCAAAAAGCGTGTTCATCCTCAAGATTTATGAAGTCGTCCAGCTCGTTCATTGAAAACTTCTTCATGAAAATCTCTTTTTCCACTGGAGGTTGATGATATGCCTTGAGGGTATCCAGAAAAACTCGGTAAAAACGTTCCTCCACGCTCACGAGAGTGCCATCTAGGTCAAATATCACGGCTCGAACATCACCAAACTTCCCGGTCATAATCCCACTTACCGAGTGATTCTAAGTACCGAGTTGCCACGACGTCAGATATCTTTTCTGTTCGCTCGTCAGCCTCTCCAACCCCACCCCGAGCGCTCTGAGCTTAAGCTCGGCAACCCTTCGATCTATATCGGATGGAACATCGTGTACCCGGTTTTCAAGTTCTCGTCCGTGCTTCGCGAGATATTCTGCGCTCAGCGCTTGGAGCGAGAAACTCATGTCCATTATCTCGATGGGATGTCCGAGCGACTTCAATCCAGCTAGGTTGACCAGTCGCCCCTCCGCGAGCAGGTAAAGCCGCCTGCCGTTTTTAAGCTGGAATTCATCGATGTCTTCCAGTATATTTCGCCGCCTTACAGCAAGTTTAGCTAGCCCTTCGATATCGATCTCGACGTTGAAGTGCCCGGAGTTGCAGAGTATAGCCCCGTCGCGCATCCGCCGCATGTGCTCAGTTCTGATGACCTTAAGGTTCCCTGTGGTAGTTATGAATAAATCCCCTATCTTCGCCGCCTCGGACATGCGCATGACCCTGAAGCCGTCCATCGTCGCCTCTAACGCCCTAATGGGATCGCTCTCGATGACTGTCACTACCGCTCCAAGACCTTTTGCGCGTGAGGCTACACCACGCCCAACGTACCCGTAGCCAACCACAACGACCTGCTTGCCCGCGATCAGTGTGTTCGTTATCCCCATTATTGCTTGGAAGGTCGATTCGGCGGTGCCAAAGCGGTTGTCGAACAGCCGCTTCCCGGGCGAGTCGTTCACGGCTATGACGGGGAATTTCAGCCGGCCATAGTTCGCCATTACACGAAGCCTATTAACTCCAGTCGTGGTCTCCTCTGAAGCACCCTTTATGTGGGGGATCAATTCTTGGCGGGAGGTGTGGATGAGCGAAATCAGGTCCGCCCCATCGTCTATGAGGATGTCGGGATTGCTGTCGAGTACCCGATTGAGGTTGGAGTAGTACTCGTCGTTGGTCTCTCCCCGCCATGCGTAAACGTTTACTCCATCCTTGGCCAAAGCCGATGCCACTTCATCGCGCGTCGAAAGAGGATTGCAGCTGGTTATAGCCACCTTCGCACCGGCTGCAACGAGGGTTCTAACAAGCGCGGCTGTTTTGGTCTCGACGTGCAGAGCAGCCCCAACCATCTGACCCCTAAGCGGTTTCCCTCGCGTGAATTCTCGACGTATCGTCATGAGCACGGGCATGTATCGCTCAGCCCATTCGATCATGCGCTTGCCCTTGGGCGCGAGCTTTATGTCCTTGACTTTATACGTCACTTGAATCCCCCTCTAGCTAACAAATCATCTGAAACTTTCTGAACATCCTTCAAAACCTTATCCTCATTCAAAGTCAAAACCTTACGTCTTCGCATAAGAACTTCACCATCGACTATCACCGTATCCACATCGCTGCCGACCGCGCTGTAAACCAGGTGCGATATCACATTATGAAGGGGTGCAAGGTGTGGTTTTTTCAGGTCAACCAAAACGATGTCTGCTTTTTTACCCACTTCGAGCGAGCCAATGTCACGTTGGAGGCCCAGGGCGATTGCGCCTTTGATTGTCGCCATCTCGAGCACTGCCTGCGCAGGTACAACAGTTGGATCTAGCTTGTGTACCTTGCTTAGAAGCGCTGCGAACTTCATCTCGTTGAACATATCCAAGGAATTATTTGAGGCCGCTCCATCAGTGCCGAGCGCAACCGGAATGCCCGCCTTCAGCATCTCGGGGATAGGTGCAACCCCCGAGGCCGTCTTCATGTTGCTCACGGGATTGTGGACGGGTTTTACCCCCCTCTCCCTGATGACCCCGATCTCTTGTTTTGTCAACCAAACGCAGTGAGCAGCTAGCACCTCAGGTCCCAAAAAATCTATTCCATCAAGATGCTCGACGGGACGCTTGCCGTACTTTTTCTCCATCATTTCGACTTCCTCTCGAGACTCAGAGATGTGGGTGTGGATGCCAACTTTGTACTTCCTCGCCAGCTCCTTCACCTGCATCAGGCACTCTGGCGAGCACGTGTAAGCTGCGTGTGGCCCGAACATGGTCAGAATTCGGCCGTTCGCCATCCCGTGGCAGTTTTTCACTAATCTCTCACCTTCCTTGATGGTCCGTTTCCGCTTCTTGGGATCGTCAAGCTCGATGATGCCTCGTGAAAGAACAGCTCTTAGGCCAGCCTCCTCGACAGCCCTCGCGACATCCTCCATATAAAAATACTGGTCGGCAAAACACGTGGTGCCTGATTTTATCATCTCTAGGGAGCCGAGCAACGCGCCGGCATAACAATCGTCAGCAGTCAGATTTTCTTCGATGGGCCAAATCTTTTTTTCGAGCCACTCCATTAGCGGCATATCATCTGCAACACCACGGAGTAAAGTCATCGCGAGGTGTGTGTGGGCGTTGATGAGGCCAGGTAGAACAGCTTTGCCTCTTGCGTCTATTGTTGTCTCACATTTTGTCTTTATGTCCTTCCCAACTGCAGAGATTTTTCCATCGTCTATTACAACCGACCCACTCTCGAGGACCCGGCGCCGGGAGTCCATCGTGATTACATAACCATTTTTAATCAGGATATCAGCCAAGTTCACATCCTCCAAAGCGAGAGTTTCCGCCCGTATCCAATGTTTTGCAGATAGATACTTTCTACGTTCAGGATATTCCTGAAAGTCACGATAAATTTCATGCACGCTAATTTGATGAGCAATTTCTTCATCTGACCCTATAATCGATTGCATTAAAATCTTAAAAAACATGTTGCCGACTAATGATTTGTTAGACCCGCGGATGGGTAATGCCATTGCGCGCCGCCACGAATCAATCTTGTTTCAGCTCCCGGAAATGCGCGCTAGTACCTCCATTTTATCTGGCATGCGCGGAAATGATGGGCGAGGATTCATACTTGCCAAGCTCCTTTTTTCTTGAACATATAAGTACACTGAACTGGCAATCACAATGACTGCTGCAATGATCTAAGATTCCTAGATTTTTCACCGCCTATTCTCAACAGATACGATAAACCTTATATATGAATAATGATTCATGCTTAAAAGAGAATGGAAGAATGATTGGTCTAGTGGAAGTATTATGGGCTGATCATCCTAAAAAGATGATTGTCGAATTTTGTCCCAATGCCAAGCCCTATCATACTTTTTATTTTTGGTGATGTAAGCATTTTTAGGTAGTGCAGAAAAATGTTTCAAAATAAAAAAAATGGGGCCAAAATTAAATTTACCATCAATGGGAAAGAAAAAGAGATGGAAGTCGATGTTAATAAAAAACTTCTGTATTTTATAAGGGAAGATCTTGCACTCACTGGGACTAAATACGGCTGTGGAACTGGAGATTGTGGGGTATGTACGGTCTTGATAAATGGCATCCCAGTGAAATCTTGTCAAGTTCCTGTCTCTATAGTGAATGGTAAAGAAATAATTACTATCGAGGGCATCTCCGGAAAAGATGGAGGACTTCATCCAATACAACAGGCCTTCGTGGAATCAGGCGCGGTTCAATGCGGTTATTGTACTCCTGGAATGATACTTCGAGTTAAAGCATTCTTGGAAAAGAATCCGAATCCATCGAGGGATGAAGCTAGGCGAGCGATCTCTGGAGCCTTGTGTAGATGCACTGGCTACAAGAAGATAGTGGACGCGATAATCCTCGCCGCAGAAAGGATGAGGATGGGTCAGAGAGACGAGAAGGATATTGGAGCGAAAAGCGAGGGCGCCATCGTAGGGAAGAGCATCGAAAGGACAGATGCGCGACGAAAAGTCAAAGGGGAGGCCATCTACGGATACGATTATGGTACCTTAGCGAAGAGAATATTCCCCGATCTTCTCTATACAAAAATAATGAGGAGTCCGCACGCGCACGCCAAAATCAAGAGCATCGACACCTCAGAAGCGGAAAAGATGGAGGGAGTAGTAAAGGTATTTACCTACAAGAATGTCCCAGATATCAAATTTACGACAGCTGGTCAATCTTATCCGGAGCCGTCTCCATATGACATGAAGGTTCTCAGCGAAAAAGTAAGGTTTGCTGGAGAACCGGTTGCAATAATCGCCGTCGAGAGCGAAGAAATCGCAGAAAAGGCCAAGGATAAAATAAAAGTCGAATACGAAAAGCTCCCAGTTATTTTGGACCCCAGGGAAGCTCTGGAAAGAGACGACGTAAAAATTCACGAGGGAGGAAACATAGTCAACGAGATAAATGTGGAAGTGGGAGATGCGGAAAAAGCGCTTAAAAATTCTGAAGTGGTCATAGAGAGAGAATACGAAACTCCGCTGCAGAAGCATGGACACTTGGAACCACATGCTTGTGTCGCTCGGTTCGACGACCGTGGAAAGTTGATTGTCGAGACTACGAGCCAAGTAGTTTTCCATGTGAGGAGGATACTCGGTAGAATTTTGAACATGTCTGTGAAAGATATTAGGGTCAAATCTTGGGAGATCGGGGGCGGGTTTGGGGATAAACAAGAGATGGTGGTCGAGCATTATGCAGCCTTGATCGCGAGGGAAACCAGACGCCCCACGCTTGTCAGGTTCAATAGAGAGGAGCAATTCCAGCTTTCGAGGAGGAGACATGCGGCGAAATTAAAAGTTAGGATTGGGTCTGACAAAGAGGGCAAATTGAATGCGATTCACCTCGATGTGATTTCCGATGCCGGTGCCTACGGGACCCATGGGGTGACGGTCACATCCAATATGGGCGCGATGACCCTCCCAATGTATTCTAAGCACTGTAAAAATCTGAAATTTACAGCGAAGGTTGTTTATACCAACAAACCACAGGGCGGGGCCATGAGGGGCTATGGCACTACCGAAGGAGGTTTTGCCCTTGAATGTGCTATGGATGAACTCGCTGAAGAACTGGGCATCGATCCGGTTGATTTGCGGATAAAGAACGCCGTCGAAGAGGGAGATTTCGACCCAATCTCCAAAGTGTTGAGCGAAGCTGGAAAGATTATCCCCCGCGAGATAAATTCTTGCGGTCTTATCGAGACGCTTGAGAAAGGTAGGAAATTATTCGGTTGGGACGAAAAAAGGCGGGCAAAGGAAAAAAGTAGCGGGCCAAAGAAGCGCGGGATCGGGGTAGCGTCCGCGATGAAAGGAAGCGGTGTACTGGGATTTGAACTGTCCTCCTCTTCCATCAAGCTAAATGAGGATGGAACGGTGTTGGTGACCATCGGGGCCTCTGATATGGGGCAGGGATTAGAATCCGTCGTTTCTCAGATAGCTGCCGAGACTATTGGGATCAAACTTGAGGATGTTGAAGTCATATCCGCTGATACAGACAGGACAATGTTCAGCATGGGGACTTATGCTTCGAGCGGAACTTACATGGAAGGGAAAGCGGTGGAGAACGCCGCTAGGGACTTGAAGGAAAAGATTCTGGAGAAAGCCGCAAAGATGATGAAAAGAAAAATCCAAGATCTTGAAACTGGAGACGGTGAAGTATACCTCAAAGAAAATCCTGAAGAGTCCATAAAAATAGCGGAAGTTGCGAAGGACGCATTTTACGGGGAGAGCAAAATACAATTGGAAGGTTTCGGGTATGCGGAGGACCTAGCAAGCCCGCCCCCATTCGCTACACATTTTGTTGAAGTGGAAGTTGACGAAGATTCCGGTAAAGTAGAGATCAAGAAGTATCTCGCCTTGACGGACGTAGGTGTGCCCATAAATCCAAGGGAGGTGGAAGGCCAAGTCGAGGGAGGGGTGGCGATGGGGATAGGATATGCATTGTTTGAAGAGCTAAAATTTGATGAAGAGGGTCATATGAAAAATCCGAATTTTAGGGATTATAAAATGCCGACATCTCTCGACGTTCCAGAAATTGAAAATGTTCTCGTCAAAACGTATGAGCCAACTGGCCCATATGGGGCGAAAAGTGCTGGAGAGATTGGTATGGTACCACCGGCGCCGGCCATAGCGAACGCCATTTATGATGCCGTTGGAAAGAGGTTTAGAAAACTGCCAATTACCTCAGAAAAAATTATCAAAGAGCTGAAATAGGATTAGATCCTAAGAGCAAAGCAGATTTCATCCTCCGGAGACAGTTGGCATAATCTCAATATTATCTCCGTCGTGGAGTTTTTCCTCAACTGAGCGAACGGCTTTCTTATTTTTAAATATCATCACCAAACTAGAAATCGACATACCTTCCTTTAACCTGTTTAAACCAAGCTTTGACAGGAGGTCACCAACTGTAGAACTCTCTGGCAACTCCACTTCCAAATTTCTCTTAAGCCGGAGCTCTTCAAGATTTGTAGCGTTTTTCAGCTCAATCTTCATGATTTTATTTATAACTGTCGCCCTGATATTACATTATTGCCCAAACCTCTCATCACCCCCTCGCTATTAACAAACAGCACTAGGCAGAAATGACATAGAAATTGTGAAGGTTGAAGATATAGAGGAGATAATCAATCGAGAGGTTATAATGATTCCCGCTCTTTTTATTGAAGGTGAAGCAAAGGTCGTTGGACGAGTACCCAGTGTGGAGGAAATCAAGAAAATATTGAAGAGTTAATATGAATGGTGAAAAAAGAAGAAATGAGCCGGACGTGCTTTCTAGAACTCGGGCACGAGGTAATTTTTGAAGATCTTGCTATAGTCTCGGGGTGGCTCTCCTCTCTTCATTTTCTTAGCGTACCTCTCCACACCATTAAGAAGATAGTCGGTGAATCGACTGAATAACCATCTTATCAAGATGTTTTTTTCCTTCATGTAGTCCTTTTTTAACTTACGGGCTACTCGAGCATCGTGCTCTATGCACTTCCCAAGTACCATCCAATGCTCCGGAGTCATTTTCTTTACCGTGAACGACTCCTCGGTGGATAGGGCCGAGCCCTTCATGGAAACGAAAGTTAGGGGCACGATGAGTGATAGCGAGTCTTCGATGTCATCTAACAAATCCAAAGTTTTAACGACATCACCCCTTTCCTCCCCAGGAAGGCCGAATATTAGCGTGCATGCTGGGATCCAATTATTGTCCTCTAAAATCCCAAGGCTCTGCCTCACTATCTCTGGCCATTTTTCCGGGGACGAAGGGAGAACCTTTCCCCGCATATGTTCCGCTATCAATTTGGGGCTGCCAGTTTCTATCCCAGTCTGGGTCCCTATCTTTTGCTCCGAGAGAGAAATGCAGATTTCGGATACCTTTTCGACCAAGTCGGGATTGTGGTAGACAGTTGCAAGGGCTACGTGGCTTGTGTCTATCCCACTAACTTCCTCCAGACCAGCAACTCGTTCGAAAAGTTCTATGACCCTCTCCTTGTTGGGCTCAATTTTCATTGTTCCGTACCGCAACACATCCTCACTGTGCAGGATTGGTATATCATCTCCTGCCTTGAGGTTTACTTTGATGTCTCTCAAGATATGATCTATGGACTTATGCCGCAGCATCTGCATCCCGGGGGTACAGAATTTGCATCCTCTTCCACACCCTCTCGAGATCTCTACTATGCCGTGGATAACTGCACCGTGTAGATTAGGAATCTCTTCGACAGGAGTGGATTCTCCCGTTATTATCCTTGGAACATCCTCTCCTCGTAGGATTGCTTTAAATGCTCTAGGCACCGATAATTCTCCTTCCCCGAGGTGAACGTAGTCGATCCCGAGCTTGTCCATTATCTTTAGGTCAGCCAGCTGCCAAGCGCTTTTTCCCCCCACAATGACTTTGACATCTCTCAAGATAGGCTTTCTGACGAGTTCTAGGAATTTCACTCGATTATAAGGAGGGCCCGTCTGAACTAGATCGACGAACTCTGAGGTAGGTGGATTAATCCCAAGATGATCATGGCCGCCTATCGCAACGATTTCTGTTTCATCGCCTACCACCTTCTCTAGATCCTTGGGATGAACGACTGCCACTTCCTCTTCACTAAACCCGTTCTCAAGCAGGGACGCCTCCACCATCCTTAGCCCAAAATCAGCGTAGACCGCTCTGCCATCTTTTCTAGGTACGGGAGGGGCAAACACCCAAAAGTAGAGCCAGTCAGGCAAAATGCCCCGAGGCATGCAGGTGGAGAATCCTATAAACATCCCACCGCGGTATTTGCTCATCATCGTCTCGTCCGCGGTCAAAATTATTTTAGGAGATTTGCTCAATGTGAAGCCCCTCCAATCTCGTTCCTAACTACCTGAGTTTTCGATCTTCGCCGTAGCCTGCCGGGCCTGCTGCCAAGCCGCAAGAAACACAGCGAAAGCCGGCATGCCGCTTACTGGTATCAGCGTGAAAGACGTCTCCAACAGTTCCCATTCATTGGCCCCTGCCTCTAATGCACCAGTTATGTGCATCACCGTTGCTTCGCGGTCGTGTTGTGCAG
>Ga0315282_10007120_pt1 | contig 18482 bp, 15 predicted proteins | sample YL17G07_20_MG_FD_203693 | JGI IMG/M metagenome (GOLD analysis project Ga0315282, IMG submission 203693) | Sediment microbial communities from Yellowstone Lake, YNP, Wyoming, USA - YL17G07_20 | ecosystem: Environmental > Aquatic > Freshwater > Lake > Sediment | place: USA: Wyoming | collected...
GGATAATCTGAAGATGCCAATGGTAGTAATCTTCTTGTTCATCCTTAATGGGAGCGGTATGGATGACATAATTATAATCGGGATTGTTCAGTTTGGAATAGAGTTTAAATAAGGTTGTCTTTAAGACCTTTGCAAATCTTTTTGAATCCTCCATGGAGATTAAACCGAAAGAGGCCTGATGCTCTTTGGGAACGATCCAAGTTTCGAAGGGAGACCGGGATGCAAAGGGTTGGAGGACAACAAATCTTTCGGTATCCATCACGATCCTCTTCCCGAAGTTAAGTTCCTCTTGAATCGAATCGCAATAGACACACCTCCCGTGGTCATCATAATATCGAGCTGCCTCTTCTAATTTCTTTCGAATATTGGATGGGACGACCGCAGTTCCGACGAGTTGGGAATGGGTGTGATCCAGTGATGTCCCAGCGGCCTCCCCATGGTTTTTAAAGACGATGATCAATTTGATCCTGGGGTCCTCTCTTAAAGCAAGATACCTTTCCCGATAGGCAAGAAGGATCTCCTCTACCTGTTTATCCTCCATCAGAGGGAGGAGTTGGTTATGGATGGGGCTTTCGATCACCACTTCATGGATTCCCATTCCATCCATCATCCTGAAAAACCCCTTCTCTTCTTTTATCTCCCAACTCCCATCTGGGGAGAGGGCAGGAAATTTATTGGGAATGACCCTTACCCACCATCCTTTACTATCTGCCGGGCCACCGCTTCGATAGGCCAGGGACTCATGAGGAGTGAGATGCTCATTGCCCTGACAGAAGGGGCAGTCTTCTTTATAGGGAGGTTTTTCGGTCAAAGTTTTAATCTTTTTAAAATCGTGGGGTCTCTTTGAACGCTCTGCAGCAACGATCACCCACTCTTTCGTTGTGGGGTCTTGTCTTAGTTGAGGCATAAGGATCTCCTACGAAATCTGTCGAGTTTTACCTTCCCATCCTTCTCCATGATGGAGGTCGGGGTGAAAGATTTTGATTTGATATCATATCATATCAGCACTGGAATTTATGAAGAAATTTTAACACTTTTGCGCTCTGTAAAATCGCCCCTATATTTATATTTTCTAAACTTGATGATGATGATATATTATCTTAACGCCTTCCCTAACGATGATGAGTGTTTATCTGTTTTGAGATTTAAGCCTTCGCCTAAATGTGACGGCAATTTTAGATACACGCTAAGTGGACAAGGTATGAATCGCAACCAAACTCAATTTTGGAGTGTCCCCTCTCTTGAATTGCTTCAGCAACTTCAAACCACCCCTCAAGGCTTGATGAGCGATGAGGTCCAACGACGACTATTACGCTATGGATCCAATCTCCTAAAGCCTAAGAAGAAATCAGACGCGCTGACACTTCTGTTTGCTCAATTTAAGAGTCCGATTATTCTCATCCTTATTTTTGCAGCGGGATTATCCTTCTTCCTCCATAATCCCATTGATGCCACGATCATCCTCGTGATTGTTTTGGTCAGCGGTTTCCTTGGATTCTGGCAGGAACGGGGAGCAGTCAATGCGGTTGAGAAGTTGTATGCAATCGTGCAGATTAAAACGACTGTGGTTCGCAATGGAGACTCAAAAGAAGTTCCCATCGAAGAGGTTGTCCCGGGGGATATTGTGTTCATCAAAGCAAGCGATGTCATCCCTGGAGACTGTCTTCTTCTGGAATCCAAAGATCTATTTGTCGATGAAGCGGCCCTGACAGGTGAAACTTATCCTGTCGAAAAATCGATTGGCACCTTACCGCCGGAAACACCGCTCAGCCAGCGGACGAACTCGCTCTTTATGGGAACCCATGTGGTCAGCGGGAGTGCAAGGGCCGTGGTCATCCGAACAGGGAAGGAGACCGAATTTGGAAAGGTTTCGGAACGGCTGAAACTCAGACCCCCGGAGACAGAGTTTGAGCGTGGTGTCAGGCGATTTGGGTATCTCCTCATGGAGATCACACTGGTGCTGGTGATCGCCATCTTTGCCATCAATGTCTATTTTGCGCGACCGATATTAGAATCTTTTCTCTTTGCATTAGCGCTTGCAGTTGGACTAACTCCAACACTATTACCCGCGATCATCAGCATTAACCTTGCTCACGGTGCCAAGCGGATGGCCCTCGATAAGGTCATCGTAAAGCGCCTGGCATCGATTGAAAACTTCGGTAGCATGAACGTGCTCTGTTCCGATAAGACCGGCACCCTGACTGAAGGAGTGGTGAAATTACACTCTGCCTTAAATGTGGACGGCCATGAGAGTGAAAAAGTCCTTCTCTATGCCTTTCTCAATTCTTCTTATGAGACGGGATTTATGAATCCGATCGATGAAGCGATCCGTAAATATCGCCAATTTGATCTGTCTGGCTATAAGAAATTAGATGAGGTGCCTTATGATTTTATTCGCAAGCGATTGAGCATTTTGATCTCAAAAGGTGACACGCATCTGATGGTAACGAAAGGAGCCCTGTCAAATGTGCTCGCTGTCTGCTCCTCCGCAGAAATTGCTGAAGGAAGGCCTGTGGACATCGATACCGTAAAGGAACAGGTCCAGCAGCACTTTGAAGAGTTCAGTCGCAAAGGCTTTCGCACCCTGGGGGTTGCTTACAGGGATGCCGTCTCCGACACGGTCATCACCAGGGAGCAAGAAACCGACATGACGTTTTTGGGATTTTTGATTCTCTTTGATCCGCCCAAGCCCGGAATCACCGAGACCATCAGGGAACTGAAACATCTCGGGGTATCGTTGAAGATCATCACCGGAGATAACCGTCTGCTTGCCGCCAATGTCAGTCAACAGGTGGAGTTATTGAATCCACACATCCTCACAGGTGGAGATCTTCACCAGATGAGCGATGAGGCGCTTCTCAAACAGGTCAACGATGTGGATGTCTTCGCTGAGGTGGAGCCCAACCACAAAGAACGTATCATTCTCGCTTTGAAGAAAGCCGGACATGTTGTCGGATACATGGGAGATGGTATCAATGACGCCTCGGCACTTCATATTGCGGATGTCGGCATTTCCGTGGATAGCGCAGTGGATGTGGCCAAAGAGGCGGCCGATATTGTGCTGCTCGAAAAAGATCTCAATGTCCTCGTTCAGGGTGTGCGCGAGGGGAGGATGACTTTTGCCAACACGTTGAAGTATGTGTTCATGGCATCGAGCGCCAATTTCGGGAATATGTTTAGCATGGCAGGAGCCTCCCTCTTTTTACCTTTTCTTCCTCTTCTGCCCAAGCAGATTCTACTCACCAATTTGCTGACGGATTTTCCAGAGATGACGATTGCCACGGACAGTGTCGATCGTGAACTGGTTGAGAAACCTCGACGCTGGAATATCCAGTTCATAAGAAACTTTATGCTAACCTTCGGCCTTCTAAGTTCGGTGTTTGATTATCTTACCTTTGGTGTGCTTCTGCTTATCCTCCATGCCACTACGGATCAATTCAGAACAGGCTGGTTTATAGAATCTGTGATTTCAGCTTCGGTCACTGTCCTCGTTATTCGCACTCGGAAGTCTTTTTTTAGAAGTAAACCCGGGAAGTATCTGTTGATAGCCACTCTGCTGATTGTTGTGGTGACGATCCTATTTCCATTCACTCCCCTTGCAGAACTTTTAGGTTTTCAACCCTTGCCAATGACTACTCTTCTCGTCATCGGCATGATTGTGGTGCTTTATATACTTGCAGCAGAAATAACAAAAAAGTCCTTTTACAAAAGGGTGAATTTTTAAAAAGATGCCAGCTTAAGATTAGTATACCTCATTCTAAAACACGTTTTTACTTCGCTAAGATAAAGACAAGGCTATCACTTGACTAAGTCCTGGGAAGGAAACATATTATAATTAGGTTTAGTTGTGCGAGAAAGAAGGGATTGTGGTGAAGTGGAAATGGGTTTTAGGAATTGCTTCCGCTGCGACTGTGTTATTGGTCGTAGCAGTTTATCTGATCCTGTCAAGTTACAATTATAATAGCCTCAAGCCGGAAATCATACGCGCAGTCAAGGATGACACGGGGCGAGAGTTAACCTTAGGTGGTGACATAAATCTCAAAATAGGCTTTACACCGGCGCTTGTTGTTAAAGATGTAAGCTTCCAGAACGCATCCTGGGGGTCGCAACCCGAGCTGGCGAAGATCAAACGCTTCGAAATAAAAGTGAGGCTTCTTCCACTTCTTTCTCGCCGAATCGAGGTCAAACGGTTGATCCTGATTGAACCTGAGATCCTGTTTGAAACGGACACCTCAGGCAAGTCAAACCTCGCATTCGAAACTACGAAGAAACAAGACCTCGCAAAAGGGAAAGAGGAGACTAAGGCCGGGGGCAACTGGAAACTGTCGGCACTCACTTTCAACGAACTGCAGATAGAGAAGGGCCGTATCACTTACATCGATCATGGATTGAAAAAAACTTATGGTGCGACAGTGGGCACCCTCATGGCAACCGCTACAAGTAGCGAAAGTCCAATTAAGCTGAAGCTAAAGGGAGCATATAACTACAACTCTTTCGAAGTCGCGGGTACCTTGTGCCCCTTGACAGCCTTCGTCAACCCCATCAAAGCCTGGCCGGTCAATCTTGCAGTCAAGACAGAGAACGCCACCCTCACCCTTGACGGTACGGTTAAGGATCCACTGGCCCGGCGCGGTATCGAATTAAATTTCACACTGACGGGTAAGGACTTGGCAAGCTTCAAACAACTTTCCGGTGAGTCGTACCATCTCAGGGGACCATTCGATATCTCTGGTCGAATCGCTAATACTGCCCGTAATGTCTATTCGATTTCTAACCTCAAGATCATACAAGGTGAAAACGATCTCAGTGGTTCGGTTGAGTTGAATTTGGCTGAAAATCGGCCGAAGGTGACAGCAGCGCTATCGGCACAGAAATTGGACCTTCGACCCTATTTTCAGGTGGGTCCAAACACTGAGGAGACGACAAAACATTCGAGCAAAGGGGCCGGGAAGGAAGACAAAATCTTTTCCGATCGTCCTCTGCCCCTGGATACCCTTAGACAGACCGATGCAGATGTTAAGATCCAAGTTGCTCAACTCCTGCTGCCGAATTTTCCACTCAACAGCCTTGACATGGGCATGGTCCTCAAAGATGGTGCGCTTACAGTGAAGCCCCTCAAGGTAGTTCTTGGAAAAGGTTCCATGGATGGCCACCTTTCTCTCCAATCTCAGGGGAAGGTTGCATCACTGATAATCGTCTTCAAAATCAAAAAGTTTGACATCGGCTATTTGACGAAAGAGCTAAAGAGTACCGAAGGCCTCGAAGGAAATCTTGATGTAGACATTGACATCAAAGCCCAGGGCTCCTCAATAGCAGGATTGATGGGAGGGCTTAATGGTAAGACGGTTTTGGTAATGGGCAAGGGAAGGGTCGATAAAAAGTATATCGACAGACTCGGTGGTAATCTCAGCTCCAGCCTCTTTCATCTCCTCAATCCATTTCCGCAGGAGGCACAACCCGCTTCCACTTCAATTAATTGCTTTGTCAGCGGTTTCAGTATAAAAGATGGAGTAGTAAGCACGACTGCATTTGCATTGAACACGGATGACATGGTTGTGGTTGGCGAAGGCGAGATCAATCTGAAAACAGAAAGACTTAACCTATCCCTCAAGCCTGTTCCGAAGGGAGGTTTTGGGACCCACGCGACAGGCAAGCTAAATGTAAGTTTAGACGAGTTAACGAGACCTTTCAAACTGGGCGGCACGCTTGCCCATCCCTCACTCGCTGTTGATTCGACCCAAACTGCAATTATCTTCGGCAAGGCGATTGGCGGAGTAATGCTATTTGGGCCGGTCGGCATTGCCGCAGTACTGGTTGGAAGCAGTTCAGGTGACGAAAACTCATGCATGGCAGCCATTGAGGCCGCAAAAAAAGGGGTCAGGGTCAAAAAAGGTCTTGTGGGCGAGGTCACGGAGGGCGCCGGCAAGGAACTCAAGAAGCTGCTCGGCAAATAAATTATAGTTTAGTGGACAAGCAGGGGGCAACGGAAATCTATAAAGAATTGACCCCATGCCCACCTTTCAAATTTTACGTCCTTGTCAATAGTGTACAGCAGGGGTCCTGCAGGAACCTAAAGCAACGACCATCATTAACAACACCAGAAAAAAAACAAACCCCTCCATTCTTTTCCTTCCCGTCTTATCCGTTTTCTTCCTCCCTTTCTTCCCCTTTTTTCTTCTAACGGGGATAAGTTCAATTACATACATTAGCGATCCAGGCAGCCAATTCTGCGATCACCAAAAACAAAAGAGTCCACGATAACATCTGTATCAACTCCCGTTCTTTTTCAACCGAGAGTTGTTAGGGCTTATTCTTGGCTCCAATGATGACCAACACAATTCCACCTGCAAGCGCAACGCCACCCCAAATGGGTGACAACGGGATGGTCTTCTTGGTCTCATGGGTAGCTTGGATGGGGCCAATATCAATGATCTTCTCGCGGCTTGTGTAACTAATGCCCTGGTAGGCAAGAACCACTACCCCGAGGACGATTAAAACGATACCAATAAGCATGATCGGTTTCATAAGAACTGATCTCCTTCCTTAGCAGGTTCACGAGTCCAAATTGCTAGAATGGTCTTCGTCCTTGAATGACTCGGATCAGTACTACAACGATGGCGATGACCAGCAGGACATGAATGACCCCACCCATCGTGTAGCCACTGAGCAATCCCAGAAGCCACAGAATTAAGAGAATCACACATATGGTCCAAAGCATGTTCAACTCCTTTCTGAGGACAGAATTCGTCCATCCATTTCAATCTACTTTTGGGGGCCCTTAAGACATCATTTTATTAAAAATGGCCGAAAACTTATATGAGGTATGGAGAGATTTCCTCTGATTAATGCAAATCGCATACGTTGATTATTATCAATTAGCGCCATTCACCTATAGCTTTGCGGGCAATATCGTTGCTTGGCCGGGCGAGCAACCCGGTGCTACTGACAGATACGGTGTAGCTTGCACCGTCAACCATCGGCATATAGGTGGCACTTCCGTAGACAGCATCCACCCAGGGTATCCAGTGTGCGTACCTCCGACCAATCATCCATAGATCCAGGCCTTGTTCTTCGCTTAGACTGTGAACTGTGCGCAGCCCTGTTCTCTCTTGGGTGATGTCCCGATAGCGACCGTTCAAGCGATCGAGGCGGTAAAGTGTGTCGAAACCGATGAGTACGGCCATTCCACGCCATTTGAGAACCCGGGCATCAATCTGCCACTCATCGCCACGTAGATCTAAAATCTTAGTGTTATTTTTAAACAACACATGGGCCCCAAAGTGTTGTGGCTTGATTTCCTGGAAACTGACTTCGGCTATTGTCGACTCGTGCGTCAAACGGTCATAGGTGTACAGATTAATGGAGATCGCAGCCATTAACGCAGCGATGGCAAGAAGCAGGAGGCCTACGAGTCCCTCCAGACTACCCATCAATACCCTGCGCCGCCAAACGCGCTGGATTCCCAAAATGAATAGGATGACTCCCAGAACAGCGAAAACGATAATCGCAACCTTTACCCAAATTATTTTATCCATAGGTAATATTCATCTTCCCAGGCAGCAAAATCATTGGGCGCTACCCCTTTCAACTCAACCGAACGATTGTCTCGTATCCCGACATGCGCCATTTTATTGTAAAAATGATTTCAACGTCAACAGAAAAAGAGGAAGAACATGAGGGTGAGATCATAGGGACTGATGTGGAAAGAGGATTCATCGACTTTGCCCGCGCAGGATGAAGACAGAGCCAATGAAGGCGGATTATTTGTAATTGTCCTGCTTCCACCTTGTCTTTGATGAATCCGTTATCCTAGAAAAGTGGAGCTGCGGTAAGGTTAGGATGCTATCAAAACATCTTTCGCAAAAGGTCTCCGGACCCTGGCCTTTTTTGGGGTAGCTTCCTGAAAAGAAAAATAATCAGGAGAATTTTTATTGGGTTTTGATTTTGACTTCTCCTTATAAAGGTTTTCGAGTCTTTCTTCCTGGCGTTCTGTTAACATTTGTTTTTGATCAAAATCCCCTGATGCAGATTTGATAAATTGGTCTTCATTCTTAGCTAATTTATACTGGCTTAATCCTGACATAACCCATTCAAGTCTGTCCTTATTCATAGGGCCTCTCTTTCCATCCTTGTTAGATTTCAGTTCTCTAAATTCCTATTGCTATCTTCCTCGGAAGCCGTGTTTTTCCGATGCCTCTTTCACCAGCAAATTTTTCCCCATGAAACCTGCCTAGTTCAACATGTTCCTTAGATATTCTCTATTTCCTGAAGCACTCCATGCACAGAAGTTTTTTGTCATTAGGCGGGGGAACCGGGGTAACAACCTCCTTTCCGCAACCCGAACATAAAACTTTATAGGGTTTTGGATGCCTCAAATAGCTCGGTCTTGAAGCATGGAACCTCCCGTGTCTTCTTCGCTGTAACATTGTTCAACCTCTTTTCATCGAAAACAGGATTAATAACGGTTTCCGCGGCCGCTATAATCCATCCGCCCTCCCCCAGTTCTTCCTTGGTCGGCACGGGGACGGGCCTCATTCACACTTATCTGTTTGCCCAGGAGTTCCTTCCCGTTAAGGCTTTTGATCGCCGTTTGAGCCTGAGACTGTACAGACATTTCTACAAAACCAAACCCCCGGGACTGGCCATTATACTTGTCTTTGATAACTCTCGCTGAAGTTACCTGGCCGAAGGATTCAAAAGCCTCCCGAATCGTTACATCTGTCGCATCATAAGATAAGTTTCCTACATAAATATTCATAATCATTCTCCTTTTTTTAAGTTCGTTTCTCTTTCCTAGACGGAATAATTCTTGTTCCAATCACGTGAAAAATTGTCATGATTCCACGTTTTCCATTTCGAAGAGACAATTTCGTGGCGGACGATTACCTCCTTTTCTTTTTCCCTTCCGCCTTCGACTTTGATTTCTTTCACACCACCATTTCCCTGACTCTTGTAGAATGCAATTACCATTTTAGTCTCCATGTCGGCTTTTATGCCGACACAAAAAAGCCCGCCAAGAAGTCGTTTAGAGTTCTTGCGGGCGTAAGCTATAAGCCTAAAAGGCTCTGTGCAACTTAATTTATTAATTAATTATAAGCTAATTTATGCTTAAAAGCAAGAAAATATCCTTGGACAATACAATATCCGGTTTAAAAGATTCCCTCTTTACGGGTGCTTCAGAAAAAGGAACCTGGGCTCGCCTATTCCATCCGCCGGTGGAAGGAAAGCTGATACGAGGGTTTGAAGGTCTTGATGCCGGAGGTCGAGTTCGTGTTGAGCTCATAGGGACTGATGTCGAACGAGGATTTATTGACTTTGCCCGAGCAGAAAGAAGACAGGCGGGTTGAGATTCGTATGTCCCGGCAGTGAAATAGATCATTATAAAAATAGAAATTTATAATTTTATGGACGTCCCCCCTCGCTTCTCAGCCAAGGGGGCGTTTAATCACGGATATTTCACCGTTATCGTATTGGATGGTGTTTCTTCTTTCGCTCCGGAACATTTCATAAAAGAAATGCTTAATCAATTTGCAGGACTATGGGGGAAAGTAATGATCTCCCTGGAGGCAATCCAGGAACTATCGGAATGAATACATCTTAAGAGGAAAGGTGGTCAGACTAGGCCAGCCTCAAGACAAGAAGAGCACAGGATGTCCCGCTCACTCCCAAGAGGCTTCCTCCAGTAAAAAGAAATAACTTGCATTAAACTTTCTGGGCTGCTATATTGTTTCCCAGAAAACATGGACATTCAGTACTATGGCTGAGAAAACCAAGTATTTGAATCAAATCGAACTTGACTTTCTCCAGATCGTTTCAGAGGATAGAGTTAGATATGCACTCAAGTCTGAAAGTCCTTTTCCAGAATACGAGGAGATTGATTTTCCGGAGAAACTTAGAAACCCTCAAGAGATTGCTACTGATTTGCACACTGTCGACTGGGCTTTCACAAAGGACGACACGGGCTTTCTGACACATGATTTGCATCCATATCCGTCAAAATTTATACCTCAGATTCCTGGACATCTCATCGCAAGACTTTCTCTCCGTGGCGAGCTAGTGCTGGACCCTTTCGGGGGCAGCGGGACGACAGCACTTGAAGCGATAAGGCTCGGAAGAAGGGCACTCAGCATTGATGCTAATGCTGTTGGAACGCTGATCGGCAAGGTCAAGACGTGTAACATAGATCGATCTGCCGCAACGGATTTGCATGCTATTAGGAGTGCATTAACTACACGATGTTTTGACCTACCATCTGCAGAAAAGCTCTGTTTAGAGAACCAAGTTTACATTCCTGAAATCCCAAACATTGAAAAGTGGTTTCCACTGACCTCTCGTGGAGAACTGGCTTTAATTCGGTCCCGAATTGCAATGATGGAAAGCGAGAAGGCAAAGGCCATAGCTTCGCTGGCTTTGTCCAGAATCGTTTTGGCTGTTTCATTTCAGGATTCTGAAACACGATACTCGAGCAAAGTCCGCGACATTTTCCAGGGTGAGACACTGAAGCGATTTTTGTTGGCCTTAGATAATATCGTGCGAGATGTCACTAGGACACAGCCGATAATTAGATACGGTGTGTGTAACTTCGTTACAGCAGACACACTGGACCTCGGCAAAGGGCTTTGCGGACCGGACTCGGTTGATCTCATTGTAACCTCACCCCCCTATGGTAACGCCAACGACTATCATCTCTATCATAGATTCAGATTGCTGTGGCTTGGTTATGATCCGCGGCAGCTTGCAAATAAAGAGATTGGATCACACCTAAGGCACCAGAAAGAGTCAACTGGATTTGATGCATACATCGAAGAAATGGAGCAGTGCCTGTCGGGCATGTACCGTGTACTGAAACGCGGGCGATACGCTGTATTAGTCGTAGGCGATGCAATTTACAAAGAGAAGCTCTATCAGGGGGCAGAATCCCTGAGTCAGGTAGGCGAGAATCTCGGCTTTGAGACAGTGTGCGTCATCGAAAGGAAGATTCACAGCACAAAACGCTCATTTGTTGCGGCTGGGAGGCGGGCTACCACAGAAAAACTGCTCGTGTTACAGAAGCCTCCTTCGTCGGCGCGTGTTTGGTTGCATTCTCCACCCTATAAGTTGTGGTCGTATGAGGCTGTGTTGCGTAAGCGGGAGGTTGAAGCCGTCTTAGGGATGAAGCCACAAGCCAAGGATGGCCAATTCTTTTCTTTGACGCTCGACCCGTATACTGTCACCAAGGCTAGAAAGCTGGTTTTTACTCATGGAGTTGGGCTATCGGCATTGGAGGCTGAACCGACATGGCAAGCCATCATTGAAAACGGTGTTTCTCACCAGTCCTCTGCTCGAAAAGATCCCAAGTACGTAACGCACGGACTGCATCCATACAAGGGCAAGTTCTATCCGCAGCTAGCCAAAGGGTTGATAAATCTATGCAGCCTTGGGCCTGATGGGAAAATATTTGATCCTTTCTGCGGAAGCGGGACAACGCTACTCGAAGGCTACCTGAATGGGTATCAAACATTCGGCTGTGACTTGCATCCATTAGCCGCGAAGATTGCCAAGGCGAAGGTTGGAATTCTCGATGTAAATCCAGATGTTGTGCGCGAAGCAGTTGGAACGCTCGTCAACAGACTTGAACAAACCCCCAACTACCTACCTAAAGAGAAAGAACAACTTCATGAGCATTGTCTCGATGAAATCGACAGGTGGTTTCCGCTACCAGTGGTATATAAACTAAATTGGTTGCTACGATCAATCCGGAGTGTCAGTGAGGGGGTCATTAGGGATTTTCTTGAAGCTGTTCTCAGTAGCATTATCCGAGACGTGTCGCAGCAAGATCCTGATGATTTGAGAATTAGAAAGCGAAAGAGACCTATTCAAGACGCTGATGTCTCCAGTCTCTATCTTGATGCTCTTGAGACACAATACGAACGCATCCAGCGATTTTGGTCAATTCGTGGCTATTCTCCAATTAAGTTCAAGCCGTGCAGGGTTGTGGAAGGAGATTCTCGGAAGAAATTGACTCTCGACCACCTAGGACTCAACGACTCAAGTATTGATTTGATTCTGACGAGTCCGCCTTATGCCACGGCACTTCCGTACATTGATACCGATCGATTGTCACTTCTTGTCCTGTTCGGGATGGATGCCTCAAGCCGAAGACCGGTTGAACAGAGTTTAATCGGAAGCCGAGAAATTGCTACGAAAGAAAAAAAAGAGCTTGAGGAGTCACTGGCCGAAGATGCAGCCGGATTGCCAAAAAGCCTACGTGACTACCTCTTAGAGTTACATTATCGGGTAACAAAGGCTAATGTGGGCTTCAGGCGCAAGAACATGCCTTCACTACTCTTGAGGTTTTTCCGTGATATGCGTGCAATTCTTGAAAACTGTGGTCCTGTTCTTCGCCCGGGTGGTGAGGCAATGATAGTGATTGGAGATAACCGAATGCGAGTGGATGAAGACTATGAACGGATTGCAACAACCGATTTCCTTCAAGACATTGCACTTGCTGAAGGATTCAAGTTAATAGAGAGAATTGACATCTCGGTTACGACTGAAAACCTTGTACATATTAAAAATGCAATTACCGAGAATGTTGTACTTCGCCTTAGGAGGCCGGAGAAAGCGAAGAATGGTTAAGCATAACCAAACAGGCGGGTGCTATTCCTAACAGGCTCTGTGCAGTATTTGATCCATTCATCGTACTCTGGTCTACCTCTACGAGCCAAGACGCATTCATACTCAGCATCCGGCTGGGCAATCCGGCGGATACGAACCACATCACCTAGATCAGCTCCTGCATTAACCAGAGGGCGCACGTAGAAACGGAAGTCCGAACTATTCTCGTACATATACATTCGTACTTCTTGGATTGCTTTGTTGTCAGGAGCTTCTACGCTCCAAACCCGCCAGATCGGACGCCAATTCCAATAGACACGCTCCTTGCCGGAACGCGGGCTGACATCTTTCGTATATTCGTCAGGCCATCCCCAAAATTCCTTGGCAAGTTCAATTGCTTCGAGGGGAATTCGACCTTCGCCGGGGATGTTTTCACCCTGAAGGGTAGGGAGCGTCATGTAGAAAGCTGCCGGAAAGAGGATATCGCTAGCCTTGTCATCTATTGGAAGCTGAACAGCGGGTATAGGTTTCTTAATCCCTTTTGTTATCGATTTCTTCCTTTCTTTTCTACGACGACGCACATCCTGGACAAGTCGTTCAAGTAAATCGGCAGGAAGTGGTGGTGGTGGTTCTATATCTTCTGCACCAAAGAGAGGTTTCTCTTTAAAGGTAGACTTGAGTTTCCTTAGTCTTCGTTTTCTACTAACGTCTCTGCCGTAGCGCGCCTCAGCCTCTGTGGGCACTTCTTTTCTTGCAATCAATTCTTTGAGGAAGTCGCGAGTTAGTTCGTAGACAGTTGGCCCATCTGGAAAGATGAAACGCTTTAGCTCTGCGCAGGCCCTTTCAAACTCTTTGGAATCATCCGGTAGCTTGTACGTTATTCGAGCGCACCCCTCGTAGTTTCCGAAAAAACCGCCCTCCGTGATATTATTTGAGCCGATGATGATTTCAACCTTGTTATCCCACTCAAAAAGATAGAGTTTGGGATGGAACGTGTGACCTGGAATTCTATGTTTTACGATGCTAACGTCAACGTTCCAGCCGAGGAGTTCATCTAATACTTCCTGGCTGGTACCACCGAGATCAATCCCAAAGATAAAACGAATATCTGAGCCTTTCCCTTTGAGGTCCAATACTTGGTCCTTGATTCGCAATATTGTTTGTAGTCCGACAAATGCAGAAACAAAGAAGGTTCGCTTCGGTTCGGCATCAAGGAGTTGTGCCAGTATTTTTCCTATCTGGATATTAGGCTGTGCGATATATTGAACATTCATAATTACAACACTCTATAGGCTGAGGCTTTTTGTTGCTCTTTTGCGCCTAATTTAGCCTTGCGTTTCAGTCCAACCCTTATATTGTTGGGTTTGATCCGCAGTATAGGAAATGCACCAGGGTCACATCTTCAGATTTTATGAAATTATTCGATTTTTTTCTGTATCTCCCCGTGTTCGGGCGCTCTCTGGTTCACAGAATATACCTCTCAGATTTCTATGTCAAACATAAATTCCCATGTTTCCGAAGCTTGAAAGAAGGTCTTATCCTTGACTTTGCCTATATTTCACGAACATTTCCTTCAGACATCAAGATGAAAGGGCAACCCGCCTCGTCTACGTCAAGCGAAGAAATATTTTCGTCCCCACCCTGTGGAGTGTTGGTTGGAATATACATATTTAATGAGAATTGGTCAACTGAAACTTTTAGAAAGGAATGCTTAAAAAGGGTTATTTGTTAAACCTACTTATCTGCGATCGAGGCAAGTTTTTGGAGTCGAAGATTTCCGGCTGTAAGTGAGCACACCATCAGCCATCAGACGCGCCCTTTGACGTCGCGTTTGGATTCAGCCGAACATAGGCTCGTTTGTTCATATTTTTCGTTCTTAGGTTATAATAATGTTTCTTGCAGATCGTCCAACCGATACAGAGTTGAGGAAACATAATCCTTCGTGTGCTTAGTGGAATTAGAGGTCCCGTGATATGACTACTGCAAGACGATCCCCCTTTTGGCGCAGATAATTACCATAACTTATTGAGAGGAGTGTGAGTATTGACTACTGGTACCGAAGAAGAAGCACAGGGTGCAGTCGAGCCAACAACCAGCGAGACCGTCCCACCCCAGCCCGCGGCACCAGATGCAGGGCGCCCGATGCTGCGTTCGAGCGCAATAGAGGCATTTGCCTCTTTTGGTCATCGTAACTATCGGTTGTGGTTCACTGGTCAAGCGGCGTCCTTAGTGGGGACATGGATGCAGTTCACGGCACAGGGCTTCCTAGTATTCCAGTTGACTCATTCCCCAGCTTTCCTGGGCTATGTCGGCTTTGCCTCTGGCGCTCCCATCTGGTTGTTCACGTTACTCGGAGGGGTGGTCTCTGATCGCATGCCGCTACGTAACCTGCTACTGATCACGCAGACGACCATGATGATCCTGGCCTTTATCCTGGCGGCGCTGACGTTCTTCGGCCATATTCAACCATGGCATATCGTGCTGCTGGCCTTTGCTCTTGGGGTGGCGAACGCGTTTGACGCCCCGGCTCGCCAGGCATTTGCGGTCGAACTGGTGGAACGGGAGGATCTAGGTAACGCCATCGCACTAAACTCCACGATGTTCAATCTGGGGACAGCCATTGGCCCTGCTATGGCCGGCGTGGTCTATGCGGCGCTCGGCCCCGGGTGGTGTTTTACGATCAATGGGACATCGTTCATCGCTGTAATCTCAGCCCTGCTGATGATGCGACTCAAGCTGCAGCCCCCGCGGGTACGCACGGGCACGGCCCTCGGCGATCTCAAAGATGGACTACGCTACGTGGTCTCTCACCCAACCATACGTATTTTGATCGCCGTAACTATGGTGACCACTATCTTCGGGATGGGCTTTGCTATACTATTGCCGGCCTGGTCGGTGAAGATCTTGGGAGGCGATGCCACGACCAACGGGTTCCTCCAGTCGGCACGTGGCGTCGGTTCTCTCATTGGCGCTCTCATGATTGCGTCGTTAGCACGCGTCAAGATCAAAGGAAAGCTGCTGACGCTGGGTAGCCTGATCTTTCCGGTATTGTTGCTGGTCTGGTCGGCCATGCGCTGGCTACCGCTATCATTACTGGTGCTCGTTGGCGTTGGGTGGGGCACTATGCTGGTACTTAATATCTCCAATATCCTGGGGCAATTGCACGTGCCCGACCAGTTACGGGGGAGGGTGATGAGCATCTACACCCTGAGCTTCTTTGGCATGTTTCCGTTGGGCGCTCTCCTGTCAGGGACTGTGGCAGAGGTGATCGGCGAACCCACTACGGTGGCCTTGGGAGCATTGGTGACGCTTGCCTTTGGAGGAATGCTGTGGTTCTACCTGCCCCGGCTGCGGGCGATAGAATGAAAAGATAGAGGGAATGTTAAAAGGATAGGAGGAGTAAATAATGAGCTATGGCAGTCCGGAAGAAGTTTTGAGATTGTCCCAGAATTTTATGGAAAGCCGCATCCTGCTCTCTGGAGCTGAATTGAACCTCTTCACCATTCTAAATCCGACTCCTCTCTCTGCACAAGAGGTTGCAAGTAGGATCGGTGCTGACCTAAGGGCTTTAACAGTCCTACTGGATGCCCTTTCGGCGATGGAACTTCTTGTTAAAAAAAGTGAGACCTATCAGTGTGCAAAGTCTGTCTCCACGTTTCTTTCCGAGGATGCTCCCAATTCGGTTCTTCCCATGGTTCTCCACGCAGACCACCTCTGGCAGAGATGGTCTGGTTTGACAGACGTTGTGCGAAGCACCATTGTATCGAAGGGTGCAGTTAAATCTTCTCGAAGTCCAGAGGAACTGCGTGCATTCATAGGGGCGATGCACATAATCGCAGCCCCACGAGCGGATGAGATCGTTGCAGCAACCAATCCCGGCTCTTCAAAAACCCTGCTTGATGTGGGTGGTGCCTCAGGAACTTACATAATTGCTTTTCTTAAAGCCGTTCCTGAAATGAGAGCTACTTTGTTTGATAAACCTGAAGTCGTTGACATGGCTCGTGAGCGTTTAAACAAGGCTGGTATGCTTAACCGTGTGACTCTTGTACCAGGAGACTTTTATCAGGATGAATTTCCACACGGACATGACTTGGCCTTTGTTTCTGCTATCATCCATCAGAACAATTCAGAGCAGAATCTGGACCTTTTTAATAAAGTGTTCCGCTCCTTAAACCGCGGGGGGCGGATTCTTATTCGGGATCACGTGATGGAACCTGATCGGATCCATCCAAAAGATGGTGCCATTTTTGCCATCAATATGCTGCTGGGAACCCCAGGCGGAAGTACCTATACATACGAGGAAATCAAAACTGGCCTATTGAAGGCAGGATTCACCAATGTACATCTCCTTAAAAAAGGAGAGCATATGGATGCCCTTGTCGAGGCCTTAAAACCATAGATTATGGATTCGACGTTAATTACATTGAATTCTGTTTCAAATGTTGCATTGGTGAGAGGAAGTCGGAAATCACAGTTACAGGAAGGGGTCCTCAAGAAGAGGGGTGTGAATAACACCTACGAAGTTTGGAGATCAATTTACGTTATGAGCTGTTGATTTTAGATTGGGAGAGAGGGGACAGCAATGTCTGACTAGTCTTCCGCAGACTCAAGAAGCCCTGACGGGAGAGGTTGTCTTCCCTACCCCGCACTTCTGGTCCTCTATGGCTATTATTTTCATCGCTAATTTGACTTCATATCCGAATCCAATAGAATCTTTTTCTATTATAAAATCTGAATCAGGGCCGCCTCTTGAAAGGCCCATTATGGATAGACCGAGGTTCTGTGCTAATATCTAACGGTTTCCCCGCTAACCCACAATAACCATGTTCTCCAACCCATCTCGATCCCACGATTTTTTGCCATGCCATACAACCTGGGCCTTCGCATATCCATTCTGGATTTATTTGCCCTGACTCCTTACTTACAGGTTTTGAAAATTTAAATGGGCAATACATTTTATTAGCTTCACCTTTTTTGACTAGCATAGGTTTTCCTCCTTACTTTTAACCTTTCCATTACCGTCTTTGGGCCAAGGACCAAATCTGATTGAGGGGACGATTGGGGGGACGTAGGTTTTAAAACATTTTAAGGTATTTCCCAGATTTGCCGCTTCTTTTAAAAGGACCAACCGATGTCAATTTGTTTTGGAATCTACGTCCCCTTCTTATCCCTATTTTCTTTGAAGTATTGTCGAACTTTCGCCGCAATTTGACGATCAGTCATTCTGTCAATTGTTTCGATACCGACGATGCGTCCACCCAGTTTGTTTTTCATGAGACGTTTCTTCAGCTCGCCCTTGGCCTCACCAGGACCAAATATCAGAATAGATTCTGCGTCAAGAATACACGCAATGACCGCATTGTAGTAAATGTTGAGATGTCCCGTAGACTTTCTCTCGCGGCTATCATCTGCCGGTACTAACTGGGATTCATAAGGCGTCGTAGAACGCAACCCACCGGAACGTCCGGGCTGTTTTTCAACCTTTGATATGATCAGTCTTATTTCTTCCCCTTTGTCCGTAACCGCCACGATCAGAGCCTTCCTATGGTCAATCCACAAACCCACTTTTGTTCCCATCGATTTCTCCTTTGTCTATTGGCTCCACCTGACATTATATTTTATGTTGACGCTATATTTCCCTAATGATTAAACCTTTCGGCGTATTTACAGACTCCCTTGCGTCTTACATTGTCTGTCGGGTGAAGCATCAACTTTTCCGCCTGATCTCCTTATTTCCACATACGGGAAAAGATTTTGGGGTGACCTTTCCCCAAAAAAGTGGACACATGATTAAGTTTCATTAAGGAGCTTTTCATACTGCTCTGGGCTCCTGTACCCTAATGCCGAATGACTCCTCTGACGATTATAGAACACTTCCACGTACT
>Ga0315282_10007121_pt1 | contig 18480 bp, 20 predicted proteins | sample YL17G07_20_MG_FD_203693 | JGI IMG/M metagenome (GOLD analysis project Ga0315282, IMG submission 203693) | Sediment microbial communities from Yellowstone Lake, YNP, Wyoming, USA - YL17G07_20 | ecosystem: Environmental > Aquatic > Freshwater > Lake > Sediment | place: USA: Wyoming | collected...
CCGTGCGCCTGTTGCGCGTCTTCTGCACTGCTGAGTTTACTGTTGACAAGAAGCGTATTACCTGATAGTGTGAAAGAGATTGGAAATCAAAGAGAAGAACCCTGCAGTATCATAGTCCAGACCTGTTAGGAGGAACCAGTTATGGCTGACCAGACAGAATCGGCTGGCGAAAAACCAACCCCGCCCGGGCAGGAAGAGCGGGTCGGAAAGAGGGTGAAAAAGCCAAAGTTCAATATGCCTTTTATCGTTAGCGGAATTCTTGTCGGCATATTCGCTGGCGCTCCACTGCTTGACCTGGGCAACTACGTTTTTGAACTCTGGGGCTGGATATTCGGAATTCTCGCGGTCTATCTCTTTTCCAGGCAGTTCAAATACTTCAACGCCGCGCATGCCGGCATTATCGGTCTCTTTGCAGGCATTATAGGGTCTGTCATTTCAGTGACCACGCACATTCTTCTTTCAGTTGCAGATTTTTCGCTGGATAAGATTCTGCCCGCAAATTTCATCGCCCAGATTTCAAAGTTCACCGCGTTTTTCAGTTCCTTATGGATTCCTGAGCAGTTGAGGTGGATATTTTCTCTGAAGCCTCTTTCGCTGATTCAGAAAGAGTTTGAAGACGCTATCAGAGCGGCTGACCCGAACGCCTGTTCACCGACAAAATGTCTTATCGGGCACGTGCTCCTTCTTGCAGGGCTTATCTCAATAACAACGATAATCGGTGCGCTGGTGGGATACTATCTATTCGCCAGACCTGTTCCTGAGAAGGTGAAGGATATGAAGTATGCGCGGTATGCGCGTCGGCCCCCTGTGCGGCGGGGCGGTGAAGGTGGCGCTCATCGCCAGCAGGAGAAACCGCCACAGGAACCAGGCGCACAGGAGAAAAACAAAGAGGAAACAGAGGAAGAGGGAACCGGCTAAAAGATGCTGAAGAGACTAATGGAAACCAGAAAAGCGGTCGTGGGCGTTATAGGAGGCGGATATGTAGGGCTGCCGCTTGCGCGGACAGCGGCGAATGCCGGCTTTCGGGTTCTGGTCTTTGATATTGACCGCGAAAAAGTGGAACTCCTCAGGCACGGCAAAAGTTATATTGTGTCAGTCACGTCAGAAGAGATAGCCGGTCTGATGAGGCAGAAACTCTTTGGCGCGACATCAGATTTTGATGTGCTGCGTGAGGTGGACGTCATCCTGATATGCGTGCCGACACCGCTTGGACTCCACAGAGAGCCTGATTTGTCCGCTGTCCGTTCCACCGCGAATGAGATTGCGCAGAGATTGAGAAAAGGCCATCTGGTGGTTCTTGAAAGCACAACTTATCCGGGCACGACAGAGGAACTTCTCCTGCCGATTTTAGAGGAGAGCGGACTGAAGTGCGGCAGAGATTTCTTCCTCGCCTATTCGCCCGAAAGGGAAGACCCGGGAAACAGGGTGTATAGCACGAGGAGCATTCCGAAGGTGGTGAGTGGCATTGACGAAAAGAGCGCCCGCCTCGCGCAACTTTTCTACTCTCGCATTGTGAAGAAGGTAGTGCCCGCTTCAAGCGCGCGACTCGCGGAGGCGGTCAAGATTACCGAGAACGTTTACAGAGCCGTCAATATCGCGCTCGTTAATGAGTTGAAGATGCTTTTCGCGAAGATGGGAATTGACATCTGGGAAGTTATTGAGATTGCGAAAACCAAGCCGTTTGGCTTCCAGGCGTTCTACCCCGGACCCGGTCTTGGCGGACACTGTATTCCAATAGACCCTTTCTACCTCTCCTGGAAAGCAAAGGAGGTTGGGCAGCCGACAAAGTTTGTTGAACTTGCAGGCGAGATAAATACCGCTATGCCCGACTATGTTGTTAACCAGTTAGTCCGCGCTTTGAACGAAAGAGGTAAACCACCAAAAGGCGCGAAAATACTTATTCTCGGGGTCGCATACAAACGCGATGTGGACGATGTGAGAGAGTCCCCAGCGCTGCCGATAATAACTCTCCTGAACGAGAGAGGCGCGAAAGTCAGTTATCACGACCCGCACATAAAAGAGTTTCCCGCGCTTCGCCACTATCCCGGACTCAAGATGAAATCTGTGAAAGTAACACGCAAACTGCTTGCCTCGCAGGACGCAGTCCTGATAGTGACTGACCATTCCTGCGTTGATTATGGATTTGTTGTCCAGTATGCCCGTCTTGTTGTTGACACGCGCAACGCAACCCGCACTGTGAAAAAAGGCAGAGAGAAGATTGTAAAAGCCTGAACCCTTACGCGCTTCCCTGTGAGTTGAAGAAGCAGATTTCGGAGAGGGGTTTCTTCTCTTTGCGTCTCTTTTTCGGCTCGTCATAATAGCCCAGCGCTATCAGGCAGACGGGATGCCATCTCTTCGGCATATTGAGAACCCGAGCCGTTTTCTTTGCGTTGAACCAGCCAATCCAGCATCCGCCAAGACCCCGTTCAAATGCGCGAAGCATCAGATGCTCGCCGCAGATGCCGATGTCAAGAAGATGATACTGGGTGCCCTGAAGATGCTTACCGACGAAGTTGGCAATCAAATCAAGTTTTGCGCATATCACGATTATGACAGGCGCCTTATGCGCCCATTTTGTGAGTCTGTATATTCCTGAGAACGCTGCGCGGCAGAGTCTCTCTTTCAGTTCCGGCTCATCTACTACAATGAAGCGCCAGGGCTGGGCATTCTCCGCAGAGGGTGAAAGTCTTGCAGCCTCTATGCAGGATATTATTTTCTCGCGCTCCACAGGTTTGTCCAGGAAGTTTCTGATACTTCGCCTTCTTGAAATCAGTTGCATAAGAGGTGAATCTTCCGTCATTTCTCTCCTCTGAAGAACACGTTTAGCATTCAAACTGGATGCTGGCGTGGGTTATATCAAAGCGATTATTCAGAAGTTCGCAGATTTTAGCGAGAATTGCTTCTGTTTCGCTCAATTTTATATCGCCCACCTTCACGTGCGCGGACATCGCATACATTCTCGTAGTTATCTCCCAGACGTGAATATCGTGGATTCCGAGAACGCCCTGGACATCTTTTACTGCGGCTGCTACCTGTTCAATGTCTATATGTTTTGGTGCGGATTCAAGCAATATGGCGACGCATTCACGCATAAGCGAGAGCGCCCATATCAGGATTACGATGCCTATCACTACCGCGACGATGGGGTCAAGGAGATACCATTTCCATTTCAGCATCACTATTCCTGCGCCGACCACGCCGACTGAAGAGAGTGTGTCTCCTAACATATGGAGGGCGGCGCTTTTGATATTGAGGCTTGCGTGGCTGGAAGGAAGAAGAATAGCCATTGAAATTAGATTGACAACCAGTCCGATAGAAGCAACTATCAACATTTCAACTGCCCTGATAGGTTCAGGGTGAAAGAACCGCTGAAACGCGCTGTAGAATATTATCGCACTCACGCCTGTGAGAACTACGCCATTAGCGAGCGCTGCGAGAATCTCCACCCGGTATAGTCCGAAAGACCTGCGCTGGCAGGTTGGACCCTCTGCTATTTTCATAGCGATAAGACTTGTCAGTAGTGCGCCGAAATGGGTAAGCATATGACCTGCATCAGAGGTGAGTGCGATGCTGTCTGTAAGATAGCCGCCGATGAATTCGGCGACCATCATTGTGCCGGTGAGTGCGACCACCACGCGGAGTCTGCGCGCCCCGACACTTCTCAGTCCGTGGTTTTCGCCTATCAGGAGTCGGTCTTCCTCGCACTCTTTCGGGCGATGTGTGTGCTCTATTGAGGAGCAGATTTCCGCCGCGCGAGAAGAATCTCTTTCTTTTTCAGAACCACTATCTATGTTTGCGCTGCCGGACTGTTTCAAACACGACCTCAGTGTTTGCAGAGTTCAATCAGGACTCGGTGCGTGGATTTTGGATGAAGGAAAGCGACTTTTGAACCGCCTGCGCCCGGTCTGGGTGAAGCATCAATCAACTGGATTCCTTTCATTTTCAGGGCATCCAGCGCGCTTTGCACATCTTCAGTCTCAAACGCTAAGTGCTGGATTCCTTCACCTTTTTCGGATAGGAACTTTTTCACAGGCGAATCCGGGCTTGTGGGTTCAATCAGTTCAATATGGGTCTCACCAATCGGAAGAAAAGCGACGCGGACTTTCTGTCCCGGCACTTCCTCAATCTTTTCCAGCGTCAGCCCGAGCGCGTCACGAAAGAATTTGAGCGCTGTCTCAATACTCTCCACCGCAATTCCGATATGGTCAAGTCGCTTTAGCATATCTTTCTCCTCAGACAGGTTTCTCCTACTTTCTGGCGTTTTTTCTTATGAATTCCACTATCTCAGTTGTTGGTGCGCCGGGTGTGAAGATTCCGGCGAACCCCGCTTTTTTCAACTGTTCTCTGTCAGATTGGGGAATAATTCCGCCGCAGATAAGAAGAATCTCTTCGCCCATCTCTTTGCGCACCAGTTCTGCGACCTGAGGAAATAGCGCAAGGTGCGCGCCGGAAAGGTTTGATAGTCCTATCACATCCACATCTTCCTCTATCGCCGCTTTCAGAATATCCTGAGGCGTCTGGCGGATTCCTGTATATATCACTTCCATTCCCGCGTCGCGAAGCGCCTGGACGACAACTTTGACACCTCTATTATGTCCGTCCAGTCCCGGCTTCGCAATCAAAACCTTGATTCGCCTTTCTGACATTAGCGCCTCCGAACCCAGATTCCAGGTTTCCTAACTACATGATTCACCCTGTAGAGAACGCTTGAGTTCCATAACTGCTTCCTTGAACCTTGCGAAGTCTTCATTTTCAAAGAGTCGGCGAATGGGACAAGAGGGATTGCCAGTCTCGCTCCGTGCACCAATAATGAAACGCAATCGTTCAATGAAAGATTGAAGGGCAGTCCTCCCATCACGTCTGAACGTCACGAACGGAAACCATACATATCCAAGCCCGTTGCGGATGAAGGGGTAGCACAACACCAAGTCACTGATTTTGACTCCAAAGGAGGGCGTTTTACGTTCTCCCCAAAGAATTAGCCCGGTGCTTTTTGAGAAGTTGTACAACTCCCGGATGAGCGGTTTCTCTGAGTCGCGGACCGCTGCAAAGAAACTTCCCTCGTCCCATCTCTGTGTCATTGCCCTTCTCCTTACAGGCTGCCTATGATGCGGATAGACACCCGCTTTGTTTTTGCCCGTGGCATACCAACCCCGCCGATGAACGGCGGGGCTTTGGAACATCCACTAATAAAACTCTGTTTCGCGGTATTCGCCGAAGACCTCTGCCAGAACAGAGCAGATTTCGCCGAGGGTCGCGTAATTCTCAACCGCTTCCACAAAAATAGGCATCAGGTTGCCGTTTCCTTTTGCAGCCTTTTTAAGCGCAGTCAGGCTATTTTGTGCTTTCGCGTCATTTCTGTTTTTGCGCAGGTCTGCGACTTCTTTTGCGCGTTCTTCCTGAAGTTTCGGGTCAACACGCAAGAGCCATTCTGGTTCTTTCTCAGTTTCTGACTGGAACTTGTTGACGCTGACCACTGTGATTTCGCCCGATTCAATAGCCTTCTGATATTTGTATGCTGAGTCCTGAATCTCTTTCTGCATAAACCCGTTTTGAATCGCTGCGACAGCGCCACCCATCTTATCTATTCTATCTATGTATTCCCAAGCGCGCTTCTCTATCTGGTCTGTTAGTGATTCAACAAATGGGCACGCGCCAAGCGGGTCTATGACGTCTGCAGCGCCGCTCTCGTATGCGATAATCTGCTGTGTGCGAAGCGCGATGCGGGCTGACTCTTCTGAAGGCAGAGCGAGCGCCTCATCGCGTGAGTTGGTGTGCAAACTCTGCGTTCCTCCAAGAACGGCGGCGAGTGCCTGAAGCGTTACACGAGTGACATTGTTTTCAAACTCCGCTGCTGTGAGTGTGCAGCCTGCGGTCTGGGTATGGAAACGCAGTCGGCAGGATTCATCATTTTTTGAACCGAACCGCTCGCGCATAATCTTTGCGTATATTCTTCTTGCAGCGCGGAATTTGGCTATCTCCTCAAAAAAGTTGTTGTGAGAGTTGAAGAAAAAACTGAGACGCCCGGCAAATTCATCAACATCCAGACCGCTCGCAACCGCAGACTTTACGTATTCAATCGCGTTTGCGAGTGTGAACGCAACCTCTTGGACCGCTGTTGAGCCTGCTTCGCGGATGTGGTAGCCTGAGATTGAGATAGTATTCCATCGCGGCATACTCTCCTTGCAGTATTTGAAAATATCTGTGACGAGACGCATAGAAGGCTCTATCGGAAATCTGAAAGTTCCGCGCGCGACATACTCCTTCAAAATATCGTTCTGCACTGTTCCCGAGAGTTCTGTGAGTTTCACGCCCTGCTTCTTCGCGACAGCCGCATACATAGTGAGAATTATGGGCGCTGTCGCGTTTATCGTCATAGAGGTTGAGACATTCCCCAGTGGAATATTTTCAAATAGCGTTTCCATATCTTTCAGACTGCTTATTGAGACACCGACCTTGCCCACCTCGCCTGCCGCCAGCACACTGTCAGAGTCGTAGCCTATCTGGGTGGGTAAATCAAACGCGACGGAAAGACCTGTCTGACCCGCATTGAGGAGGTATCTGAAGCGCCTGTTTGTCTCGGCAGCGCTGGCAAAGCCCGCATACTGGCGCATAGTCCAGAACCTGCCGCGATACATAGTTGGCTGGACTCCACGCGTGAACGGGTATTCGCCGGGAAACCCGATTTCGCGCAGATAATCCTCGGTCATCTGCGCTGGCGCATAGAGGCCTTCAAACTTTATCCCGGAGGTGGTGACAAACTCCTTTTTCCGTTCAGGGTACTTAGAAATTGCCGGTTTGAGCGTTCTATCTTCCCAGTCCCGAATTGTGGTCATCGCTCGCCTCCCTGACTAACTGAACTTCACCAGTTGTGAATGTGCGAAGAGCGCCATCGCATAATCTCACTATAAGCGCGCCTGTTTCATCCAGGTCAATAGCGCTCCCTGAGAATTCGCCGCCAGACGTGGAAATTCTCACCTGTCTGCCGAGAAGAGATGAGATTCCTCGCGCCTCGCGCACAATTCTCTCACTTCTGCCTGACACAAAATGCTCGTATCTGTCGGAAATTTCCTGCAAGCATCTTTCTAAAACCGCTGAGGAAGAAATTTCTCGTCTGCACTCCAACTGAATAGAGGTTGCAGTCTGAGAAGTCTCTTCGGGGAAATCAGTGTTACTCACGTTGACGCCTATTCCGATTACGGCGGCGAGACGCCCGCCTGTCTGCGATGTTTCAATAAGGATTCCGCTAACTTTCTTTTCGCCTATCAGGACATCGTTTGGCCATTTCAGAAGCGGCGACAGACCCGCCACGCTTTTGAGCGCTGCTGCCACCGCGCAACCTGCGACAAGTGGAAGTGTGAAGAGACGCTTGTCTGTGAAAGGCGGATAGAGAATCGCGGAGAAGAAGAGCCCTTCGCCGCGGGGGGAATGCCATTTTCTACCGAATCTTCCACGCCCGGCGGTCTGAGAGTCTGCTAACACAACAGTGCCTTCCTGTGCGCCTTTCTGGGCAAGTTCCAGCGCTTTGCTATTTGTGGACTCAAGAACATCAAAGCGAATAATTTTCCATTCAATCATAGATTCCCGCCGTCAATCGGTTGGACAGGAGAATAAACGCAGTTTATCAAAAAGAGTTTATTCAGTCAATCGCCTCTCAGGTTATCCGATTTTTCTCTTCACACTAATGGCTGACAGCGATATATTCAAATTAGTGATTCGAGTCAGACAGTTGAAAGGAGGTGGATAACGTGAGTTTCGGCGCTGAACTAATACCGGTGTTTGGTGCGGCAACGTTCTGTTCGCTCCTGGTCACAGCCATTCTCGGGTTTCTTATGCGCAGAGGAAAACCCGTTTTCAAATTTCACATCGGCTTTGCCTGACTCACAGTCTGCCTGGCTATCGTGCATATAGCGCTTGTGATACTTTACAGTTGACGATGCGCCCGAAGCGCAGTTGAAAGAAGGCGAAGCCGTCTGGGAAAAATCCTGGGAAGAAGTGAAAGTTCCTATTAGCGTTTTGTATTGTTGTCTATTGACCTGAGCAAGTCGTGCATTCTAAAGAACAGAATCGCCAGTTCGCACCAGACGCGCCAGAATAAGTTTCCGATTGTAAAGACGAGAAGTCCTATTACACGAGCCTCGTTCGGACCCGATATCATAGCATAGATGCCTACAAGAATCAGGATAGCCACTCCCAGGAGGTATATGGTCTTTATCAGAAACGGAGTAATCATTACCTTGAACGTGAGAAAGTCTTCCAACCAGTTCTCTCCCCATATTTGAGGTGGCTGCTCTGCTGGTTTCTCTTCTTCTGGCATATCCTCTCCTTTCTGTTCTTTTGACGGCGCAGAGTATATAGAAAGGTCGCATACGTGTCAATCCCGAAGCGCTTTCGGGAAGATACCCAGGGCCACTATGCTTCCTCAGGTATCTTCAGTATTCTGACACCGGGATGGTTTTGGAACTTTGCAAAAATCTCTCCGAAGAACCGCGAATCGGGACGGGTCGTAGTTATGTAGAGTCTCTCCTTTGCTCTGGTGAGCGCGACATAAAATATCCGCCTCTCCTCCGCTTGAGAGCGTTCTAACACTTTCCTTCGCTGGATAACACCGATATATTTGCAGGAAACCTCATCGCTGCCTTGTAGATGCCTTAGCGCGACGCCGACGCCTGAGAGCCCATTACCGTCAAGTTCCACCAGAAACTGGGAGTCTTCCCTCTTCTCCTTCTCTCGCACATCAACGTGAAAGACGTATTCAAACTCAAGCCCTTTCACCGAGTGAACAGTCAGAAGTTTCACCGCATCAGTTTCTACTTGCGGGTCAGCCTCTGCCTCGCGGACGCTCGTCATAGAGACGTGCTCTATGTAATTGATAAATTCGCCGAGCGAGGCGTAAGGATGAAGATTCGCAAACTGCGCCGCTATCTCAAGCAACTTGCGAATATTTGCCATAGCGCGAGAAGTGCTCAAATCCTCAAGAGACCCGGTCTGCGTTGTATATCCACTGCGCCTGAGAACCTCAAGTATCAGTTGAGGCAGCCCCAGAGAACGCAGTTCTGAAATCTCATCCAGGAATGAGAGAAATTCGCTGATTTGTCTGTCCGCATCTCTTTCCAGAACGCCGCCTTTCTTCGCTTTGACGACCGCCTGCCAGAGCGTTGTTACGCTCTCTTTCTTTGAGTGCCCGTGGCCGCGATTGGCAAGCGCGATTTGGGCAACAGCGGCGGAGGAAAGATATGCGGGTGCGGATTCAAGAACTCGCGCGAGCGCGCCCGAGTCAGACCTGTTATCAATCACGCGCATATAGGCGATGATGTCTCGCAACTCGCTCGTCTCGTAAAATCCGCTTCCAAGCGCTGTGTAAGGAATCAGGCTATCTCTGAATTCATCCTCGTAGATTTTGCTGTGAGTTGTTGAGCGGATAATAACAGCGATTTCACCTGGCGTTATGCCTTCTTCAATCAGCGCCTTCACCTCTCGTGCCACAAATTTTGCTTCTAAGTTTCGCCGCTTCTCTGGCGCAACTGCGAGGATTACAGGGCACTCTCTGCTGTCTCCTTTGGAGGGATTGCGCAGAGCGATTTTATCTACAAACTTCGCGAAGAATTCGTCCTGAGATATTGAGTGGTTTGCGACCTCAAGAATCTGGTTATATGAGCGATAGTTCTCTGAAAGGAATACCTCTTCTGACCGAAATTCCCTGATATTTTCTATTCTTGCGCCGCGCCATTCATATATCGCCTGCTTATCATCTCCAACCACTGTGACGTTTGAGAACGAGTCCTGCGCGAGAAGGCGAAGGAGTTCAAGTTGGCTTCTATCTGTGTCCTGAAACTCATCAACTATTATGTATCGGAACTTGTTTCTCCAGCGCTTTGCCGCAGGCGAGTTTGACTTGAGGAATTGAATCGCGCGCATTATCAAATCACTGTAGTCAAGAACCCGGTGCAGACGCTTTCGTGCCTCATATTCTTTTGCGACCGCTGCGAAGAGTTTTGCGATTTCATATTCCAGTTCTGCGATGTCCTCTTCCGGGAAGTCGTGCGCGTGCGTGCGCGTCAGTTCCAGAAGGGAGTTTGAGAATAGTTCTGCTTCTCGCCCTAACTGCGCTGAAAGGATAAGTGGAGACTGTCTTGACTCCTGAAACCTTTCAAACCCTTCGCGCAGGATTTGGCGAAGGCGGGAGAGGTCAACTGTGCGAAGCGATTTCGGGTCACTGAGTTCGCTTCTGCCGCGCAGGATGCGCTCAATCGCCTCATCGCGGATGAGAAATTGTTCCGCCTCGTCGGCGATTCTGAAATCTGCGCCGAGACCGGTCTCAAACGGATTTTCTGAGATGATTCTCGCTGCGAGAGAGTGGAAGTTGTATATCCACAAATCTTCTTCCTGGGCAGAGGAATATTCCTTTTGCGCAGATAGGGTATTGAGGATTCGTTCTTTCATCACTTCTGCGGCGCGGACAGAGAAGGTGAGACATAAAAGGTTTGAGAGAGACGCGCCCTGAAGACTCTTGAGTGCGTGGAGGTAGCGGTGCGCTGCAACTGTGGTTTTACCTGTGCCTGCGCCGGCTGTGATTTTGACGGGTTTGTCAAACGGCATCGTGACTGCCCGGCGCTGACTCTCGTTGAGGCATTCAAAATCTATCATACAGCGTTCCTTCAGGAATTTGCAGATGCGTGGAGGATTTGAGACCGAGTAATTTCACTTGGCTTCTGGTTCTGGCTCGCGGATTGTGGGAGCATTTTGGGGTTTTTCAGGCGAGACGATTTTGACATTGAGGATAAAGTTGAGCGCTGTCCTGTCAGTTTCATATCTGATAGAACTGAAGAGGTAGCCCAGGACCGGGATACTGCCGAGGATTGGGACGCTGCGTCTGGTAAGGACTTTCTTGTCTTCAAGAAGACCGCCGATAACGAGTGTTTCTCCGTCGCGCACGGTGACTGTGGTTTCGCATCTGCGTGTTGATATTATTGGGTTAGAAATACCGCCGACTTGGGATGGGTCTGTCCAGCCAGTAAGTGATGAGACCTCGGGCTGAACGCGCAGGGTGACCGATTCGTTTCCTATGAAATTCGGGGTGACAATCAGGTGCGCGCCAACATCCTTGAACTTTGTGAAGTAGAGGAGATTAGTACCCTGAGCCTGGATTTCCTGGAACGGCACCTGTTCGCCTGTATGGAGAGTTGCAGACTGACCTTCTGTGACGAGAATATCGGGGCAGGACAGTATTTTCACGTTGCCGCTTTCCTGGAGCGCTCTGATTATTATATCAATGTCGCCTGCAGCCTTTCCGCTGGTGGCGAGTGTGAATGTGCTGCCCTGAAACGGGGTGGCGCCGGTCTTCAGGCTGTCGTTGTAGTTTTTCGGATTGAGTCGGGCGTCCAGCCGACTTATCAGGCTGCTTCTGCCTGTTCTGTCCTGGTTGTATTCAAAACCATACTCAAAGTTGGAGGTTGAACGCGTTTCAGCCATTCTAACCTTTATGAGGACCTGGGGAGACGGGGAATCTAGTCTGGCAAGAATCTCAGCGAGCGTCTTCATTGTGTCTGGTGTTTCAGTTATCACAATGGTTTTCGTCTGCGGATAGTTGATTATTCTGCCCTGAGGCGACTTATAGTTGTTGAGAATCCCGATAAGCGCGTCCCCGCTTTGATGACTGATTCTGTAGAATTTTGTCAGCCGTCCGTCAGGCTCTGTTCTGCAATCCTTCATAAAGTCTTCTATGCTTTGGCTGGGAACCTGTTCGGCGGGTGCGGATGTGATCTGCCAGGGCGGCGGCGTGTTGGGGATAACCCTGTACTGTCCGGGTCGAATCTCCTCTAACCGCTCAGTTACACAGGAGAGGGAAAGAAGAATGACCAATATGAGCAAGAATGCGAAAAAAGTCTTTCTCATATGTTTATTTCTCCCGCAACTTCCTTATGTATAGCAGTGCCAGGTGAGTCACATCTGGAACCGAGTCTTTTTCAGACTCAGGTCTTATTGAATCCTGTTCGCCGATGAGGTCGTATTTGTTTTCCGCCGCCACGCCATTAACGACATTCCTGAAAACCTCATTTGCCGCGTTGAGAAGCAGCCAGTAGTGCGGGTCTTCGCGGGTCAAACCTTTTTTGAGAATCTTCCTGTATTCAGGTATTTCGTAAAAAACCTTTTTCAGACTCAGGCAAGCAGGTCTTGAAAAATCGCTGTAGTTTCCGTAATAGATTCCATTTTTGTTGACGACCTCATATTTGCTGGAACCAGCAAGGGTAACGCAGAAGAACGAGAGAGAGAATAAACACAGAGTCGCAATTGGTGCGTTTTTCAACTATTGTCCTCTCACTTCTCATTACTGTAAATATAATACGTTTCTCAGCGCCCATTTTCAAACAAATTTGGCAGATTTTCTACTTATTTGCCCGCGGCAGGGGATGTTTGCGCTACTTTATGTTGACAGAAGGAAGGCGATATTGTAATTGTATATGTAAGAAACGGTCGCTTTTTGCACGCTTACAGTGTAACCGGGGGAATTATGAAACTCAATGTGAGAAAGACAAACATAAAGCAGAGGAAGCAGGGATTTCTCGCCAGGATGCGCACCCGCGGCGGCAGACAGGTGATAAAAAGACAGCGTGCGAAGGGAAAGAAATATCTCGGAAAGTAGCGCCTCTTCAACTTTTATTCTGTGAGTGGACGCAACTGCGATTTTAGCCCTCCAAAATTTACAGGATTTCTATAATATCCCCCAGAAGCCCCACGCGCAAGCGTGGGGAGATAATTATCACTCCCTCGCGCGAAAAGTAACCAGTAACGAGTAGCCAGTAGCGAGGGAAGGGGATGATTAGACAGACGGTTTTAGGTAGAATGAGCTGTGATACCAAAAACACAGAACAAATATGACCCAAATAAATAGAAGCGTCCCGATTATTTCCGATTATTTGTCCTATATCAGAACTGACTACTCGGATCGTAGCGCTTCAATGGGCTCCAGCCGGGCTGCTCGGGCAGCAGGATAGAATCCAAAGAAGCATCCTATGGCAATTGAGAAGAGGAAAGCCGCAAGAGCGGCGTCCCATGAAGGCGCCATAGGCAAATATCCGAGAACAGATACGGCTTGGGAGATACCCAGCCCAATCAATATTCCGGTAATCCCTCCTATGCCGGAAAGCAAAGCGGCTTCCATGAGAAACTGGTTGCGGATGTCGCGCCGGAGTGCGCCTACCGCACGACGTAAGCCTATTTCGTGCGTGCGCTCGCGAACGGACATCAGCATAACAGCCAAGATGCCCACGCCGCCAACTAAAAGTGAGATACCCGCTACGCTGCCAATCAGCAGAGTCAAGGAATCTGTCGTCTCACGCTCCGTCTCTAAGACTGTGGCTTGGTTCTGAATCGTGAAATCGTCCTGCTTGCCCTCAAGTCGATGTCGCCGCCGAAGGATATCCGTTATCTCCTTCTCTGCGTTGTGCATGTCCTGTATTCTCTTTGCCTGAGCGTATACAGACTGAACGTAGTCCACATTCAAAAGCCGCCGCATTGCCGTCTCAAGGGGCACGATGATTACATCATCTTGGTCTAAACCGTTCACGTCCATTCCGCGCGGGGCAGCAATGCCTATCACCTCAAAAGGAGCCTTGCCAATGCGAACCTGCTGACCGACCGGATTGACTGTGCCAAACAGGTTAGCGGTGGCAGTTGGTCCAATAATAGCGAGCCTCTTGGCTGCGCGGCATTCTTCGGCATCAAAAACCCTGCCTTCGGCAACTCTGATATTCCTAATTGCTAATCCCGCAGCATCTGTTCCCACAATGCTGGTCAAGGCATCTTGGCCTTCCCATCGGACGGACAGTTTTTTGGTGACAATCGGCGCGACTAATGCAACCAAGGGGCACTCCTTGGCGATGGATGTTGCATCCGCGACTGTGAGCGTTCTTACCGTATCCAGTTGTCTCTGCCGTCCGGCGATTATCATAGTCCGCCCTGCGTTGACGATCAGCAGGTTACTCCCCATACCGTTGATGCGATCCAAGACTTGCCGTTGCGCTCCGCGGCCCGCCGATACCATCAGCACCACTGCGCCCACGCCGACGACAATACCAATGATGCTCAGCAACGTTCGCATCTTGTGGGCGGACAGGATTTCCAGAGATAAAACAATATTACGGGATAATATCACCGGAGTGCATCCACAGGTTTTAGTCGAGCCGCGCGCCGGGCGGGTTGGACGCCGAAGAACAAGCCGACCGCTACGGCAAACCCGAGCGCCAGCGCAAACGGCTCCCAAGAGATTACCACGGGAAACTCAGCGACGCGCGCCAGTACGATACTGACCGACCACCCCAGCATTCCGCCCAATAACATGCCAGAGAACGTCACTGCCAGAGATTCCGTCAAGAATTGCAAGAATATATCTCGTTGCGTGGCTCCAACTGCACGCCTCAGTCCGATTTCCTTGACGCGTTCGCCGACGGATATCAGCAAGATATTCATAAGCACGATGCCGCCCACTAAAAGGCTTAATGCTGCAAGAGAGCCCAGTAACCATGTTAGCGTTCCAGAGACCCCGCGCGCCATCTTTGCAATGTCCGCCGCGCTGAATACAGAAAAGTCATCTTCTTTGGGCGGCACTATGTGGTGGCGTTCGTGGAGTAACTGGCGGATTTCATCGGCTATTGCGGCAATCTGGTCAGAGTTCTTCACCTTGACGCGAATGTTCGAGATATAGTCTTGGTTGAAAAGCCTCCGCAAACCCGTGCTCAAAGGAATAACCAACCGCCGGTCAAACTCGTCACCCATCGGACTTACGCCGCGTTCCTGGAGTATCCCCTTCACCTTGAAGCGAACGTTTTCTATCTGAATATACTCGCCGATCGGGTTCTGCTCGCCGAAAAGGTCCTTGGCGATGAGTTTCCCCAGAAGGCATACGCGGGCCATAGATGCGATGTCCTCGGTAGAAACGAGGTCTCCATCGGCGGCATACCATTCCGAAGCGTCGTGCCATTCCGGCCCGACTGCCATAACTATCGTCTGAACCTGATTATTTCCAGCCTTGACGGGCACACCTCGCCTGATTGCAAATGGAGCAACCACGTCAACGCCTCGTATCTGGGTTGTAACCTCATCGGCATCTTCTAACCGCAACGTAGTAATTCCTTCTTGGGGCGGCGAGAAGCCTTTTCCGCCCCCGGCGGTGACCACGATTGCATGGGTGCCAAATGCGTTCACTCGCTTCATGACTTTTTTCTCAGTCCCCTTTCCTATTGCCATGATTACCGTCAACGCTGCGATGCCGACAATAGTTCCAGCCATCATAAAGAAAGAGCGGAGTTTGTTTGCTGCCAAAGCGCGCGCGCTCTCCTTTGCTATCCTTGACGCTCTCATTGTCCAGACTCCTTTCCGGTAAGTGTCGGTGTTTCGGTGGCGGCATTGCGTGGCTGTGCCACGGAACGATCTTCCACTACCGCCCCGTCGCTCAATACTACGATTCGGTTGGCGTGCTCGGCGACGACCTTATCGTGCGTGATTAGGATGATAGTCCGTCCTTCTCTATGCAAACGCTGGAAGACAGATATGACTCCTGCCCCGCTTTTGCTGTCGAGATTGCCTGTGGGTTCGTCAGCCAATATTATAGCCGGATTCGTGATGAGCGCCCGTGCGATGGCTACGCGCTGCTGCTCGCCGCCGGAGAGTTGGCTGGGTCTGTAGTCCATTCGGTCTGACAAGCCGACAGACATCAAGGCTTTTTCAGCCCTTTCCAAGGCGTCATTGGGATACTCATCGGCATATATTAAAGGCAGCATCACGTTCCGTAGCGCCGTGGTGCGAGCCAGCAGGTGGAACTGTTGAAACACAAACCCTATCTTGTGGTTCCGAAGATGCGAAAGAGCGTCATCATCCAGATCAACGACGTCCTTGCCGTCTAAGCGGTAGTGCCCGCCTGTGGGCTTGTCCAAGAGTCCCAAGATGTTCATTAGCGTACTTTTCCCCGTTCCCGATGCCCCCATGATGGCGACGAATTCTCCCGCCTGGACGCGGAAAGAGACGCCCTTGAGCACTTGCGTCTTCACCGAACCGGACACATACTCCTTTTGAATGTTTTCCATTTCTATCATAACTTCATTTCTCCTCTGTCTGTTTGAGCGCAGGTGCATCCAGAAGCACAGTCTCCCCTTCACTCAACCCCGAAAGCACCTCGGTATATTGCGAATCTTTCCATCCAACCTTGATGTTGCGGGGTTGCGGCTTGCCATCCGAAAAGACATAGACGACACTTTTTCCACCCTCCCGCTTAATCGCCTTGTTTGGAACAGATAGTACGTTTTCACGCGCTTCGAGAAATACGGTAACATTGGCTGTCATCTCCGGCCGCAGAAAACCGCCGGATGCCCTGTCAACTTGGACCACAACGTCATAGTTGACGACGTTCTCTTGAATCACCGCCTTAGGATAAATGGCGGCCACTTTGCCCTCGAACTCTCTATCAGGGAAGGAGTCAACAGTGAATATTGCCCTTTGTCCCGGCTCCACCTTGCCGATGTCCACCTCGTCAACGAAGGCGTCCACTTGGAGGCGGTTAAGGTCAATGATTGTTACGAAGGTTGGAGCGTTGAGACCCGCCGCCACGGTCTCGCCCTCTTGCGTGGAGACCGAGGCGATAACGCCATCAATAGGTGCCGTGATAGTGGCATAGGATAGTTGAACCTTCGCGTCAGCGAGAGATGCCTTCGCTCGTTCCAACTCGGCGGATGCCATCTTTATGTCCTCATCGTAACCTGCCTTTGCTAACTCCAATCCCTTTTGGGCGGCGGCAAGTCGCGCCCGGCTGACTGTTAACTGCTCCTTCGCTCGGTCGTAGTCTTGTTGCGATGTGACACGATGCTTGAGTAATTCATCCTCGCGCGTTAGTTCATTTTGGCTCAACTCCACCGTTGCCGACCATTGAGAAACCTCCGCCTCAGCCTTCTCTATCTCGCGTGGGCGCAACGAATGAATTGAGGAAAGTTTCGCTTCCGCCATCTGCAATTCAGCCGTTCGCTGAGAGACATTGGCTTCCAAGTCCTCCTTCTCCAATTCCGCGATTACCTGCCCTTTCTTGACTATATCGCCTATGTTGGCATACAACCTTTCCACCTTCCCGGATATCCGCGTGCCCACACGCACTTCTGCGCCAACCTGCGGCTTGACCGCCCCCGTCGCCAAGATGGAAGAGGTTAAAGTCCTCCTTGTCACCGTAACGGTAGGCAAACTATCGCCGGCAGGATTTCCGCGCGGCAACAGATTCCACCATGCCCACACCCCTACGGCAATGACCCCGAGGAACGCGAGAAATAGAACTCTCCTTGACTGTTTTTTCAATGCCTCACCTTCTCTTCAAAAAGCAAATCCCAGCCCAACGCGAACAGACTGGCTGGATAAAACGCGAAGACTTCCATACATCACAGCGTTGCACCTTATTTGCTGTTGCGCTTCTTCTGCTCGCACGGATGCGTCTTGCTCTCTCCGTGACACTCCTTGATTTGCTTTGGGCTGCATTCACCCGGCTTCCTGCCTTTCAGCTTCTCCGGGTTCTGGCAACACGCTTCTTTTTCATTGCAGCACATTGACTTTCTCCTTTCTCCAAAACCGTGGCTTTTTCAATAGATAGAATCCTATGAAGGGTGTCCATATGCCTTGCCAACGACTTTTCGTTAACCGAGTAATGCATCCAGTAACCGCGCTTTTCAGACTTCACGATGCCAGACCCCTTGAGTATCCGCAAATGCTGTGACACCGCGGACTGGGATATACCCAATTTGCAGGTAATCGCGTTAACACACAACCTTCTGCCCTTCAAAAGTTGAACTATCCTAATCCTTGGCTCTGACGATAGGGATTTCAATACTTCAACCAGATTGCTCATTTGCCCATTCCTGCAAGCACATAAATAAGTATATTAAACTATACTAATATACTATTGCCTTATTCTGAAGTCAACTTCTTTTTCATCTTTTTTTTACTCGCAACACCGAGGCAGGCGCACTCGCTCGGATTCTTCTTGACCGTGCCGACCCGCGGATTGCTGGTAAGGAACATCATTTTGCTATGGGCTATTCCGGGGATACCATACATAATTATTAGCGGTGAGTGTCCGACCGCGGTCAAATTGTGTTAGGGAGACAAAATGTGAAGGACGCCGGCTAAAATATTACCCGCGGACTGAAGTCCGCGGCTTCATTACCCCCGCTACTTGCGTGCGCGGCTTGCCATCCCCGCCGAGCGCCGCAGGCGCTTTCGATAAAGTGGCTGCGCCACCGGCGGGGCTTGCTTTGGAATATTTGATTTTTCGCGCGCGAGCGAGAATAATTATCTCCCCACGCTTGCGCGTGGGGCTTCTTGGGGGATATTATAGAAATCCTGTTGCTCTGTTGAAAAGTGGGCAGCAGCAGAAAAATTCACTAACTAAGCCGCTGATCCCAACGGCAGGCGCGGCGCGGGGGAAAATAAAACAATCCCTATGTTGTG
>Ga0315282_10007122_pt1 | contig 18480 bp, 15 predicted proteins | sample YL17G07_20_MG_FD_203693 | JGI IMG/M metagenome (GOLD analysis project Ga0315282, IMG submission 203693) | Sediment microbial communities from Yellowstone Lake, YNP, Wyoming, USA - YL17G07_20 | ecosystem: Environmental > Aquatic > Freshwater > Lake > Sediment | place: USA: Wyoming | collected...
CAAATCGTGCGTTGTCTGGGGGGTGCTGCCTTCTACTGTGTTCCGTCGTGGCAGTCGCTGCACAGCGTGGTCTTCCAAGCGTCCCCGACATCGCCCGGGTGCTGGAATGGGAGGCCGAAGAGGTTCGCCTCCCTCGCGAGGCTCCTCCCCTGTGCGAGGATCACGTGACAGGTCTGGCAGTCATTCGAGATGACGCGGCCGTCGCTGCTCCTGTGCTTGCCGTCATGGCACCGGAAGCAGCCCGCGGTGTTGTGGTGGCCGATGTTGTTCCGGTACGCCCGCCAGTCGACGCGCATGTATGGGAAAAAGTTCTCCTGGTAGATGGCCTTGAGCGCAGTTACGGCCGATTCAATGTCGCCCTTTCGGCTCGTGAATATCTGCGGGTAGTTCTGCTGGTAAAACTCTCTGAACTGAATCCCGATGCTGTCAAACGCCGTCTCCTCTGACGTGTAGTGAGGGATGAGCGCCTGGACGGAGATCTTCTTGGCAAGCGGAAGCGTCGGGTCGATGCTTCCTTTCGCCATCGCGGCATTCACGGCATCGGTCGGATTCCGTATGATATGCGTTGGGCGGTTGTGGCAATCCATGCAGTCCACGGTCGCGACCTTCGCTTCTCTCATTTGTTCGTCAGATATGGGATTCTCCTCGGAGACGTAAATGATCGGCTTCTTGCCCGGCTGCTCGAGGCTCACCCAGGGGAGGACCTGCAGTATCGAGTCGGTTGCGATATACTTTACGATAGTGTTGGAAACATGCCAGTGGACGCCCGGACGCGGCTCCTCGGCCACTGTCCCGCTTCCGATCTTCAGGAGCATATCGAGAGTCCAGGCAGAACTTCCGGAATCCGAGAGGAAGTATTCTTTCGTGATCCTCTTCTCGCCGAGAAAAGCACCCGGCCAGTGACACTCCTCACATGTCTCCCTGGCGGGACGCAGATTCTTGATCGGCGTTGGGATCGGGCGGGGGTATTTATCGAAGAGGGCGGCGTAGATCTGATACACGCCCGAAAGCTTCGATCGCACGTACCAGCTCGCTCCTGAGCCGACGTGGCAGTCGACGCATCGCACGCGTGCGTGCGGGGAATGACGGTACGTAGTGTATTCAGGGTTCATGACTTCATGGCAAAGCGTGCCGCAGAACTGGACCGATTCGGTGAACTCGAATGCCCGGTAGCTGCCGACGGCGCTGAAAAGGAGCAGCACGATAGTGCCGGTGGAGAAGAAGAAGAACGCCGTCCGCTGTCTCGGTTCATTCAAGTCAATCCGCGGGAGAGGGGGTTTTTCGATGCCGGTCATGCGATGCCGCCGGCGACGCTCCGCCAGAACGCCGACCGAGACGATGATGAGGCCGAGGATGAGGATGGCAGGAAGCAGGATGAAAGTGATGATACCCAGGTAGGGAGCCGGCGCGGCGGTAACGATGTCAACGAGCATCAAGAACACAATCATCACGAAGCTGACAGTCGCAATGCCCGCTCCGACCATGCTGATGGGGTTGTACAGGATATCCGGGAACCTCTTCCTTCTCATTCCTTTCTCCTCCGTTGTTGGCGGCCTCGAGAAGCCCCGCTTGCCGCGGAAGGCTTCTCTCACAGAGGCCGGCGGTAATGCGAGAGCCTGCACCCAGCACAGCTCTTGAGGCACGGCGCAACGTGACAATATACCGCAAGCCGAACGATGTTTCAATAGCCGATGAAGGCGGGGAGAGACGGGAGCGACGCTTCATGTGCCTTCCATGGGCCTCAAAAGGAGGTTTGTTTCTTAGCCCTTCCTTTCGTACCTTGGACAAGTCTTTTGTGCGTGCCACGGGATGGGGGATTGCTTCGATGCTGAAACCGTTGAATGTCCTCTTCGTTTCGAGCGAGGTCGATCCGTTTGCGAAAACCGGCGGCCTCGCGGACGTCTCCGGGGCGCTCCCTCAGACGCTGAAAGAGCTTGGCGTTGAGGTTCGTATCATGATGCCCAAGTACGGAGCCATCGACGAAGGGAAGTTCAGGCTCCACGAGGTGATCCGTCTTCGCGACATCAAGATCCCCATCGGTGACAGGGTGGAGAAGGGTGGAATACGTTCCTCTTTCATTTTGGGCCAGCGTGCGAAGGTACAGGTCTACTTCTACACGCATGACGGCTTTTTTGGAAGCCGAAGCGGTCTCTATGTGGATCCGGCCACGAAGAAGGACTATCCGGACAACGACGAGCGGTTCATTTTCTACTGCCGGGGGATCCTTGAGACGCTCAAGCGTCTCGGCTGGCAGCCAGACATCATCCACTGCAATGACTGGCAGACCGGACTCATCCCGGTCTACCTGAAGACCTTCTACAAGAACGACCCGTTCTTCAAGGATGTGAAGACAGTCTTCACGGTGCACAACATTGCCTACCAGGGTTCATTTCCCGCACCATCATTCAAGAAGACAGGCCTCTCGCAGGAGCTTTTCTCCCCCGAAGGAGTCGAGTTCTTTGGCCGCCTCAATTTCCTGAAGTCCGGGTTGGTATTTGCCGACATCATCACGACGGTGAGCGAGCGCTACGCGGTTGAGATCCGGACGCACGAGGAGTTCGGCGCAGGGATGAGCGGCGTCCTCCAGAAACGCAAGAACGACCTCTTCGGCATCATCAACGGCATTGACTACAACGTCTGGAGCCCCGCTGTCGATACGCTCATCCCGTTCCGCTATGAACCCGCCACGGTCAACAACAAGGTCGAGAACAAGAAGGCGCTCCTGAAGAAACTCAACCTCGAGTTCAACGACTCGACCCCCGTCATCGGCATCATCTCACGGCTCGCCGACCAGAAGGGATTTGACCTTATCGGCGAGGTCGCCGACGAACTCATGAAGCGCGACCTTCAGATCGTTGTCCTTGGGACGGGCGAGAAGAAGTACCATGACCTCTTCGAGTCGCTGAAGAAGAAATTCCCCTCGAAGGTCGGAGTCTATCTGGGCTTCAGTAATGAGCTTGCCCACCTCATTGAGGCCGGCTCGGATATGTTCCTCATGCCGTCGCGGTATGAGCCTTGCGGACTCAATCAACTCTACAGCCTGAAATATGGCACCGTCCCCATCGTCCGCGCTACCGGCGGGCTCGATGACACGATTGAGGATGTAGAGCCGAAGTCGGGGAAGGGGACCGGGTTCAAGTTCGAAGAGTACAAGGCGCCTGCCCTCCTCGGTGCCATCGACCGCGCTTTGAAGGCGTGGCGTGACCAGACTCTCTGGCGTAGGATCGTAAAGGAAGGGATGTCGAGGGATTTCTCGTGGGAGTCTTCAGCGAAGAAGTACCTCGGCCTGTACCGGAAACTCGGAAAGAAATCGTGACCCGCTCCAGTGGTGCTATCTTTCTTGACCGCGACGGGACAGTCAATGAGGAAGCGAATTTCCTCTCTTCACCGGACCAGGTCCGTCTCATACCCGGGGCAGCCGAGGCTATCCGCGAAGCCCGCGCGAACGGTTTCAAGATCATCATCGTCTCGAACCAGTCCGGTGTCGGCAGGGGACTCCTCACCGAGGAAGATGTCAGGAGGGTCAACGCGCGGCTCGAAGAGCTCCTCGCCGCTGACGGGGTCGCAGTTGATGGCATCTTCTACTGTCCGCATCTCCCGGCGGCGCCCGACCTTTCGCCGGCCGATGAGTGCAGCTGCCGGAAGCCGAAACCGGGCATGCTCTTGCGTGCGCGTGACGAGCTCGGCATCGACCTGAGCCGGTCGTTCATTGTCGGTGACAAGCTCATCGATGTGGAGACCGGGCACAACGGAGGTGCTCGTTCCGTTCTTGTGAGGACCGGCTACGGATCGGTGGAAGAAAAAAGAATCGGTGCGGACGGGGCGGTCCCTGAGCACGTGGCCGACGACCTGCTTGACGCCGTCCGCTACATCACGAGTGTGACTTCAACGAACAACGGATAGGACTGTATGCGCAGCTTCCTTCACCCGGGGCGGACATCCGCGGCACTGTCTGTGCTGCTCCTTTCTTTCCTCCTGAACGCCTGCACCAAGGAGCCAAACGGGACAGGGATCGGGATCATACCTCCGGAGGATCTCGTGGCGGCAGACAGCTCCATACTCTACCCATCCCAGGCGGTGACCTTCCCGGCAACCTTCGGCACGGGACAGGGCAGCGTGTTGATCGTCGGGAACTCGCCCCTCTGTGAATCGGTGGGACTTCTCTCTTTCTCCGACATTCCGGACACGCTCAAGGGAGCGGCCGTCTCGAGCGCGATCCTCACCCTCAGCCCAACCTACTCGTTCGGGGACACACTCGCATCGTTCTCGATGAGCGTCCACGAAGTGGCATCGGCCTGGACAGCGGACAGTGTGTACTGGTCATCCATCACGCCGGGCTTCTACAACTCCGCTTCTGTCGGCTCACTCACTGGCGTCTTTCCCGACACCGGCACGGTTGCGATCTCGCTGGATCCTGCGCTCATTCAAAGGTGGTTTCAGCAGAGAACAGATTCGGTCCCCGTCAACGGTATCGCCCTCGTCGCGTCAGGCGGCACGAACATCGTCAAGGGATTCGGCTCGTTCATCTGGGGGACGCCCCCGCGGCTTGAGATCGCCTACGCGAAGAGCGGTAGACTCGACACGCTGCAGCTCATCACCGGCTCGTCCGCCTACGCGGCCCACCCGGGTTCTCTCAGCATCCCCCAGGGACGGTTTGTCATCGCAGGAGGCGTTGGCCAGCGCGGATACCTCTTCGCCGACGTGAGATCAATTCCAGCCCGGGCAATCATTCATGATGCGCGGCTCATCCTCTCGGTCGATCAGCAGGCGACACTGTTGAACCACTACTCGGTCGACAGCCTCGTCGCGTACTTCGTGACCGACTCTTCGAGCAAGGCGTACAGCACGACGGGCTACCAGCCGAGCGCCCCGCGATCTCTCACCTCGCAGACGCTGGAGGTTCCCATCGGCCCGATCGTGCAGCGCTGGGTTTCCGGAGAATCCAACCAGGGCATCGTGCTCCGTCCGCTCGCTGAGAGCTACCGTCTCGACCGGTTCGTCTTCTACGGTGCGCAGGCCGACACGCTGCTCCGCCCCCGGCTCATCATCAGATACACACCAGTGAAATGAGGAAACAGCACCCGATGACCGTGTTCCGACGAATGCTTCTCCTGAGTGCCATGCTCCCCTCTCTCCTTGTGGCGTCGGGGGGTGGGTCTCCCTATTCCAGTCTCGGCCTCGGCGACCTCCGGTACCTGGGGGGCACTGCGGCTGCAGGAATGGCAAACACCGGAATTGCGCTTCTGAGGCCTCGTTCCATCAACGCGCTCAACCCTGCCGGGTGGGCACGCATCGAGCGGACCCGTCTTGACGTCGGATTCCTCTACGAGGGGTACAGGACGAGCGATCCGAACGGGAGCGTCTTTCAGAGCTGGGGCAACTTCAACGGCGTACTCTTTGCCATCCCGATTTCAGAAAGCCAGGGGCTTACGGTGGCGGGGGGGTTCCTTCCCTTCTCAACGATGAACTACAATATCGAGAGCCCGACCTCCCTCTTCGGCTCGACGGCGAAGGTGCGCTACTTCGGCGACGGAGGGACGTCGGTCGGGACGATCGGATTCTCCTACGATCTCTTGAAGTCACTTCACTTCGGCGCCCGGTTCAACTACGTCTTCGGAACGGCCGGACAGAACACAATTATTGAGTTTAGCGACAACCATGAACTTGCCGGGGGAAGTATCAGGAAGACCACGGGTGCGTACGGCGCGGACTTCACGTTCGGTGCGATCTTCGACGACATCCCGTCGATCATCCCGATTGAGGCACTCAAGAACGCATCCCTCGGTGTCATCCTCACTACGCCAACGACACTTAACCTCTCGTACGAATCGTACTACAGCTATGCACAGCTGAAGGATACGACCGCCGGCGTCTCCGCGAGCATGGATATGCCGCTCGCATTCGGCGTGGGAGTCTCCCTGCCGCTCGGCACGCGCTCATTTGTTGCGGCTGACTATTACATGCAGCCGTGGTCGAAGTCGAGCCCTCTTCTCCCATCCTCACCGTTCAGCGATCTCAGTCGGGTTTCGATCGGGGTCGAGCGGATCGCGTCGGTCGACCCGACGGCCTCATACTCCGAGCGCACGGAACTGCGCGGCGGCGCATTCTACTCGACTCTCTACGAGACCGTGAAGGGAAGCACGACACATGAGCTCGGTGTGAGCGGCGGGGTAGGGCTTCCAATCTCGACCGGGACGCTCCTGCGGCTCTCGGCCGAATACGCCCTCCGCTCTTCCGCGAACGGCGACCTTCCGAAGGACAGCGTCTTCCGCATCGGCCTGATGCTGAGCGCCAGCGAGAAGTGGTTCGATAGGCCCGAGGAGCGATAGGATGATCGCGCTCGCGAGCGACCACGCGGGGTTCGAGTACAAGGAGCGGCTCAAAGGAGTCCTGACATCTCTGGGGCTTTCGTATCGTGACTTTGGAACGGCCTCTCAGGAAGCGTCTGACTATCCTATCTTCGCGCACGCTGCGGCGGCCGCGGTTTCTACCGGCGAGTGCGAAAGTGGAATCCTTCTCTGTGGTACCGGTATCGGGATGTCGATTGTAGCAAACAAACACCCCGGCGTGCGCGCGGCCGCGTGCCAGTGCGTCGAAGCGGCGCGGTTCAGCCGGCTCCACAATGACGCCAACATTCTCGCCATCGGCGGACGGCTCACGGACTGGGCGACCGCCGAAGCGATCGTCCGCGAATTCCTCACGACGCCATTCGAGGGAGGGCGTCACGAGCGGCGAGTTGAGTTGATCCATACCCTGACGAACCTGTAGCCATGTAAAGAGGACGACGATCGTGTCACTCATGTTGAAGAGCCGCGACCCCGAGGTCTTCGCTTCACTGCAGAGCGAGGTTCACCGGCAGAACGTGAAGCTTGAGCTCATCGCGTCGGAGAACTTCGTCAGTCCGGCTGTCCTCGAAGCGCTTGGCTCGGTCATGACGAACAAGTATGCCGAAGGGTACCCGGGAAAGCGGTACTACGGCGGCTGCGAGTACGTCGACGTTGCAGAGAACCTTGCACGCGACCGTGTGGGGGCGCTCTTCGGGGCCGAGTATGCCAACGTGCAGCCGCACTCGGGCTCGCAGGCAAACATGGCGGTCTATTTCACCTATGTGAAGCCGGGGGACACCGTCATGGGGATGAACCTCGCCCACGGCGGGCACCTGACCCACGGCTCCCCTGTCAACTTCTCCGGACAACTCTACCGTATCGTCTCCTACGGTGTTGAGCGCGAGACCGGACGCGTGGATTTCAACCAGGTCGAAGACGTCGCAAAGCGGGAGAAACCGAAGCTCATTATCATCGGCGCGAGCGCGTACTCACGCGACTACGAGTACGACAAGTTCCGCACAGTCGCAGACAGCGTGGGTGCGTTCATCATGGCGGACATTGCGCATCCGGCCGGACTCATCGCGGCGAAGCTCCTCCGCGACCCACTCCCGTACTGTGACGTCGTCACTTCGACGACACACAAGACCCTCCGCGGCCCCCGCGGCGGCCTCATCCTCATCGGGAGAGACCATGAGAACCGGCTCGGCATCACCGCACCGAAGAGTGGACGCCTGAAACGTATGTCGGAGGTGATGGACAGCGCCGTTATGCCCGGGATGCAGGGTGGGCCCCTCATGCATGTTATTGCGGCAAAGGCGGTTGCCTTCGGGGAAAACCTGAAACCCGAGTTCAGGGAGTATGCCGCCCATGTCATCCGGAATGCCAAGCACCTTGCGTTGAAGATGGCAGAGAAGGGATATGCGGTCGTTTCGGGCGGGACCGATAACCACCTGATGCTTATCGACCTGCGGAACAAAGGGGTAACGGGGAAGGCGGCGGAGGACAGCCTCAATGCCGCCGGCATCACCGTGAACAAGAACATGGTTCCGTTTGACACCCAAAGCCCGATGGTGACGAGCGGCATCAGGATCGGGACACCGGCGATGACGACGCGAGGGATGAAGGAGCCGGAGATGGAGATCATCGCAGATCTCATCGACCGCGTGATCACACGGATCGGGGATGCGGCTGTGGAAGCGAACGTTAGAAATGGAGTCGAGGATCTCTGTGCCCGGTTCCCGCTGTATCCTGAGCTGGCATAGGCTTTGGGAGCCGGGTCTGGCCGATGACAGAAGAACGCGACGATTCGCCCCGTGGGGAGATGCGGGGGGACGAGAAGGAGATGTCCTTCTTCGATCACCTCGAGGAACTCCGCTGGCGGCTGGTCAAGGCACTTGTTTCAGTCGTCCTCGGCGCAATCGTCTGCTGGATATTCATTGACTGGCTCATTGACGGCGTGCTCCTCCGTCCGGCGATCAATTCGGGGTTCCACCTCCAGAACCTGAAGCCGTTCGGGCAGCTCCTTCTCTATATGGAGGTCGCCATCATCGGTGGTGTCGTCCTGAGCACGCCGGTGATCCTGTACCAGCTCTGGAAGTTCATCGCACCGGGGCTGATGCCGAGGGAGAGGAAGTATGCCTTCTGGATCGTAGCCTTCACCTCGATCTGCTTCTTCTCGGGGATCGCATTCGCCTACTTTGCCATGCTCCCGATGGCACTCCGGTTCTTCGCCGCCTTCGGCTCGAAGAACATCGAGAACAATATCGCCATCCAGGAGTATATCAGTTTTGTCGTGAGCGTGATCCTCGGGGCCGGGATTGTGTTCGAGCTTCCGATGGCTTCGTGGTTCCTCTCAAAGTTAGGTATCCTGAAACCGTCGTTCATGCGGCACTACCGGCGCCATGCCATCGTCGTTATCTTCATCCTTGCTGCGGCCCTGACGCCCGGGACCGACCCGGTGAGCCAGGTCATCCTTGCGATACCGCTCATGCTGCTCTACGAGGTGAGCATATGGGTCTCGAAGGCGGCGCAAAAGAAAGAACAGGAAACGTGAGAGGCGCGCGATGCTGAAGGACATCACAGCCCCGGTCGAGAATGAGCTCCGCACGTTCGACGACGTGTTCAAGTCGACCATGCGCTCGAAAGTCGCGGTCGTCGACACGGTGGCGCGCTACCTGGTGAAGCAGAAGGGGAAGCGCATCCGGCCGATCCTCGTTCTCCTCTCCGCGAGCGTAAGCGGAGGTATCAATGAGAGCACGTACAGGGCGGCATCGCTTGTCGAGATTCTCCACACCGCCACCCTCGTCCACGACGACGTGGTCGACAATGCCGACACCAGGCGCGGGATACTCTCCGTGAATGCCATCTGGAAGAACAAGGTTGCGGTGCTCATGGGAGACTACTTTCTGGCGAGAGGGCTCCTCCTTTCTCTCGAGAACGACGACTTTAAGTTCCTCAAGACGATCTCGAACACTGTCCGGCGGATGAGCGAGGGGGAGCTTCTGCAGATTCAGAAGACTCGTAAACTCGATATCAATGAAGAGACATACCTGCGGATCATCGGAGACAAGACTGCATCGCTCATTGCCACCTGTGCGGAGCTCGGCGCCCAGAGTGCAACGGCCGACGAGTCGGCCCATTCCGCGCTCCGCGCTTTCGGTGAGAACCTCGGGATTGCATTTCAGATCCGTGACGATGTCCTCGACTTCGTCGGGAAGTCTTCACTGCTCGGCAAGCCGGTCGGTGGAGATCTGAAAGAGAAGAAGATCACACTCCCGCTCATCCATGCCCTCAGGAGTTCAACGTCAGCCGAGGGACAGCGGATCATCGGCCTCATCAAGAACGGCGCGAAGGCAAAGGACGTCTCCGCGGTCGTCAAGTTCGTCTCGGACCACGGGGGGATCGAGTACTCAGAGGCTCGTGCTGAAGCCTACGCCGCCGATGCCAAGGCGGCCCTGGGAACCTTCCCTGAATCCCCTGGGAAGGACTCGCTCATTAACCTCATAGAGTTCGTGGTGACACGAACGAGCTGAGCGGCTGTCTCCCCCTCACCCCTGCGCCCGTCGACGGGCCCTGCCCCGGAACTTTCGTCCTATCCTCAGAATGCCGACATCCCACCGTATGGCGCTTCAATCAAGGAAGAGGATGCGGTGACTCCATGTCGTGTGCGCCTCCTTGCTGTAACTCATTACACGGTTATCACTTAGCTGGAGGAAGAGCACTAGGACGCCTTGTTTCTTAGTCCCGTTTTTCGTAAATTTTGACGGCGGAAGAGACCTACGATGAAAGATGATTGACCTGATCCCCGAAATAATTGTCGTTGTCCTTGGCTATCTCATTGGCTCCATCCCTACGGCCTACGCCGTAGGGAAGCGGCATACCGGCGAGGACATCACGACTGTTGGCACCGGGAACTCGGGAACCATGAACAGCTACCGCTTCACCGGTTCACAGAAGGCGGGCGTGCTGGTCCTCCTGGGGGACGTGTTTAGGGGTTTTGCAGCGGTCTGGATCGCCCTCGCGCTCTTTGGCCCAGCGTTCTACTACATGGCGAGCGCGGCCCTTGCCGCGGTGCTCGGGCACAACTTCTCCATCTGGCTCGGCTTCAAGGGGGGACGGGGGCTTGCGACCGGTTCCGGCGCGCTCCTCCTTATTATGTGGCCGGTGCTGGCCGTCTGGGGGGTGATCTGGCTGCTGGGCAAGTACCTCTTCAAGCAGACCCACCTTGCAAGCGGATTCGCCATCCTCTTGACCCCCATTCTCCTCGTCGTCCTCCCCGGTTCAATCCTTGATCGCCTTGTGAAACCTGAAGCACTCCCTTCGGACGTGCGCGTATTCTTCGTCATCCTTTCACTGCTTCTTCTCTTGAAACATTTGAAACCAATCCGGCAGGCTATCACCCGGCTCGGAGAGAGCGCGGGTAGTGCCGTATGAGAAGATGGGAAGCAAAATGAAGCGACGATTCGTCATGACCCTCCTGGCAATTGTCCCGCTCCTCTTCGGTGCGCTGCTCGGCTACTATATGGGCGGGACACACCGCTCGGCCGTCGCGAAGGGAGGAGAGGCACCCGTTTTCGAAGAGGCGCGGTATCAGCAGACTGACCGGCCCTTGCTGGGCGACGAAATCCAGAAGTCGAGGGAGACGGCGATCACCCGCACCGTGGGTCGCGTCTCCCCGGCGGTCGTCGGCGTCAGCGTCATTGAAGTGATCGAATACCGGGATCCGTTCTCGCGTTTCTTCGGCGACGACCCCTTTTTCCGGCAGTTTTTCGGAACCCAGAAGCAGCAGGTCCAGAATGCCGGCTCGGGGTTCATCATCTCACCGGACGGATACATCGTCACAAACGACCACGTCGCGGGAAACGCGAAGGAAATAACCGTGACGATGACGAACGGTGAGAAACACCCGGCGAAAATCATCGGCCATGATGTTGTGTCCGACATCGCCCTCCTGAAAATCGACGGAAGGAACCTCCCCCACCTCGTCCTCGGGAACTCGGACAACGTCATGATCGGAGAATGGGTGATTGCGTTTGGGAACCCCTTCGGGATGTTCGAGATCAACGACCAGCCCTACGTGACTGTCGGAGTCGTGAGCGCCCTCCACATGAACCTGCAGTCGGACGACCCGCGGCGCTCCTACCGGAACATGATCGGAACCGACGCCGCGATCAACAGCGGGAACAGCGGCGGTCCTCTCGTTAACAGCATGGGGGAGGTGATCGGGATGAACACGATCATCTACACACCGAACCAGGGGAACATCGGCCTCGGCTTTGCGATCCAGGTGAACAGGGTGAAGGCTGTCGTCGACGAGTTAAGGAAAAACGGGAAGATCGACCGGAGTATTTCGACAGGCATCTCGGTCCAGAGAGTGGACGGGAACATCGCGAAGTACTTCGGGCTTCCGAAGCCGTTGGGCCTCGTCGTGAAAGACGTGGCCGCAGGGAGCACGGGGGAACGCGCCGGGATACGAGTAGGAGATATCATCCTTGAGGCGAACGGGGAGAAGGTGGAAAAGGAGCAGGATATCATCGGCATCCTTAACGAGTTGAAGGTCGGCGATATGCTCCGCCTCAAAGTTTTCAGGGACAAGCACGAACAGGTGGTCACACTCAGGCTGGGCAAGTCATGATCCCCCGCTACACACGTCCGGAGATGGGGCAGATTTGGTCCGAAGAGAACAGATTCCGTGTCTTCCTCGAGATCGAGCTCCTCGCCTGCGAGGCGCGGGCCGAGCGCGGAGAGATCCCGCGGAGTGACGTCGAAGAGATTCGCCGCAAAGCACGCTTTGACACCGCCCGGATTGACGAGATCGAGCGGCAGGTGAAGCATGACGTTATCGCCTTCCTCACAAACGTGGGCGACAACGTCGGGCCTCTGGCGCACCACATCCATTACGGGATGACATCGTCGGATGTCCTCGACACCGGACTCGCCGTCCAGCTCAGGCAGTCGGCAGAGCTCCTTGAGTCGGACCTCTCATCTCTCCGCTCGGCGGTGGGAGAGAGAGCCCGGGAGTTCAAGACGACCGCGATGATCGGACGGACGCACGGTGTGCACGCAGAGCCGATCACATTCGGCTTGAAGCTTGCCATCTGGTACGCCGAGCTGGGAAGGCACGAGGAGCGCCTGCGGCGTGCGAAAGATACGGTCTCCGCCGGCAAGATTTCCGGCGCCGTGGGGACATACGAGCACCTTGACCCGTTCGTCGAAATGTATGTCTGCGGGAAGCTCGGGCTCACTCCCGCGCCGGTCTCCACCCAGATCATCCAGCGTGACAGGCACGCGGAGTTCATGACGACCATCGCTCTTATCGGCTCGTCGATCGAAAAGTTCGCGACCGAGATCAGGCATCTCCAGAGGACGGAGGTTCTCGAAGTGGAAGAGCCGTTCGCTGCCGGACAAAAGGGCTCTTCCGCGATGCCGCACAAGCGGAATCCGGTCACATGCGAGCGCCTGGCCGGGCTTTCGCGCGTCCTGCGGGGAAATGCGCTTGCCGCGATGGAGAACATCACGCTCTGGCATGAACGGGACATCTCGCATTCATCCGTCGAACGGATTATTCTCCCCGACTCGTGTATCCTCCTCGACAACATGCTGACCACGTTCACGGATGTGGTCCGCGGGATGCAGGTGTATCCCGAGTCAATGGTAAGGAACCTCGAGCGCACGGGCGGACTCATCTTCTCGCAGGCGCTCCTTCTTGCGCTGGTTCAGAAAGGGGTTTCGCGCGAGGTTGCTTACGCGATCGTCCGGGAGCACGCGATGCAGGCATGGCGGACGCACGAGAAGTTCCGGGACCTCATCGAAGGGGATGCCAGTGTCCTGGCGAAGTTGAGCCGCGAGGAGATCAACGAGGTATTCGACACTGCAAAAGCCTTCCGTCACGTTGATGAAATCTTCGAGCGGGCAGGACTTGGACAACCCGTGAATGTGCGGTCCGACACAACACGCGCGCAGACGGCACGCGTTGCGGATGAGAGCAAGGGGACGATGCAGTGATCCAGCTTTCCCACCAGGTACGGGACGCACCTTTATCCCAACGCTGCTGAACACATCGCAATTCGCATGTTCCACGGATGCCCGAGAATCCCGTTCCTCGGCATCCTTTTCGCCACCAGGTCGACTGCACTACGGTCAACGACCGTCCATTCTCTTCAGCTGTAACCGAAAGGAGCCGCGGAATGTCGGAGAAATTTCAAAACTACATCAACGGTCAATGGGTTGATACGAAATCCGGGAGGACCTTTGAAGATCGGAACCCGGCACGCTGGGATGAGGTCGTCGGTACCTTCCCGAAGTCATCGAAAGAAGATGTGGATGAAGCAGTGAAGGCCGCCAGGGCGGCTTTCAAGACATGGCGTCTGGTCCCTGCGCCCAAACGAGGCGACATCGTTCGAAAGGCGGCCGACCTCCTCGTGTCGCGCAAGGAAGAAATCGCCCGTCTCATGACGCGCGAGATGGGAAAAGTCCTCCTCGAGACACGCGGCGACGTGCAGGAAGGGATCGATACCGGCTACTACGCTGCCACGGAAGGGCGGAGGCTCTTCGGCATGAACGCGCCGTCCGAGCTCCCGAATAAGATGAATCTCTCCTTCCGCGTGCCGATCGGCGTTGTCGGCGTTGTCACACCGTGGAACTTCCCAATGGCGATCCCAACGTGGAAGATCTTCCCGGCGCTCGTCTCGGGGAACACAGTTGTCTTCAAGCCCGCCTCCGACACGCCGGCGACCGCCACGATGCTCGTGAAGATCCTCGAGGAAGCGGGGCTGCCGACGGGTGTCATCAACATTGTCCACGGCGGCGGAGGAGAAGTCGGGAACGCCATTGTCGACCACACGGACGTCGATGCGTTGAGCTTCACCGGCTCGACTGTCGTCGGGAAGAAGCTTTCCGAAGTAGGGAGCCGCACTCTGAAGCGGATCTCGCTCGAGCTCGGAGGCAAGAACGCGCAGATCGTGATGGATGATGCGAACCTCGATCTCGCGCTTGATGCGGTGCTCTGGGGAGCGTTCGGGACCACCGGACAGAGGTGCACAGCGACTAGCCGCCTCATTCTTCACGAGAAGATCCACGACATGTTCATGAAGATGCTCATCAACCGGGCGTCGAAGCTCCGGCTCGGCGACGGGCTTCTGCCCGATGTTGAGGTGGGTCCCTGCATCAATGAAGGGCAGCGCGAGAGGGTCCACAGCTACGTCGAAATCGGCAGGCAGGAGGGCGCGAAGCTTGTCCTCGGCGGTGAAGCCGCGACTGGCGGTGACCTCGACTTGGGATGGTTCTACAAGCCGACGATCTTCGACGGGGTCACTCCCGCGATGCGGATCGCCGTGGAGGAGATCTTCGGGCCGGTCCTCTCTGTCCTCACAGTGAAATCATTCGAAGAGGCGGTCGATGTCCTGAACGGGACCAGCTACGGGCTCTCCTCTTCCATCTTCACGCAGGACGTGAACCGGGCCTTCCGTGCAATGCGCGATATCGAGGCGGGCATTACCTACATCAACGGTGCGACGATCGGCGCGGAGGCGCATATGCCGTTCGGCGGCGTAAAGCAGACCGGCAACGGCCATCGCGAAGGCGGCTGGACTGTTTTCGATTTCTATACCGAGTGGAAAACGGTGTACGTCGATTTCAGCGGTAAGCTCCAGAAGGCACAGATTGATACGTACAACCAATAGGATGTGAGGTTGCTATGGCAGAGTTTCAGACGGCCGCTCTCGGGCGGATCCAGACCCGGTCACCGATTACCCCCCGGGATGTGCATGAGATCCTCGGAAAGCACATGCTGGCGGACGGTTTTGACCTCGTGGTCGACATAGGGAAAAGCCACGGCTCACGCATCTACGATGCGCGGCACGACAGGTGGTTCCTCGACCTCTTCTCGTACTTCGCCTCGGCTCCCATCGGCATGAACCACCCAAAGATGATGACGCCTGAATTCATCGAGAAGATCGGCAGGGCGGCTGTGAACAAACCGACGAACTCCGACGTCTACACGGTTGAGATGGCGGAGTTTGTGGACACGTTTGCGCGTATCGCGATGCCCGACTATCTCCCGCACGTCTTCTTCATCGAGGGGGGCGCGCTCGGTGTTGAGAACGCGCTGAAGGCGGCGTTCGACTGGAAGATGAGGAAGAACCTGGCGTCAGGGTTCTACCGCTCAACGGCGGACGAGAGCAGGCTCGTCGTCCTTCATTTCCAGCAGGCCTTCCACGGACGGACCGGTTACACGATCTCCCTCACAAACACCGATCCCGTCAAGATTGACTACTTCCCGAAGTTCAGATGGCCCAGGATTTCAAACCCCGCGATCAGGTTCCCTCTGAACGAGAAAAACCTTGAAGATGTAAAACGCCGCGAAGAAATCGCGGTCGACGAGATCAAGGGGGCGATTGGTGAATACGGGCACAATGTTGCAGCGCTTATCATTGAGCCGATCCAGGCGGAGGGGGGGGACAACCACTTCCGGAAGGAGTTTCTGGAGGGGCTCAGGCTGCTGGCAGACGAGAATGACTTCATGCTCGTTTTTGACGAAATCCAGACGGGTGTGGGATTGACTGGCAAAATGTGGGCCCATCAGCATTTTGTGAACCCGGACATGATGGCGTTCGGGAAAAAGACTCAGATCTGCGGCTTTCTCGCGGGCACCCGGATTGACGAGGTGGAGGGAAACGTGTTCCAGAAGGCGGGGAGGCTGAACTCGACCTGGGGCGGGAACCTCGCGGACATGGTGCGGGTCGCGAAGTACCTGGAAATCATCGAGGAGGAAAAGCTTGTCGACCACGCGGCGAGGCTCGGTGTTCACCTTCTGGATGAGCTTCATGTGATTGAAAGGGAATTCCCGGCCCTAGTCAGCAACACAAGGGGCAGGGGCCTTTTCTGCGCTATGGATTTCCCGACGCCTCAGTTGAGGAATACCTTCCGGAGCGAGCTGTACAAGGAAGGGGTCCTGATGCTGGGCTGCGGCGAGAGAACGATCCGGTTCCGTCCGGCTCTCAATATCCAAAAGGATGAACTGGACGAAGGTCTCAGGAAGATAAGAGATGTGCTGACAAGACTGAATCCATGATCCTTTCAAGGAGGCGCGTTTTCTGCGAATCCGGAGCAGAATTGGCAAAGCTGCCGCACGAAATCAGGGGGCATCATTGGCTCTCCCTGAGTCGTTCTGCGGGAGGGTCCGTTCGCTGAGTGGACACGGACTTAATTGCATCTGAGTTCGAGAAACCTTATACTTTACAAGGCATTGGTTCAGTACCCGTATCTCCATGCAAGAACCAGGATCGACTTATCAGCCGACGCAGGCGATGCCGACACGGCCCGGCTGGGTCGAGGTGAACCTCGACGCTTTCTCGTACAACCTCCGCGGGGTGAGGAAGCGGGTCGGTTTTGGCGTCAAGATCATGGCGGTTGTGAAGGCGAATGCCTATGGGCATGGAAGCGTCGAGATCGCCCGAGAGGCGCTCGCTGGAGAGGCAGATTGCCTGGCTGTGGCATTTCCTGAGGAGGCCATAGCACTGCGGGATGCAGGACTCTCCGCGGAAACCCTTGTCTTCACCTCGCCGATGTGGGAACAGATGCCTCTCTACTTCGATTACAAGCTGATCCCGGCGGTCGCGTCCATAGACGTTGCAGCTCGCCTCGAGGAGGAGGCACAGAAGCGAAACCTACGGTGCCCGGTCCACGTCAAAGTGGATACCGGGATGGGACGGCTTGGATTCGAGTGGAATTCCGCGGCGGACTCCATTGTGACCATCGCGCGCATGCCGCATCTTGAAATCACTGGTGTCTTCTCGCATTTCGCGGCGGCGGACGAGGCGGATAAGTCATTTTCCGAGAACCAGTTACAGAGATTCGGGCACGTCCTCGATGCATTGGGAAAACTCCGAATCGAGGTTCAGGATGTCCACATGGCCGGGAGCGCGGGCATCCTTGATCTTCCGGAAAGCCACTTTACGATGGTTCGTCCCGGGATCATGCTTTACGGCTACTACCCGTCGCAGGAGACCACCGAAAGCGTGCCTCTTCGTCCCGTGCTGAGCATCAAGTCGAGGGTCGTCTTCGCAAAGCGCGTTGCCGAGGGGACCAGCATCAGCTATGGTCGGCGGTACTATACCACTCGTGAGGTGCTTATTGCCACGATCCCGGTCGGCTACGCGGACGGGCTCAGCCGCCGCCTCACCAACCGTGCGTCGGTACTGATTGGCGGGCGCCGTTACCCGGTTGTCGGCACGATTGCCATGGATCACGTGATGGTGGACGTGGGGGATGATCATGTCGCGGTCGGCGATGAGGTCGTCTTCATCGGGACGCAGGGCGGGAATCAGATCACCGCTTGGGATGTGGCCCGTCTCATCGGTACTATTCCATACGAAATTACCTGTTCAGTGTCCCCCCGGGTCCCTCGAGTGTTTGTTCGGGATTCCAGGCCGGACTGAATCGCGGGACCCTTTCCGTCGTGATCATCGACGGGACCCGGGGGAACTCAATCGTTTCAGCTGAAAGCACTATCAGAGGGAATCTGCATGCCTGAGCTCTATGCGGTTATCATGGCCGGCGGGGTGGGGGCACGTTTCTGGCCGAAGAGCCGGGAGCGCATGCCAAAGCAGCTCCTGAAGATCATCGGCAAGGAGTCGCTTCTTCAATCGACGTTCGACCGCATCAGCTCGCTGGTACCGCCGGAGAGGACATTCGTCGTGACGAACGAATCCCAGCTCGAGAGTGTCCTTGCGCAGCTGCCGCAGATTCCTCGAGCGAACTTCCTTGTTGAGCCCGTGGGTCGAAATACCGCCCCCTGCATCGGGCTCGCGGCGCTTCATGTGAAACGCCTGAACCCCGCCGGCGTCATGGTTGTCCTTCCGGCCGACCACAGGATCGAAGACGAACCTTTGTTCCATCGCGTCATTGAGACGGCGGCGAGGGTGGCCGACGAGTCAGCGGCGCTCGTCACGATCGGCATCCACCCGACCCGCCCCGAGACGGGCTACGGGTACATTCAGATTCTTGATGAAGGGGAGGTCGGGAATCGTCCTGCGGGCAAAGATGTCTACCGTGTCAAGACGTTTGCAGAGAAGCCGAACCTGGCAACGGCCCAGAAGTTTCTCGAGAGCGGCGATTTCCTTTGGAATTCCGGGATGTTCGTGTGGCGCGCCGA